>OKSC01001874.1_pt1 | contig 19408 bp, 13 predicted proteins | sample 1601161 | NCBI WGS metagenome assembly OKSC01 (sample SAMEA3541552, study PRJEB24748) | human gut metagenome | biome: human gut; feature: human-associated habitat; material: faeces | place: China | collected 2012
GAGCCGCTCGAAGTTTTGCCGATGAATACGTCTTCGGGGTTCGGCAAGGGCGTGGGCGCGGACGAAGGGTTCGTATTGTACCGCTATCCCCGCGGCATATCGTTTATCCGCACCACGGCGGTGGAATGCGGCGGGTTTATGCGCCGAAGAATTGTGTTTTACGGCGAAAAAGGAACGATCGCGGTAGATCCCATCGAGCGGTACGATCCCACGTACCCGTCGCTCAGCAGCGATTACGGCGAAATATCGCTTGAAGATTGCCGAAAAATCGGTTGGGGCGCGGAAGCAAAAAAAGTGAAAAGCGCGCGTTTCGATCGATACAAGCCGATGCTTGCCGATTTTGCTTCGATCGTGCGCGGCGAAAAACAGAGCGGGTATTCCCTCGATTACGAGGAAAAATTATTTAACTTAATACAAAAATCGTGTAAAGAAATTTAAAAATTAAAAAAGCGAAAATAGTTGTCGAAACGGCTTAAATTATACTGATAACTGCGATTGCGTCAAAATATTTTCTTTGCATTTTGCGCCTTTCGCAGAAAGGAATGGTCCTAAAAATGAAAGCAATGTTGATAAAAGACGGCGGAAGACTCGAATGGTCGGACGTGGCAACCCCCGTAATTAAACCCGACGAGGTGCTTGTGAAGGTGAAATTTGCGGCTGTTAATCGCGCCGATCTTATGCAGAGGGAAGGGTTATATCCATCTCCGCAAGGTTGCCCCGACTGGTGCGGTCTTGAAATTTCCGGCGAAATCGCAGAAACGGGAGCGTTGGTTTCGGAAAAGAGCATATGGAAAAAGGGAGACAAAGTGTGCGCTCTTCTCGGCGGCGGCGGATATGCCGAATACGTGGCGGTGAGATACGATATGCTTATGCCGATACCCGCAAACTGTACGATGATCGAGGCTGCGGCAATGCCGGAAGCCTTTGCAACGGCGTATCTCAACCTTTTTTATGAAGGCGGACTGAAAGAAGGAGACGTTTTACTGATGAATGCCGGCGCGAGCGGACTTGCAAGCGTGGTGATTCCTATGGCGAAAGCGTTCGGGGCGTACGTTATTACTACGATTATAGACGAAAGCAAACGAGAAACTGTCGCTAAAACGGGCGCAGACCTTATTGTGAATACGAAAAGCGAAAATATCGTAGAGGTTCTGAAACGGTTTGAATCGGAAGGCAGACCGATTGCGCTCGCCATAGATTGTTTAGGCGGCGAAATCGTTGCGGATTGTTTGCCGCACCTGAGATATATGGGCAAGTGGATCATGATTGCTACGCTTGCCGGTGATATTGCGCCCGTCGATATGCGAAAGTTGTATGTAAAAAACGTTCGTCTTGTGGGTAGTACGCTTCGCAGTAAGCCACAGGAAGTAAAAGCGGAGATACTTAAACGGTTGGTTGAAAAAGTGTGGGGCAAGGTTTCCGACGGAGAAATACGTCCGGCGATTTTCGCTGTAATGCCGATTACCGAGGCGGAAAAGGCGCACGATCTGTTGTATTCGGGCAAGAGTGCGGGAAAAGTCGTGCTGAAAGTATGTAACGAAGTAATCGAATAGAATCAGAAATACCTATACGATGATCCGAAAATTCGCATAGAACGTAAAGACTTTCTGAAAAAAACAATGTTTTATCGGAGCGTTAAAATTAAAAAACCGTCGGTGATAACCCGACGGTTTTTATTGATATAAAGAAAAACCACTCGCCGAGCCAGTGGATAAAATACTTAAGCTATCGCAATTTACAAAATATATGTTCTAAAAAATAGGTATAATTAGATAGGATATAAAATTAAAAGAATGTATTTACTTTTAAAATCGGCGTATTTATTTATATTCTGCAATAAAATATAATTTAAATGTAAATTTTAGTGTAAAAAATGTAAAAATTTTTTATGTTCTAAAACGGGTTAATAACAAAAATGATATTGACAATGGCGGTTTTTTATGCTATACTTTTTTCGGACGTGAAAAATCCATAAAAAATTTTTTTTCGGGGGGAAAGAAATGAGAAAGTTTAAGAAGATTGCCTTGCTCTGCGCGCTTCTGATGATCGCCACAATCGGTACAACGGCGGGCGCGAACGCGGGTGAACGGAGTGTTGCGAAAACGGCGGTTTCGGCAGAGGGAACGACCGAGGCGAAAAAAGACATTGCGATTGACGGCGATAAATTGAACGCCGCGGGGCTTTCTGCACCGCTTCCGCACGTAACAATGCGCAGAAAAGCCGCAACCGCGTTGGGCGCGAGCGCAGAAGAAATGAAAAGTGCGCAAATCGCGGGAACGCTGAGAGTCGGACTTGGCGGCGCAGATTTAAGCGGGGCGAAATCTTTTCGGTTTTTACTGCAATCATCGAGCGCGATTCGGTTGAAATTTGGTTTTATCGATAAATCGGGCACGGCGTATCTCATCAAAAAGCAGTTTTCCACAACAGAAAACGGCGATACGGCTACGATAGATCGGGTTACATATTACAACTATTCTATGGGAAAAATCCGTGATACCAGAGCCAACGGACAGGACACTGATTTGAATTATATAGGCGTGCGTTTTAACGATACGGGTAATTGGGGCGCTTCGTATGTGGATATTTCGAAAGAAGCCTTCGTAAACGCGCTTTCTTATAAAATGAGCAACGGCGTAGCGTTTGGGCACGGATATTCGAACGGCGATGAAAACGCTGTAATCGATTGGAGTAATATCGATTCGATGTTTATAGAAATGGTGAATTACGCCTCGTTTCAATCGAACGTGAATTTTTATAATTTACAGGCAGTTTCTGCAAACGGGGTAAGCGCAGTGGTGAACGCGGCGAATTTTAAAAAGATTGAAAAGCCCGCGTACAACGCCGAAAATTCGGGGTACGAGTTAAACGATTATTCGTTCGGCACCCGCCCTACGCTTCCAAACGAAAGTCTTTCAACATATTTTGACGATTGTCTGTATTCTCCCGAAAGTTATTACGAATTTAGCAAGGGCGGCGAAATTTGGGCGAGTGACGGCACGGCGCAAAATCTGACGGGGTACAATGCGATTTCGTATTATGTAGACAATACCGTCGTCGGCGAAGCGGCTACGGAAATCGATTGGCAATTTGTAGTAAAAGACGCGAATGATACCAACTATTACGGCGCAGGCGCGGGAATACGTATTCCCGACGGCGGCGAGGCGCAGGAATTACAGGCAGACGTGCAGAAAATTCCCGCGGGCTTCAAAGGGCAAATCGTAATTCCGTTTACTTCGTTTAAAATAGAAGATTCCAAACTTGCGGGCATAAAACGTACGCTTGTGAAAGTGCCTACGAGCGGTATTGCAAACGGGTTGACATATAAGTTAGAAGTTGACAATATCAATTATATTTCGAATTACGAAACGTATCGTGCGGCGGCACAGAAGAGCGCGGTGCGCGGGGCGGTAACGACGTTTTGCGAAAGTTTTGCAATGACGGACGGCGCTGCGTTACGCGTGAAGAAGGGCGATTACGGTTTGCGCTTTATGGTGAATCTTTCCGCGAGCGCTTACGAGGCTTTGAAAACCGCGGCGGAAAACGCGGGCGTTTCGATAGAACTCGGCGCGATTTTGGCTTCCGACTATTCTTTAAACGGCGCGGCGTTGACGAAGGATAATAAGGAAATGTCTTTGATTGTGGGCAAGTGGAATAAAGAAAACAAAAGCTTCTTCGCTACGCTCGGCTACGATAAAATTCAAGGCAAGGAAGGAGTGAATTACACGGTGCGCGGCTATCTTACGCTGACGTTTGCGGACGGTTCGACGCAGACGGTGTATACGGGATGGTCCGTGCCCGAAAACGGTGAGAAAAAAGAGGGCGGAGCGATTTCGCGTTCGCTGAAACAGGTGGCGGAAGCGGTGAGCGAAAATTTCGAAAAAGAGTTTGCGGATAAGAGCGACGAAGGCAAGGCGTACGCGCAGGAAGTGCTGGAACAAATTCTCGGCGCGGCGAACTCGTGAGCGGGGAGGTGAAAACCATGAAATTATATGAAAAAGCAAAAATCGAAACGGTGGAATTTTTCGAGGAGGTTGTGAGGACTTCCGGCGGGGAATTTATGAAAGATAACGAAAAAGACAATATGTTTCAATCGGTGCCGAAAGAGCAGTTTTGATTGAGTTTATTTGCAAGCTAATAAAAAATCCTTCTTGCAACAAGCATAAACTTGCTTGTTGCAAGAATACGGAGGAAAGAATGAAACGGAAACAAAGCAGAAAAATTGCGGCGTTGGTGGTGGGCGCGCTGTTTGCCGTAAGCGGCTCGGCAGGCATTGCGAATGCGGCGCGGCTCGGGCGTGAAAACTCTTTTACGGCGTACGATGCGGCTGCGGAAGAAGCGGTTTCGCTTCAAGACAAGAATTTGTTTATCGCAAATTCTACGTCGTTCGACGGTGTGCGTGTGAGTATAACGGGGCAGGTAGAATCGGATAAGCCTGAAGCGGCGTATGCGCGCAGAACGGTGTTGTACGCGGGAATCGGCGAGGGGGATAGGGATTTATCGGAAGCGGAAAGCATTTCGGTAAAGCTTAAATTCGTGACGGCGAATTCAAACCGTATATTCATCGTGTTGGCGGACGGAACGGGCAACACGGCGGTGAGCAAGTTTTTTGCGAATCGTCCTGCCGACGGCAAGGCGCTCGGCTCGAATTTTTACGACGAAAGCGGCGCGGAAGTGAGTTTAACGGAGGCGGGCGGCAGCGTGTGGGAAGGCGTGACGGTGAAAAACGCGGGCACGGCGGGAACGCTCGTTTGCGCGAAAGACGGATTTTACACGGCGGAAAGCATGTGGAAGGACAACGCGGCGAACGCACAAAACAATAAAAACGAATACGGCATTGCGGATAAAACGGTAACGCCGAGCGGAACGTTCGATTGGAGCGACGTGCGGCGGGTGATGGTTTCGGTTGTGGTATGGAACGTAAACACGCTTGATATCGGGGATATTTCGGCAGAATACGCGGACGGCGGAGAGAAAACGCTTTTCGACGCTTCGGAAAGCGAAAGAAAAACGGTGCAAAACGCGGCGGACATTGCCGGGCTTAAAAAAGACGAATGGGCGTTTGCGCCGAGGCTGAATTACATAGAAACGTGGCAAAACGACAAGTGCGGCGTATTTGAGAATCTGGGCAAAGAAAATGCGACGATCACGGCGGCGTACGCGACGGAAAATTCTATCGTGCTCGGCAGAAAAACGGCGGCGGAAGGCACTGCCGCGCCGAGCTATGACGTGTGGAAAAGATTTGTTACCGAACCCGATTCAGACTACGGAGATATTTCGGCGTATGAGGCGTTCTCGTTCGATCTCGATTCCACGTCTTTGGCGAGCGACGGCAAAATAGAGTTTGAATTGCGCGTAAAAAATATCGGCGGCGAGAAGGGCGCGGACGGCAACGAGCTTGCTTATATCGCCTATCGCGGGTACGGCAACGGCACGACTTCGGAGAATTATTTCCACCTGATCGACGGCGAGGGGAATTTGAAAACAAATTCCTCGATGGGCAAAGGCGGAAACATTATTCCCAAGGGCTTTAACGGCTCGTATATGATTCCGTTCGGCGCGTTTCAGCGGACGGTGAAAAACGACGACGGCGAAAATACCGTGGTAAGACCGACGGAAGAGGAACTGAAAAGCGCGATCAGTCTGTTAATCGTGTTTTCGGCGAGCGACTACGACGGGAGCGAAACGGTGTCGATGGGCAACATGAAGCTGATCGATGATTATTCGGCGCAAATTCCGTTGTATGCGGTGAATAACGAACTGCGTTCGATGCGCTCGAAGATTAACGACGATAATTACGAAACGCAGAAAAACCTTGTGCAAAAGGCGGAGTCCGGATATGAAAATCTGACGGCGGAGCAGAAGGGACTTGTAAAAAATTACAAAAAACTTGCCGAAACGAAAGCGGCGGTGGCGGCGTACGGCGTGTCGCTGACCGAGCGGAAAATCGACAGCCTTGAAACGGAGATTTCAGCCGAAAACTATAAGGCGGCGAAGCGCGCGTATGCGGCAGTTTTAAAACAATACGAGGCGCTCGGATCGGACAAAGCGAAAGTGAAGAACGCGGAAAAACTTTCTGCGGCGGCGGACGCGATAGAAACGTACGAGGCGGGAACGGTGAGCGAAAAAATGAACGCTTTGCCCACGGCCGTGGACGGCGAAATGATAGCGCGCACGCGGCAGGCGATCGACGAAGTGAAAAACGCATATGACGAGCTTTCGGAGGGCGCGAAGAAGAAAGTGACGGGCTTGGATAAACTTTCGGCTGCGGAAAACGCGGTGAACGAGTACGACGCCGCGCCCGTATCGGCAATGCTTGCCGCGCTTACGGAAAGCGTGACGGCGGATAATTACGAAACGGCGAAAGCGGCGTTTAAAGAGGCGCAGGAGGCCTATGCGGCTTTGAGCGCGGGCGCGCAGGATAAAGTGCGGAACACCGAAAAATTCGCGGCGGCGAAAGGCGCGATAGAGGCGTATGAAAAGTCGCTTGAAAAGAAAGGGTGCGGCGGAGAAATTACCTCTGCGGCGGCTGTTTTTGCGGCTTCGGCGGCGGCTGTTTTGGCTGCGGCGTGCGGTAAAAAGAAGAAAAAGCGTGATGCGGAGGAAGGCGAACGGAAATGACGGAAAAGGAAGCGGCTGCCGAGCGGGCAAACGAACCGGTGGCGTACCCGAGCGCGAAACCGCAAGGCGGCGCGGCGAAAAAGAAGAGAGCGAAAACGGACAATCAGCTTTTTATTATGGCTCTTGCGGGAGCGGTGTTTCTGTTTGTGTTTTCGTATCTGCCGATGACGGGGATTTTGCTTGCGTTTCGCGACGCGGACAACGTGATCGACGTATTCGACGCGATTTTTCACTCGGCATGGGCGGGCAGACACGGTTTTGAAAATTTTTATTATCTTTTAACGGACGATCGGCTGTACCCCGTATTGTTGAATACGGTGGTGTATAATCTGATTCGTATAGCGATTACGATGCCGATTCCGATGATTCTTGCCATACTTTTTAACGAGGTGCGCGCGCCGAAATTGAAAAAGACGATGCATTTGTTTTCGTGCTTGCCGCATTTTGTTTCTTCGGTGGTGTACGTGGGCATTGTGTTTTCGATGACGAACATGCAAACGGGCGTGATCAACGATTTGCTGAAAGGTATGGGCGTGATTGAAAAGAGTATCAATTTCAAGGGCGATCCCTCGTACAGCTGGGGAATGAAGATTGTTTCGGCGATTTTGAAAGAATCCGGCTGGGGTACGATTATTTACATGGCGGCGATGACGAACGTGGACACGGGTTTGTACGACGCGGCGGAAATCGACGGGGCGAACCGATTCTGGAAGGCGCGCGCCGTATCGCTGCCCGCGATGTTGCCGCTCTTCTCTTTGAATCTGGTGCTTGCCGTATCGGGAATTTTAACGAACGACGCGGGCGAGGCTCTTTTGTGGCAGACGCAGAGTAACTTGACGAAAACGGAGATGTTCGATACGTTTATTCTGAAAAACGGCATCAACGAAATGCTGTATTCGTACGCCACGGCGGCGGGGCTTTTCAAATCGTTGGTAGGCACGCTGCTGATTGTGGGAACGAATTTCGTTTCCAAAAAAATCAACGGCGAGGGGGTGATTTTCTGATGAGCGCACAAAACGAAACATTCGGCGCGGAAGAAGAAATCGCGGAAAAAGCCGCGGGAAAAATTGCCGCCCCGAAAAAGAAGAAATCGCGTTTGCATAAGAACACTCCCGGAGATATTGCGATTATCGCGTGTTTATTGATTTTTTCGGTTTTAACGTTTTACCCTTTATGGTACGTGCTGATCGGCTCGGTTTCGGACGGGCAGGATTATCTGAAAGGCGGCGTGTATTTTTTGCCGAGAATTTTTACGTTTGAAAGCTACAAAACGATTTTTGCGAACGAACGGATCTGGAACGGACTTGCAATTACGTTGGCGCGGTGCGCCGTAGGACCGGTGAGTTCGGTGCTTTTTACTTCGTTTGTGGCGTACGGAATGAGCCGCAAAAATTTGCGATGGCGGAAATTTTTTAACGTGTGGGCGTTGATTCCGATGTTCTTCGGCGGCGGATTGATTCCGTATTATTTGCTTTGTAAAATGTTGGGACTTTTAAATACGTTTGCGATTTACATTATTCCCGGGATGTACAGCGTGTACAATATGATTTTGATCCGTTCCTTTTTTAAGAGTACGCCCGAGGAATTGCATGAGGCGGCGGTGCTTGACGGCGCGGGGGAATTCCGCATTTATTTTCAGCTGATGATCCCCTTGTGCATGCCCGTTCTGATTACGATTTTTATGTGGAATTTTATCGGGCATTGGAACGATTATCTCACGTCTATGTTGTATTGTCCGCAACGCCCCGATCTCGATTCGTTGCAATACGTGCTCAGGCAAATCATTGCGGCGGCGGACGCGGGCAGCTTCGATTCGGTGCTGAGCGTATCGGGCAAGGCAACGGGCGAAACGATTTCGTACGCGGCGATGACCTTCGGCGCGCTGCCTCTGATCGTGATCTTCCCGTTTGTGCAGAAATATTTGACTCAAGGCGTATACGTGGGCTCTTTGAAGGGCTGAAAATTGAAAAGTGTAAGGAGAAAAGCAGAGATGAATAGCAAAAAGACATTAGCCGTTTTATTGGCGGCGGTATCGGTTTCAGGCGCGGCTTTCGGTGCGGGGTGTTCGAAAAAATCGACGAAATGGCAATATCCCGATCGGGCGGATACCGTGCTTGCCGAGGGCGAAAAATCGTGGGAAAAGTGGAAAGAGGAATGTCCCGAAGGGTTGGAAATCAACTGGTTTACGAATGTGTATATGGACATCAACAAAAAAAGCGTGGTGACGAAAGCGATTAAGGAAAAAACGGGGATTACCGTGAATTTCGACTCGGCGCTCGGCAGCACGGCGGATAAACTTTCCGTGATGATTTCTTCGGATACTTTGCCCGACGTGATTACCGTGGAAAAGAGCGACGAGCGGTTTATTCAGCTTGCGGATCAAGGGTATCTTTTTCCGCTGAACGGACTTTCGGGGAAGTGGGCTCCCGACCTCGATTTTATGGGCATGCAGCAGACGTTGACGGACGGAAATATTTACGGGTTGCCTTCGTTTTATTATTCTTCCACTTCCGCGGGGAAGTTGCAGACGAACGGCGGCATGATGGTGCGCAAAGACTGGTTTGAGTCGTACATGGAGTACGTGCAGGATAATATTGCCGAAACGGAGCGGAAAGCGTGGGATATTACCACGCCCGACGGGTGTATTAAGGCGATGAAATGGGTGCGCGACAACTGTTTGACGAGCGCGGAGAAGGACACGTATCAAGGGTTTATGCTCGATCCGTTCGATACTTCGAAAAACAACGGCAATCAGGGCATTGCGTGGCTTTGCCAATATTTTGCCGTGCCGTTCGAAACGGAGGACGGAAAGTATACGGACGGCATAGACATGCCCGAATATCTCGATATGATGAAGTGGCTGAACGAATTGTACCGTGAAGGACTTTTGACGGACGAGGCGATTTCGGCGAATACGCAGGCGGAAGTGGGACGCAAAATCGCGAACGGCGAAGTGTTTATTACTTCTTGTTCGCCGCAGGATTATCCCACTTATTTGAAAGCGGCGGCGTTTCCGAAGAGCGGCAAGAGCATCGAATACACGTCGTTTACGGTGAAAAATTATAACGGCGACGATCCCGTGCTTGGCGACATTGCGGGAACGGGATATGCGGTGAACTGCATTACGAAAAACGCTTCGCGCCCCGATATTATCATTAAACTTTTCGACTATCTGTGGAGCGACGAGGGGCAGATGCTTTGCGGGTACGGGTTGGAAGGCAACGCCGATGAAAACGGCAACATTATCTCGCTTGCGGATTCCGATTTCGCGGGGAAATTTACCGCCGCCGACGCCACGTGGTATAAAGCGGCAAACGGCGAGATCAAGCGCACGCAAAGCTACCTCGATCTGGTTAAAACGGAGGGTGTTTCCGACTCGCAGCTCGAAAGCAATCAGGCACGTCTGAAAGAGCTGGGCTTGAACGAGTGGCAACTTTTCCGCCGTCCGCAGTACTTCGATACGCTGAACACGGGCAAAAAACAAGCCACGAAAGAGAACGCGTACGTGAATAACATGAAACTGCCGCTTACGATTTATTCCACCGACGCGTATATGATTACGGGCGGACTCATCGATCCGACGAGAAGCGATTACAGCGAGCTTGTGAAAATAGACAATCAGATGAATACGATCTGGTCGCAAAGCGTTTTAAGCATGATACAGGCGAAGAGCGCGGAAGAGGTGGAAACGGTATTCAAAAACGGCAGAAAGCGACTGACGAGCAAGGGGCACGACAAGTTGTTTGACGCGCGCGCCGAGGTGTACGCGCAAAAGAAGAGTTCGCAAGGCATTGCCTGGGGGTATCCGCACCGCGATCCGAATTATAAAAACGCCGTGATTTCCGAATATTATACATGGGAAAAGAACGGAAAAACTTACCGCGATATTTTCGGGGCAATCGGCGACGTGAGTTACTATATCGATTACGAGTTGATCGGATAAAGGAGAAACGCGATGAAAGGAAGAATGAAAAAAATATTTTGCGCTTTTCTTTTGACGGCGGTGTGCGGAAACGTTTTCGGGGCGTGCGCGCAAAAATCGCCGATGCCCGATAACGGCGGCAACGGGAACAAACAAGAGAAAGTTACGGATAATCCCGAAGAAATTAAAAACGCTTCGGCTTTCGACGCGGTGCGGATTACGCAAAATTTCGGCGGAAAGCACGGCGAGGATGAGAGAATGCCCGCCTTTCATGCCAAAGGCATGGCTTCGGGTGTGGTTTGTCTGAACATCGGCGTGGAATACGGCGACTGGAGCGAAGCGAGTGCGGTGAGAATCCGTATGACTTCGCGCGATAACGGCAGTTACGGACCGGACAACAACACAGGCAACGATATATCTTTCGGATTCGGCGGTGAGAGTACGTCCGGCTCGGGAAAAACCGTAACGGTGATGAACAAGCTGCGCGGCGATATTAAATTTACCTATCCGAACGGGCAAAACTGGAAAATGCTGTATTATCCGTATGCGCACATGCCGTCTTTCAACGTGGCGCGCACGTTTACGGGATGCGTTCAGTTTTTGCTGAACGAGGATACGTTCGGCGAGCCGTACAGATTCGGCAGCGACGAGAAAGACTGTATATTCAATACCGTGGGAGAGCCCGCGGGGGCTACGGCGGATCTCGGCAATGTGAAATTCGTGTACGTGTGCTACGACGCGTTTTATCTGAAAGGCCGAATCCACGATTTCGGAAATGTGGAGATTCTTGTAAACGGCAAATGGAAAACCGTTGCGGACATGAGCAAGGCGAAGATTGCCGAAAAAAACGAAAATCAAACCTGGTACGAGGCTGTATCCGGATTGAGAGCGAACGAAGTGATGCTCGATCCGTTTTTTACGGATTCGTTTGAATTAAGCACAGACGCGTTTTCGATGGAAAAACAGGCGCCGGTGGCATGTGAAGTTCACCCCGACAACAACGGAGACCGGCACTGCGACAGGTGCTTTGAAACGTTAACGCATTTCGGTTGGGACCTGAACGGCGACGGCATTTGCGACGACTGCAAGGGCGAGCTTTGCGCCGAGTGCAAGGACGTAAACCTCGACGGCGTCTGCGATATTTGCAAACACCTTATGGAAGATCCCGAAGAGATTGCGTAAATTGCGGGAGGAGGTATTATGAAAAGAATTGTATATTGCGCGATGAGCGCGATGCTTTTGGCAGCGTTCGCTTGTTCGGCGGGGTGCAAAGAAAAAACGCCCGCCATTGAAATTCCCGAGGGGTACACGCGGGAAAACGGCGAAAATATGTTCTGGGAAAAAGAGGACGTCGTAAAAGGCGATACAGTTGTGCCGAACGTAGGCATACGCATTTACAACTATGCGCCGAGCATTTTCGAAGAAGACGAGAATACCCGCCATGCTTATTATTGTTCCAACAAATATACGGTGGGAAACGATCCGCAAAAGGGGAGCATCAACGCGGACGGAAACGCGCAGATTACCGACTACATCGCGTACCGCAAGGGCGTGAAATTGGAGGACGGCAATTGGTATTGGAGCGAAAAATCGTACGTGCTTTCGCCTTTGAAAGGATCCGAAACGGAAGGAAAGCATATCTGCGATCCGAACGTGATTAAAGGTGAATTTACTTACAACGGCGAAACGTACCCTTATCTGATGGCATATCTTGCCGAGGGGTTCACGCAGTATGTGAACGAATTTAACAACATTTCGCTTGCCGTGGCGAAATCGCCCGAAGGCCCGTGGAAACGGTGCGGCGAAATCAACCCTTTAAAAAGATACACTTCAGACGATTATCCCGAGGAGTGGAACGACAGAAAGTTGCATCCCGAAGCGTATCTTTGGGGGTGGGGGCAAGCTTCGATGGTCAGCGTAGATAAAAAGGGCAGAGTGATGATGGCTTATTCTTCCATTCGCCCGTTTGCTTCGGACGGAGAGAATTGGCGGCAAACTACGATGACTACGATCGACCGCTACGATTTTTCGAATCTTAACGATATTAAAAAAGAATACGAACTTTTGATGATGCCGATTGAAGGCATAATGCGCGGAGGGTATCAGACCACGGTGGTATCGAACGGCGATTTTGCCTATGAGCCGAAAAATAACAGAATGTATATGATTACCGACGGCAAATATGACGATACTACGGGCAAAGCCGCAGGCGCGCCGCTTTCCTGGATAGACAACGGCGGAAGCGAGCCCGGGGACGTGTTTAAAAATATTGCCGACAGGGCAGCCGCGCCTCAGTGGTCGAACGTGACGGGCGTATCGGGCGAGGATTCGCTGAATAATATCGCCTCTCACAATACGGCGATCATTCGCGACGCATACGGGTGGCTGAAAACCCCGGAAAAGATAGAAGTGGCGATTACGGGCTCGTGCGTGGCGGGCAATATTTACAAGGTACACCCCGAATCGACGAAGAACGATCCTAACGCTTCGCTTTGGTCGTTCAGAATTTTAAGAAAAACGGTAACGTTGTAAGGACGAAAAGAAGGACAGATATGTATAAAACAAAGGAAACAAAACAAATTATTTTCGATACGGATATAGGCATGGACTGCGACGATGCGGCGGCGCTCGGCATTTTGTTGAACGCGCATAAACGCGGGGAGTGCGAAATTCTTGCGATTACGGCGAGTACGGGGCGCGATGGCGCAACGGCGACGGTGAACGCGATTTGCGATTATTACGGCGTAAACGGCATACCCGTGGGGCGAATGAAGCGCATGCTGCAGTGCGACGGCGTGAACAATTACGCGCGTGCGGTGATGGAAAAATACGGAACGGAGGACGTGGAAACGGACGCCGTGCCGTTGCTCAGAAAAACGCTTGCCGAGGCGGCGGGAAAAGTATCGGTGATTGCCGTAGGTCCGCTTTCCAACCTTGAAGAGCTTTTAAAAAGCAAGGCGGACGAATTTTCGCCGCTTTGCGGGGCGGAGCTCGTGAAGCAAAAGGTGGATAAACTGTACGTGATGATCGGATCTTTTTCTCAGAATTTCGGCGGAAAACGCTTCCGCGAGTGGAACTTATTGCAAGACGTGCCTGCGGCGCGGTACGTGATTGAAAATTGGGGTACAAAAAAGGTGTATTTACCGCACGAGATCGGCGCGGCGATTTTTACCGAAATGGGACAAAACGAAAACCCCGTGTGGTACTCGATGAAAAATTTTGCGATCGCGAACGGCGTAGATATTTCGAACGGCTACCGCCGCGAAAGTTGGGACCCCGTGACGTGCATGATCGCGCTTAACGAGAACAATCCGCTTTTTATCTACTCGCCCGAGGGCACGGTGACGGTGGACGGGGATTGTGTAACGCTTTTTGAAGAAAAGACAGGCGGACTTGACAAATATTTATCGGTTAATTCCGATTTAAAGGGCATAGAAAAGCTTCTGAATTTGTCGGTGGAAAAGAAATAGCGGTAAAAACGCGGTAAAAGCAACGCCCGCGCAAATATTGCGCGGGCAGCGGGACGGCTTAAAATATTTGTGCCGCAATCGAAGCGTTTTTACCGCATTATTTTTGTCGCGGCGGTTCCGGCCGTTTTTCAGTGGGCGTGAAATGAATGTCGGAAAATTCGGGGAGCTTGTTTTTCTCGCGGTACTGCGTGGGGGAGAGTCCTTCGGAATCCGTGAAAGTGCGGCAGAAATGCGAAGCGGTGGCAAAGCCCGTTCGGCGGGCGATTTCCGTAACGGAAAGTTTGCTTTCGAGCAGATATTTTTTTGCGTTGCTCAATTTTGTTTTTTGCAGATAGTCTGTGGCGGAAACGCCCATACGCGCGAAAAAGTTTTGGCGGAAATAATCATAGTTATAGTGTAATTCCGCGGCGATTTTTTTAATATTCGTGGTTTCGTTGGCATGTGCGGTGATGTAGTTTAACACGTGATCGAAATCCATCGACATACGCGCGGGACCTGCCGCCGAACGCAAGACGTTTAAAACAAGCAATTCGGAAAGGGCGTCGAGCGCGGAAGGATAGTATAATTTTTTTTCTTTCAGCTCTCTGCCGATAATGCGGAGCGTATCAGCCACGCGGCGATCTTTATCCACGAAAAGGCGTGAAGGAAGAGGCGTGGAGGTATCGAAACCAACGCATACCACGGCAACGCGGTCTTTATGTGTTTCGGTGTGCGGCGCGTTGGGGGCGGCAAGAATAAACGTACCCGAAATAAAACGGAATTTTTCCCCTTCCACTTCGGTTGCACCCGTGCCGTCGGCGTAATACGTGAGTTCGTAGCAAGGGTGCGTGTGCATTTGCACCGTATGCTCGGTTTCATACACTTTATCCATATAAAAAACGAATTTATCACTCATGATTTAATTATATCACAAACGACGGGGACGGTCAAACGTTTCGCGCGCGTATGCGGGCGTAAGGCGGTTATCGGCGGAAAATCGCAAAAAGCATCGAGAGGAAACACAATGAAAGAGGCATTGAAACAGTTAAAAACATACTTAAACGGGGATCGGCCGGCGGTACGGTACACATTGCAGACGGACGATCTTTCAGCGGGCGGCGCAAAAAATTATGCGAAGCCGTATAACGACAGAAAAGCGTATTTCGAGCCGCTGCCCGCCTCGGGCGAACTGTACTGCGAAGAAACGAAAACGTCGCTGAGCTGCGAATTCGTAACGGCATGCGGCAGGCGCGGTTTGCGGATACTGATGCAAACGTCCCGGAACGATCTTTCGGAATTTTCGTTGGAATTGCCGATCAACTTTATGGGCAAGAAAAACGGCGGCGGGTGGCAAAATCAGTATCTTTTAAATTCGCCGTATACCTCGGCGGGAAACAGATACAAATATTGCTATCTGTCGAATCCGAACGGAAAAAACCTGATTTTGTTCCCGCAGGGGAAATGCGACGGTTGGAAATGCAATTATTCGTCCGATTACTGCCCGGGGCATTTCTTTGTGTCTTTGGAGTTTATGCCGTCGTTCGATCGGGCGTACGGCACCGGCTCGCATAATAAACGGCTGGAGCTGTATATTTTCGAAACGACGGGGGTAGAGGACGGAAACAACGTATTTTGCGATGTTTTGAAAACGTGTGCGCTGACGTACGATAATAGTTATGTAAAAATCGGCGAAACGCTTCGCTTGCAAGTGCACGGCGCGTGCGATTACGTGCTTGCGTGCGGAAAAAAGTACGAAATTAAGCAAAAAAACGGCAACAGATACGTTGAAATTGAGGCGAAAAAGTACGGGCTTTGCCGCGCGTATCCGTATTTCGGCAAAAAACGTGGGTTGGACGCGGCGTATTATGCGTTCGACGATATCAAAGCGGTGTATCGGCGCGCGCTCGACGCGGTATCGGACGAAGAGATCGAACGCACTTCGAAAAATCTTTGCGAATCGCAGTGCTGGCAATCCGCAATGCTAAGATATATGCTGCGTTACGGCAAGAAGGAGAAGTATCTGAAGCGATTGCGCAAGGCGTTTGAAACGGTGCTGGAAAAGGACGAAACCAAAGCCGTGCCGCGGTGCACGATTTTCAACAAACCGCACGGCGGGGAGGATTCGTATTATATATTCGAATCGGGGCGGATACAGGAGCTGTTATTCGGCGTAACCATTTTAACGGACGCTTACCGATTGACGGGCAACGCGGAATATTTCGAATATTTCACGGGCGCGCTCGATAACGTTTTGAAACATCACTTCGAAAACGGAATGATTTTCACGGGCTTTTTAAACGGCGAAAAAGAGGATTACACTACGGTATGTTGCCTGATAATTCCGTTTGTCGACGCGGCGGTGCTGCTTGAAAAAACGCACCCCGAATTTGCGGCGCGCTATAAAAAGGCAAGTGAACAAATCGCCGCATATTTATATGCGCGCGAAGGTTTTCACACCGAAGCGTACGTATCTCCGCTCACCGATCCGGAAATGGAGGACGGCTCGATTTCTTGCACCGCGCTTTCGCTTTTGTACTACTGCGCGAAGATCAAACGCGAAGAAAAGTATATCGCCCGCGCGAAAGAGATACTCGATATGCACGAAGCGTGGATGACGCGCGCGCCGATCGCGCCGTGTTTCCGTTCGTCGCTTCGGTGGTGGGAAACATTCTGGGAAGGCGACGGCGACGGACCGTCGATCTGTTTCGGACATGCGTGGACGATCTGGCGAGCCGAAGCGGATTATTGGTACTACAAACTGACGGGAAACGAGGAATACAAAGAAAAGGCGTTTAACGGTTATATGAGCAATATCTCGAAAGTGGCGAAGAGCGGCAAAACGTATTCGTGCTATTGCGCCGATTATATCAAAGGCGGCGGTTTTACGAAGGACTGTGCCGAAGTGAAACACGAAATCCGCCTCGGCAAACCGAAACTGACCGACAGCGGTCTGACGAGATACGTATGGATCCGCGCCTTCGACGAGCTTTTTGATTTGTAAGCAATTATTCGTTTCTCCGGATATACGGCGCGAAAAAATCATAAGTCGGCATTTTTTTGTTTCTGTATAAAAGATAGGACAATTATACAAGAAACAGCATGAAAATATGCAAGGAATCGAAGAAAAAATATAAGATATACATAGGGCGTAAGATTTGACGCCCTCCGACGCTCCCGGTCCGGGTTTTCTCTCTAAGAGCGGCGGACGCACCATAAAGTCTCCTGCGTAATTTCGCAGGAGACTTTTGACATACGCAGTCGTTATCGTGTAATCCGGTGTACGGAATCATAGCGATTATATCGTCGGAGTAAGACTACGGGTAGGATGAAATAAAAATCCTGCGAATCAATCCCATAAACCTTTATCTGCGCAACAAAAAACGAATGATATATATTGAAGCGGCGTTTTTCAGACAAAACGGCGAAAATGTATAAAATTTTTACAGTTTCTGCCGCTTGTCGGAAATTGCGACGGAACGGAAAAATTGTCTGTTGTCATGCGGAAAAAATACGTTTATAATAGAAATGTAAAAAATAATTGCGAAAGCAAAACCGGAGGTAAACAACAATGTATTACGGATCAGGAAATTATGAAGCGTTTGCTCATCCCGTGAAGCCGGAAGGCGTGGACGGGAAATCGGCGTATATCATCGGCACGGGACTGGCGGGACTTTCCGCGGCGTTCTTCCTTGTGCGCGACGGACAGATGAAAGGCGAGCATATTCACCTGCTGGAAAAGCTGGATATAGCGGGCGGCTCGTGCGACGGAAGAGCGGTGCCCGGCAGCGGGTTTTATATGCGCGGCGGCAGAGAAATGGACAACCACTTCGAAGTGATGTGGGAAATGTTCAGAGACGTGCCCTCGCTGGAAAATCCGGGACTTTCGGTGCTGGACGAATATTACCGTCTGAATAAAGCCGACCCGAACTATTCGCTTTGTCGCGCTACGGTGAACCGCGGCGAAAACGCGCACACTGACAACAAATTCAACCTGAACAAGGAAGCGGCGATGCAGGTGAGCAAGCTGTTTATGACGCCCGAAGAAGAGCTGGAGGATAAGAAAATCAGCGATTACTTCGACGACAATTTCTGGCAGAGCAATTTCTGGCTGTACTGGCAGACGATGTTTGCTTTCCATACGTGGGATTCCGCGCTGGAAATGAAGAGATACCTGCAAAGATACGTGCACCATATCGACGGATTGCCCGATTTCTCGGCGCTTCGGTTTACGAAATACAATCAGTATGAAAGTCTGATTCAACCGCTGCAGAAATATCTTGAAAATCACGGCGTGAAAACGGAATACGGCATCGACGTGAAGAACGTGGTGTTCGATATTAACGGCAAGAAGAAAACGGCGAAAAAAATCGAGTACGTGAAAAACGGCGAAAAAGGGTGCATCGATCTTCTGGAAAGCGACCTTGTGTTTATTACCAACGGTTGCTGCACGGATACGAGCTGTTACGGCGATCAGACGCACGCGCCCGACCTTTCGAAGGTGAGAAAGGGCGGCGGAGAATCGTGGGATTTGTGGAAAAACATCGCGATTCAGGACCCCGCGTTCGGCAATCCTTCCAACTATTGCGACCACCCGGACGAAACCAACTGGATGAGCGCGACGGTGGAAACCGCCGACGAGGAAATTATACAATATATCGAGAAAATCTGCCGCCGCGATCCTCGCGCGGGCAGAGTTACCACGGGCGGCATCGTTACCGTGAAAGACAGCGTGGATAACTGGTATATGTCCTGGACGATCAACCGCCAGCCGCAGTTCAAATCGCAGAACAAGAATACCGTTTTAATCTGGCTGTATTCTCTGAACACCGACAGACCGGGCAATTACGTGAAAAAGGCGATGCGCGACTGCACGGGCGAAGAAGTGTGCAAAGAGTGGCTGTATCATATCGGCGTGCCGACCGAAAAAATCGACGAGTACGCGAAAACTCGGGCAAACACCACAACGTGCTATATGCCGTTCATCAACGCGTTCTTCCGCCCCCGCAAGAATTCCGACAGGCCGAAGGTGGTGCCCGAAGGCGCCGTGAACTTCGCGTTCATCGGGCAGTTTGCGGAAACGCCGAGAGATACCATTTTCACCATAGAATATTCGATGAGAACGGGCATGGAATCGGTGTATACGCTGCTGGATATCGACAGAGCGGTGCCGGAAGTGTGGGGCAGCGTGTACGACGTGCGCGAGCTGTTGCGGGCGGTGTATTACGCGCTGGATAAGCAGCCGATTTCGAGCATGAAACTTTCGATGAAAGAAAAGATTCTGTTGAAAGAAGTTACTTCGAAAATCAAGGGAACCGACGCGGAAAAACTTGCGAAAGAAAGCGGGATTATCTGAAATTGCCGCGTTGCGGCGAATCGCGGCAAAAACGTATACGCGGATAACGGATGGCAATCGAAAGGC
>OKSC01001881.1_pt1 | contig 19320 bp, 19 predicted proteins | sample 1601161 | NCBI WGS metagenome assembly OKSC01 (sample SAMEA3541552, study PRJEB24748) | human gut metagenome | biome: human gut; feature: human-associated habitat; material: faeces | place: China | collected 2012
CCCGCAACTGGCAGCGCTACGACCTGGGCGGCTCCACCAAGCTGAGCTTTGAGGAGGGCGTGGACAGCTATGTGCCTTACGCCGGTCCTCTGGCCGACGGCGTGCAGACCACCCTGTACAAGGTGAAGAGCACCATGTGCAACTGCGGCGCTCTGTCCATCCCCGAGCTGCAGCAGAAGGCCAAGCTGACCGTTGTTTCTTCCACCTCCATCGTGGAGGGCGGCAGCCACGACGTTGTGCTGAAGAACGCCACCCCCAGCATCATGAACGGCTAAGCCTGTTCTGAGCAAGCGATTACTTTGAACACAGAGACCGCTGCACAGCGCTTGTGCAGCGGTCTTTTTGCGCGAAAATACTTGCACCGGCAGGGGAATCGTGCTATCATGATAGAAACGCTCTGTCATGACAGGGCGGAGGATCCCCCTGCCGGGCAAGCGGCAGGCGGCGCGCAGTAGGGAAGAGCTGACGCCGGGTATAAATAGAGAGGAAAACATTCATGAACGAGATCAAGGTTGAGCCTTATATCCCCGATGAGGACTACGATAACCCCGCGATGGTGGTGGATTTTTATGAATTCACCATGGCAAACTGCCTGTTCCTGCATGGCTTTAAGAATACCACGCTGGTGTTTGATATGTTCTTCCGCAAAAACCCGGATAATCAGGGCTATTCCATCAGCGCAGGCCAGCGCAAACTGACCCGCTTTTTGCTGGACTATCACTTCAATGAGCAGGATATCCACTGGCTGCGCACCAAGGGCATGAGCGAGGAGTTCTGCGAGTATCTGCGCACCTACAAGTGGAAGGGTGATATGTACGCCCTGCCCGAGGGCACGGTCTGCTACCCCCATGTGCAGATGGTGCGCATCGAGTGCGATCTGGTGGGCGCGATCCTTATCGAGACCTACCTGCTGCAGACCATGAACTTCCATAGCCTGATCGCCACCAAGGCCACCCGCGTCACCGGCCTGAACACCCACACCCCCCGCAACGTCATGGAGTTCGGTACCCGCCGCGCACAGGGCGAGAGCGCCGGTAACGATGGCGCTTACGCAGCAGTGCTGGGCGGCTGCATCGGTACGGCCAACTGTCTGGCAGAGATGAAGTTTGGCGCAGAGGTCAAGGCCGTGGGCACCGTGGCACACAGCTTTATCGAGTTTTTCCCCACCGAGTTCGATGCCTTCAAGGCCTTTGCCGATACCTACCCGGATTCGGTCAGCCTGCTGCTGGATACCTATAATATTATGGAGAGCGGCCTGCCCAATCTGATCAAGCTGGACGATTATCTCATTGAGAAATACCCCAACGATCCCAACCGCCGCGTCAAGAGCGCCCGCATCGACTCCGGCGACCTTGCCCGCGGCTCCAAGCGGCTGCGCAAGGCACTGGATGCCGCCGGTAAGCCCTACATCAAGCTGGTAGCCTCCAACGGTCTGGATGAGAAGAAAATCGCCAACATGGAACTGTACGAGCACGCACACTTCGACTCCTACGGCGTGGGCGAAAACCTCATCACTTCTGCCTCCGACCCCGTGTTCGGCGGCGTATACAAGTTGGTAGCAGTGAAGAAGCCGGACGGCGGCTACACCCCCAAGATGAAGTGCTCGGACTCCGCCAGCAAGGCCATCATCCCGGGCAAGAAGATGCCGTGGCGTCTGTACGATGAAAACGGTCAGGCACAGTGCGACCTGATCGCCATGGACGGCGAGGTCATCGAGGCCGGTAAGCCGGTCACCATGGTCAATCTGGACTCGGACGCCATCGAGCGCACCATCACCTTTACCCCCACCGCTGTGCGCCCGCTGTTGGTGCCGCATATTCTGGGCGGCGAGCTGGCCATTGACCTGCCCTCTATTGCAGAAAAGAAGGCCTATATTGCAAAGCAGCTCACCGAGGAGACTTGGGAGAGCGAGCTGCGTCTGGAGTGCCCCCACAAACACTACGTCAACATGACCCCCGCAGTGGCTGAGTGCCGCTCCCGGATGTACGCTGAGCTGCACGGCGGCAAGGTGTAAGCAGCACCGAATAAGCGGTTTTTCTTGACAAAACAGGGAAACTATTGTATCATAAAAGCCGCTGATTTTAATAAAAATGTTAATACCACCAGATTGCGAATAGCAGTGTGGTTGTAATAATTTTTCCTCACACCTGTTATTCCCGGCTCCCTCTCAAGCCAGAGGGCAGCAGGGCTTTGTAAGCCGGGGTTGCGCCGCTGTGGTGAAATTGGCAGACACGAGGGACTTAAAATCCCTTTCTGGAGACAGAGTACGGGTTCGACCCCCGTCGGCGGCATGTAAAAGCCCAGAATCGTTCGTTGATCCGAATGATTCTGGGCTTTTCTTTTTATGCTTTTTATGCTTTGCGGGGGATGGGCGGGGCGCTGTTGTCCGTCAGGCCAAGGATATAATCGGTACTGGTATGGTAGAGGCAGGCAAGTTGGATCAGTACCTCGGTGGGGATATCCCGCTTGCCGGTCTCGTAATTGGAGTAGCAGACCTGTGTACATTTCAGGTACGCCGCAACATCCTTTTGCAGCAGATCACGATCCTCCCGCAGATCCCGGATACGTTGATACATGGTGTTTACCTCAAAGGTTTTATTTAAGGTAAAGTATAGGCATAACGAAATGTTATATTGACATATAAAACAAAATGTTATATCATAGTATCGCGCCGGGAACAGCAGTGAATCTCCGGCGCAAAAGGGGAGAACGTCATGAAACTGGAATTCCGGCAGACGGTGACCTGCAACCATCTTACGCTTGCAAGGGTCTGCAAAAGCATCGACTGGCAGCAGCCACTGCCCCGGTGCGGAGAATATGTGGCCGGGCTGGATACATTGGACGGCGAGCAGGAACTGCCGGTGCGCAAGCTGCTGCACCGGGCACAGGACGGCAGCTGCCTTGCAGAGCTGCCGGGCTTTAACATTGCGCAACTGCGGCTTTCTTACCGGGAACTGGAGCAGCTGGCCGAAAAAAAGGGCTGGACGCTGCAAAAGCTGTAAAAAACTTAAATTTCCCTCTTGCATTCTGGCCGATTCGTGCTATAATAATAAGGCAATCGTTTCCAAGGCCGCTCGACGGGGTAGCCGATATTGAAGGTTGTGATGGGCACATACATTAAATATGGCCCCAATACGTCAGAACCAGAATTGAGGTGAAAAGAATGAAACAGGGTATCCATCCGAACTACGTTGACTGCACTATTACCTGCGCTTGCGGTAATGTCATCAAGACTCGTTCCACCAAGCCCGAGATCCACGTCGAAGTTTGCTCCAAGTGCCATCCTTTCTACACTGGCAAGCAGAAGCTGGTTGACACCGGCGGACGTGTTGAGCGCTTCAACAAGCGTTTCGGCCGTAAGTAATTATAGGCTATCTCATGCCGCTTCCTTCGGGAGGCGGCATTTTTGCGTTTTTGTGGGAATAATATTTCGTTTTCCTACACAGGATTGTCTTAATTTAAACACATTTTCCATCTAAACTATAGCAGTTCCAAACCGGAAAGCGCTGGTTCCACGCCGCTTTCCACAAAACAGCTTCTGAAATAAAAGGAGAGTTTGCTGTGATCGAAGTTTCTCACCTGAGCAAGTCCTACGGCAGCCGCCCTGCCGTGCAGGATCTCTCGTTTACGGTGCCGGACGGCCAGATCTACGGCCTGCTGGGGCCAAACGGCGCGGGCAAATCCACCATTATGAATATCCTTACCGGCTATCTGGCGCCCACCGAGGGCGAGGTGAAGGTGGCCGGGTTCCGTCTGCCGGAGCAGGCGCAGCAGGCCAAGGCCTGTGTGGGCTACCTGCCGGAGCAGCCGCCGCTCTACCCGGAAATGACCGTGCAGGAGTATCTGGACTTTGTGGCAGAGCTTAAGGGGGTCAAGCGTGCGCAGCGCAAACAGCAGGTGCTGGCCGCTGTCCGCCGCACCGGGCTGGAAGAAGTGCTGCCCCGGGTCATCCGCAGCCTGTCCAAGGGCTACCGTCAGCGGGTGGGTATTGCGCAGGCGCTGCTGGGCAGCCCGCAGCTTATCATTCTGGACGAACCCACCGTGGGGCTGGACCCCGCGCAGGTCATCGAGATCCGCAGCCTTATCCGGGAACTGGGCAAGGCGCACACGGTCATCCTCTCCAGCCACATCCTCAGCGAGGTGCAGGCCGTGTGCCAGCAGGTGCTCATCCTCTCCAAGGGGCGTCTGGTGGCTGTGGGCAGCCCGGAGGAGCTGGGCGAGACTTTGAACCCCGGCAGCCGTCTGCGCGCCACCGCGCAGGGCGAACCCGAAACCGTGCTGGCCGCTGTGCGCAGCGTGCCGGGCGTCTGCAAGGTAGAACTGGAAAGCGCTGCGGACGGTCAGGTCACCTTTACCGCCGAGAGCGAGGACGCCGCCGACCGCCGCGCCGCCGTGTCCCGGGCATTGACCGAGGCCGGCTGCACCGTGCTGGCACTTGCCGCCGAGAATCGCAGCCTTGAGGAGGTATTCCTTGCACTGACCGAAAAAACGCCGGAGCAGGAAGCCCCGGCAGAAGGGGAGGAGAATTGAGATGCTGGCCATCTTTAAACGAGAACTCCGCAGCTGCTTTCACGGCATGATCGGTGCGGTGCTTACTGCCTTTATGCTGGCGGCTACGGCTATCTATTTTGTGGCGCTGAATCTGGGCTATGGCCTGCCGGATTTTGGCTACTACACGCTGTACCGCACCATTTTTGTGCTGCTGCTCTATATTCCGGTGCTCACCATGCGTTCCTTTGCGGAGGAACGCCACAGCCGCATCGACCAGCTGCTGCTCACAAGCCCGGTGTCGGTGGGCGGCATCGTGCTGGGCAAATATTTTGCCCTTTGCGTCATTTTTGCGCTGCCCTGCCTTATGGATGCGGGCATGATCCTTGTGCTGAAAGCACTGGGCGCTACCGGCACCAGTACACTGGCCAACTTTTCCGCGCTGCTGTGCTATTACCTCATGGGCTGCGCCGCCATTGCCATCGGGGTGTTCCTTTCCAGCCTGACCGAAAACCAGATCATTGCCGCTGTCTCCGGCGTGGCGGCGCTGCTGCTGGCCTATATGATGCCCAGCCTGCGCACCATGTTCACCACCGGCAGCGCTGTGGCGCTGGCACTGTTCACCGCCATTGCCGCCGTGCTCAGCGTGGTGGCGGGGCTGCGCAGCAAAAGCTTTACGCTGGGCTGCCTTTCCTTTGCGGGGTGCTGCGTGGCGCTTACGGCGCTGTTTCTGCTCAAGAGCAGCTGGCTGACCGAGGCTTTCAGTGCAGTGCTCAACGCACTGTGCCTGTTTACCCCCTTTGAAGAATTTGTCAACAGCAGCTTTTCCATTCCCACGCTGGTCTACTACCTGACCGTGGCGGCGGTGTTCCTGTTTTTTACCGCACAGGGGCTGGAAAAGCGCCGCTGGAACTGAGAGGAGGCCATAACGATGAAATGGAACAAGAACGCAGCCTCCCAAAAGGGCAGAGTGTTCCGCAGTGGGCTGCTGTCCACCGCTATGCTGGCGGCAGTGCTGGTGCTGGCGGTGCTGCTCAACCTGCTGGTGCAGGCCATCCCTGCAAAATATACCGAGTTCGACCTCTCCGAGGCCAAAATGTACACCCTGAGCGACAGCACCAAAGCGCTGGTGGAGGGGCTGGAAAAGGATGTGCACATCTATTACCTCTGTGAAACCGGCAGCGAGGATACCATCATCACAAAGCTGCTGGATCACTACGCCGCCGAAAGTGGGCACCTGAGCTGGGAACAGAAGGACCCCACCCTGTACCCCACCTTTGCCGCAAAGTATGGCGCAGAGAATGTTTCCACCGGCAGTCTGATCGTCACCTGCGGGGAGAACAGCACCGTGCTGGATGCCGCCGACCTGTACGAGTACGATTATTCCGACTACTACACCACCGGTTCTGCCAGCGTGACCTTTGGCGGCGAAAAGCAGATCACCTCTGCCATCTATAAGCTCACCGCAGCCGGGCAGAGCCACGCCTACTATACCACCAACCACGGCGAGCAGACCCTGACCGACTCTCTGACCGATGCGCTGGACGCCCAGAATATCGACGCCCAGCCGCTGGATCTGCTCACAAGCACCATCCCGGAGGACTGCGACCTGCTCATCATCAACGCACCCACCACCGATTTTACCGCAGGGGACGGCCTTGTGGACGAGATCAGCCAGCTGCAAAATTATCTTGCGGCGGGCGGCAAGCTGCTGCTGACCAGCAGTGTCTACGCCCAGACCCCGCAGCTGGACGCCGTGCTGGCGCAGTTCGGCCTTGCCCGCGCAGAGGGCATGGTGGTGGAGGGCGACAGCAGCAAGGCACTGTATAACTCTGCATGGTCGCTGCTGCCGGATTACGGCACGCCCACCGAGAGCACCGCGCTGAACGGCGTGAATACCAATACCCATGTCATGCTGTCGGTGGCGCAGGGCATCACGGTCACTGAGACCGAGGATGTCACCGCCGAGCCGCTGCTGAACAGCTCCTCCTCTGCCTACGCCAAGGCCGACATCAACGACCTTACCACCATGGAGCGGGAGGAAGGGAACGCAGATGGCCCCTTTGCGCTGGCTGTCTGGACACGGAACGAGGACACTGGCGCCGAGGTCCTCTGGATCGGCTGTCCCAACATGGATAACGAGCAGCTTTATCAGTCCATGCCCGGCAATCTGACCTTTTTGCAGGGCTGCGCCGCCTCTCTGGTAGGGCAGGATATCCTTGTGGACACTAAGGCGCTGGAAGCCGAGCCCATCACGGTGGCAGGCTCCACTGCCGCAGCACTGGGGCTGACCTTTGTGTTCGTGCTCCCGGCGGCGGTGCTCATTGCCGGGGCAGTGGTGGTGCTGCTGCGCCGCCGCAGATAAGGAGACCGTCATGAAAACAAAACAGCGTGTCCTGCTGGCGCTGCTGGCAGCGGCAGTGCTGCTGGGCGCGGCACTGTGGGCGGTGACCCGCAGCAACGCAAAAGCCGAGCAGGCCGCCAGTGCCGCCGCCGAAGGCAGCATTCCGCTTTCCAGCTTTGCCGCAGAGGATCTGGAGCAGATCGAATATACCTATAACGGCCAGACCTACACCCTGCAATATTCCGGCGGCAGCTGGCAGTTGGCACAGGACCCTGCCTATCATCTGGACGAGAGCGCCTGCAATACCATGCGCACCGCCCTGATGGCACTGAATGCCAAGCGCAGCCTGACACCGCAGGCAGGGGAGGACTACGGTCTGGACAGCCCGCAGCTCACCGTTACGGTGACGGCGGCAGGGCAGAGCACTACCCTGACCTTCGGGGCAGAAAACCCGGTCACCGGGGATCTATATGTGCAAAAAGCCGGGGACGATGCCATCTACACCGTCAGCGGCAACAAGGCCGCCTGCTTTCAGCTGGATAAGGCCGGGCTTTTCGGCAGCTTCTGCCCCACCGGACTCACGGCTTCGGCCATTACGCAGGTAGCCTATACGCTGGCAGATGGCACCTCCGTCACCCTGAACGCCGTCAGCGAACCGACCGAAAGCGCTGACAGTACCTCTTCCTCCACCTACGAAACAGTGTGGCGGCTGGCCTCTGACCCCGCCGCCAGCCTTGCACAGGATAAGGTGCAAAGCCTGCTGTCTGCCTTGTGCACCTACGTGACCGCCCAAGCCACGGACGCAGACCCTGCCGCCTGCGGCTTTGATGCACCGGTATTCACTGCCGCAGTCACCAGCGAGGACGGCTCCACCGTGCAGCTGGCCTACGCCTGCGGTACGGACGGGTGGTATCTGCAAGTGGAAGGGGAACCTTCGGTATATACAGTGGATACAAGCACTGTGCAGGCCCTTCTGCTGACGGAAAGCGACCTGAAAACGCAGGAATAATTGTTTTTGTACGCTGCACCGAAACCAAGGTGCAGCGTATATTTTTTTGCAGCTTTTTATAAAGTTTCGGCAAACATTGGCAGAGTGATTGACAATCCGACTGTGATTGTTTATTATAAACCGTGACAGGGTAAGTCCGCCGCGCAAGATCATGCTTCTGTGCGGGGCGGAGCATCCCTTATACGCAAAAAAGATGGGGCAGGTTCCCTGTCTTTTTTCGTATCTGAGAACAAGGAGGATAACATATAAAATGGACAACTCGGTGGTCGTTTCACTGCGGGATATCGTAGTGGAATTTGATGGACAGCGCATTCTGGATGGGCTGAATCTGGATATCCATGACAAGGAGTTCGTGACGCTGCTCGGTTCCTCCGGCTGCGGCAAAACCACCACCCTGCGCCTGATCGCAGGCTTTCTGGAGCCGAACGCCGGCAAGGTGCTGCTGAAAGGGGAGGACATTACCGGTGTGCCGCCCTACAAGCGCCCGGTGAATACCGTGTTCCAGAAATATGCGCTGTTCCCGCACCTGAACGTGTTCGAGAACGTGGCCTTTGGTCTGCGGCTCAAAAAGCTGGACGAGGACACCATCCGCCGCAAGGTACGCGATATGCTGGAGGTCGTGGGTCTGAAAGGCTTCGAGCGCCGCAGCATCAGCCAGATGTCCGGCGGTCAGCAGCAGCGCGTGGCCATTGCCCGCAGTCTGGTCAATGAACCGGAGATCCTGCTGCTGGACGAGCCGCTGGGTGCGCTGGATCTGAAGCTGCGCAAGGAGATGCAGCTGGAACTCAAGCGGTTGCAGCGTGAGATGAACATTACCTTTATCTACGTCACCCACGATCAGGAGGAAGCACTTACCATGTCCGATACCGTCGTGGTCATGAACGGCGGCAAGGTGCAGCAGATCGGCACCCCGGAGGATATCTACAACGAGCCGAAAAACGCCTTTGTGGCAGACTTTATCGGCGATTCCAACATCGTGGACGGCGTGATGCACAAGGACTTTCTGGTGTCCTTCTCCGGCGTGGACTTCCCCTGCGTGGATCGCGGCTTCGCCCGGGAGCAGAGCGTGCAGGTGGTGGTGCGCCCGGAGGATATCGAGGTAATGTCCCCTGTGGAGGGTCAGCTTGTGGGCGTGGTGAACGATGTCATCTTCAAGGGCGTGCACTTTGAGATGCACGTGGAGTGCGAAGGCCGCGAGTGGCTGATCCACTCCACCCGAGCCTGCACCCCCGGCGAGACCATCGGTATGCGCATCGGCCCCAACGAGATCCATATCATGGCGCGGAGCGAGGGGTGATGTGCCATGAAGATCTATGATAAAAAGCTGGCCTATCCGTACTTTGCATGGATGGTGCTGTTTACCGTTGTGCCTCTGTTCATTGTGGTGTACTATGCCATGACCGACGCCGAGGGCAACTTTACCCTGAATAACCTCACCTCCATCAGCGGCTACGGCTCGGTGTTTGCCCGCAGCCTGCTGCTGGCGCTGATCGCTACGGTCATCTGCCTTGTCATTGCCTTCCCGGTGGGCTATTTCCTGTCCCGTCTGCGGGTGAACAAGCAGCATATCATGCTTATGCTGGTCATGCTGCCCATGTGGATGAACTTTTTGCTGCGTACCTACGCATGGATGGGCCTGCTCAGCGTCAATGGCCCGGTGAACACCCTGCTGGGCTTTATCGGCCTTGGCCCCTATACCATGCTCAACACCTCCGGTGCGGTAGTGCTGGGCATGGTGTATAACTATGTGCCCTACATGATCCTGCCGCTGTATACCAGCATGACCAAAATCGACCAGAGCCTTGTGGAGGCTGCGCAGGACCTTGGCGCCAACACCACCAAGACCCTTGTGCGGGTGCTCATCCCCATGAGCGTGCCGGGCATCAGCACCGGCATCACCATGGTGTTCGTGCCGGCAGTTTCCACCTTTGTCATTAGCCGTATGCTGGGCGGCGGCTCCAACCTGCTGATCGGTGACCTGATCGAGATGCAGTTCTTGGGTAACAGCTACAACCTGAACGTCGGCTCTGCCATGAGCTTGGTGCTGATGATCATCGTGCTGCTGTGCATGAGCTTTACATCCAGCTTTGACGAGGATGAAATGGAGGGCGTGTCCTGATGAAAACAAAACATCTGCGCCTGATGCAGCGGGTCTACATCATCCTGTTCTTCTGCTTCATGTACCTGCCCATTGCCTACATGATCGTGTTCAGCTTCAACCAGAGCAAGGGCTATTCGCTGTTTACCGGCTTCACCCTCAAGTGGTACCGCAGCCTGTTCACGAATGCGTCCATCCTCCATGCGCTGTGGGTGTCCGTTGAAGTGGCAGTACTGTCCGCCATCATCGCCACGGTGCTGGGCACGGCAGCCAGCCTTGGCATTGCCTCTATGAGCCGCAAAAGCCGCCTGCTGGTGACCAACATCACCTATATTCCGGTGGTCAACCCGGAGATCATCACCGGTATTTCCCTGATGCTGCTGTTCGTGGCCTACCAGCGCTTTGCCACGCAGTCCGCATGGCTGCCGGACAACATCATGGGCCTGCCCACGCTGCTCATTGCGCATATCGCGTTCAACGTGCCCTACGTTATCTTTAACGTAAGCCCCAAGCTCAAGCAGCTGGATATCAAGCTGTACGAAGCAGCGCTGGATCTGGGCTGTGACCCCCGGCAGGCGTTCTTCAAGGTCATTCTGCCGGAGATCAGCCCCGCCATCCTTTCTGCCTTCCTCATCTGCCTGACCTATTCCATCGACGATTTCATGATCTCCTACTTCAACTGCGGCACCGTGGAGACCCTGCCCATTGCCATCTACTCCATGACCCGCAAAAAGGTCAGCCCGGAGATCTACGCGCTGTCCACCATCATGTTTGTGGTCATCCTCAGCGTCATTCTGGTGTCCAATGCCATGGAGAGCCGCAGCTACCGCAGGGATCAGAAAACGCTGCGAAAGGAGGGCGCATGATGAAACGCATTGCTGCATTGCTGCTGACGCTGGCTGTGGCGCTGTGCGCCGCACTGCCGGTGCTTGCCGCCGGTACTATTGAGGTGACTGAGGACGTCTCGGTGTCGGACGATTACGACTGGACCCGCTTCAAGGGGCAGAACGTCACCCTGAACGTCTATAACTGGGGCGAGTACATCTCCAACGGCTCGGACGACAGCGTGGACGTGGTGGCCACCTTTGAAAAACTGACCGGTATCAAGGTGAACTACACCACCTTCGACTCCAATGAGTCCCTGTACGCCAAGCTCAAGTCCGGCGCAGCCAACTACGATGTGATCATCCCCTCCGACTACATGGTGGCAAAGATGATCAACGAGGGGATGCTTGCACCCCTTGACTATGACAATATCCCCAATTTCCAGAAGATCGATGCAGGCTATCGCAACCCGGATTACGACCCGCAGAACGCCTACACTGTACCCTATATGCTGTGCACCACCGGCATCATCTACAACACCACGATGGTAGACGAAGCCCCCACCTGCTGGGCAGACCTGTGGGATGAGCAGTACGCGGGCAACATTCTGATGTTCAACAACAGCCGCGATGCCTACGCCATCGCCGCGTTCAAGAGCGGCCACAGCATCAACCCCGCCACCCCGGAAGAGGTGGACGAGGTGGTGGAGGAGCTCAAGGCACAGAAGCCGCTGGTGCAGGCCTATGTCATGGACGAGATCTTTGATAAGATGATCGGCGGCGAGGCTGCCATCGGCGTGTACTACTCCGGCGATGCCATTACCATGATCGATGATAACCCGGACTTGGCTTGGGTGTTCCCGCAGGAGGGCAGTGTGCTTTCGGTGGACTGCATGGCTGTGCCCGCCGCCAGCGAGCACAAAGAGGCCGCCGAGATGTTCATCAACTTCATGTGCGAAACCGATATCGGCAAGGCCAACAGCGAGTATATCGGCTACACCACCCCCATGCACGATGTATGGGAGGTACTGGACGAGGATCTGAAAACCAGCGAGATCGCCTACCCGTCTGAGGAGGATGCCGCCCGCGAAAAGGTGTTCACCGCCCTGAGCGACGAGGTAAACAGCGAGCTGGATCTGAAGTGGAGCGAGATGAAGAGCTACGACGAGGGCGGCGGCAGCTACCTGTTTTTGCTGCTGCTTCTGGCCATGCTGGCGCTGGCCTGCTTCAATATCTGGCGCAAGGTGCGCAGAAAGAACCGCAATCAGTATTGATCGTTTCAACCAAGGCTGCCGTCCCGGACGTGGTGCGGCGGCCTTTTTCCGATAGGAGGAAAAGACTATGGAACAGTTTTATTATGAAGGCACCGCCGTGGTAGAAAATGCCGACGCAGACTGCCACAGCCTGCTCAAGGCCAGCGCTCTGCTGCGCTATGTGGAGCAGATTTCTTCCATGCATGCCCGCCACTTTGGCATGGACGATAAGTTTTTTGAGGATCACGGTGTAGCGTTTCTGGTGGGCAAGCAGGCGCTGCGGTTCAGCCGTGTGCCCCGCCGTGGCGAGACTTTGACCCTCTGCTCCCGCTCGGAAAAGGCTCTCCGCGGCTCCATTAAGCGCATCACCACCCTTACGGACGAAGCCGGGCAGGAAGTAGCCATGGTGGACAGCCGCTGGATCATGTCCAGCCTTGAGGATGGGCACATCCTGCGCCAGCCGGGCTGGACGGTAGAGGGATACTGGAATGAGACGGTGGAAGAGAAGCTGCCCCTTTTGCTGCATAAGCGCCGGGATAGCCTGACCAGCGCCGGTTTGGTTACGGCGCGCTACTCCCAGTGCGACCTGCACTACCACATCAACAACGCTTTTTATCTGGATATTGTCTGCGATGCACTGCCGCAGGAGATCATGCGCGATCATGTTGTAAAGTTTGCGTCCATCAACTATCACCGCGAAGTCCCCATGGGGCAGCAGGTGGAAGTGTTCTACACGCCTTCGGATGATGGCTGGTACTTTATTGCCAAGCGCGAGGACAAAACGGCTTTCGAGTGCTATCTGGAGCTGGAGCCGGTCAAACAGTAAGTGCCCGGAGGAAAAATGCCTATGTCCAAGACGAGGGAACTGTTCGGCACCTTTTTCAAAATCGGTGCCTTTACCTTTGGCGGCGGCTACGCTATGGTGGCGCTGCTGGAGCACGAATTTGTAGAGGAAAAGCGCTGGCTCACCCGGGAGGAGTTTCTGGATATGGTCGCCATTGCCGAGTCCACTCCCGGCCCTGTGGCGGTGAACAGTGCCACCTACATCGGCTATAAGCTGGCTGGTGTTGCCGGTGCGGCGGCTTCCACTCTGGCAGTGTGCCTGCCGTCCTTTGCAGTCATCTACCTTATTTCGCTGTTTTTTGACCGCTTTTTGCAGCTGACAGTGGTAGCAAATGCCTTTAAGGGCATTCAGGCCTGTGTCATCTACCTGATCTTATCCGCCGGGGTCAAGATGCTCAAAAACTTGCAGCGCACCCCCTTCAACACGGCAGTGGTGGCGGTGGTTCTGGCGGCCATGGTGGGCTGCTCTGTGCTGGCGGTAAAATTTTCCTCCATCTGCTGCATCCTGTTTTGCGGCGCAGCCGGGGTGCTGGCCTACGCAGTGGGGCAGGGGAAGAAAGGCGGCACAAAATGATCTTGCTGCAATTATTCTGGAACTTTCTGGTCATCGGCGCGGTGTCTTTTGGCGGCGGCTACGGCATGATCTCGCTGGTGCGGGAAACAGTGCTGGGGCACGGCTGGCTGACCGAGAGCGAGTTTCTCAGCTTTATCGCAGTGTCAGAGTCTACGCCCGGCCCGCTGGCGGTGAACATGGCTACCTTTATCGGCGCTTCGCAGGCGGGGCTGGCAGGCTCCTTTGCGGCAACGGTGGGGGTGGTGCTGCCCTCCTTTGTTATCATTCTGCTCATAGCGGCGGCGCTGCACAGCCTGATGAAGTACGCCGGGGTCAACGCCTTTCTGGCCGGGGTGCGCCCCTGCGTGGTGGCTATGATCCTGGCCACCGCCTGCACCATGGGGCTTTCCACGCTGGGCGGCTTTACCACCCTTGCCGGCGGCTTTGCCCCGGATGTGCGTGCACTGGCGGTGTTTGCCCTTTTGGGCATTTTGCATTTTGCCTATAAAAAGAAAACGCAGAAAGCGCCGTCCCCCATCGGGATGATCCTGCTTTCTGCGGTGCTGGGCGCGGTGCTGTGGAGCATCTGACCCGGAAGGAGAGGTTGACAAAATGAACATTACCGTATATCTGGGGGCGAACCTTGGCACCGACCCTGCACTGCCGCAGGCCGTGCAGCAGCTGGGGCGCTGGATCGGCGAAAGCGGCAACGCGCTGGTGTACGGCGGCAGCAAAAGCGGCCTGATGGGGCTTTTGGCCGACAGTGTGCTGGCCGCAGGCGGCAGGGTAACCGGCGTAGAACCCAAGTGCTTTCTGGACGCTGAGCTGCAGCACGAGGGACTGACCGAGTTGATTGTCACCGAGGACATCCCCGCCCGCAAGACCAAAATGATCGAGCTGGGGGATGCTTTTATCGCGTTTCCCGGCGGCACCGGCACGCTGGAGGAGATCACCGAGGTCATCAGCAAGCTGTCGCTGGGGCAGCTGGACGCACCCTGTATCCTCTACGACTTGAACGGCTACTACCAGCCTCTGCATCAGCTTTTGCAGCAGATGATCGCCATGGGGCTTTCTACTCCGGCGCGGCAGCGGAACATCGCCTTTGCCGCCGACCTTGTCCAAGTTCGCGCAATTCTTGAAAAATGATACTGGGAAGCTTACTTCTCAAACGTAAGGAGACTGCTGTACATGGCTTTGTGCGGCGGTCTTTTTTCATAAAAAGAGAATACCGGGGCGTCCGCAGACGACCCGGTATCCCGAAAAAGAAAAAATCATTCCGCTGGTTATGCCCATAGCGCACGCGGAGGGCATTTAAAATCTTTCTGCGCAATCAAAAAGGCCGCTGCACGAAATCGATGTGCAGCGGCCTTTTGCTATCCTGTTATGTACGCTGTGCGCTAAAATCAGGCGGCAGTGGTGGAAGCAGCCTCAGAAGAAGCAGCCTCAGAGGAAGCAGCCTCGGAAGATGCAGCCTCAGAGGAAGCGGCCTCGCTGGAAGCAGCCTCAGAAGAAGCAGCCTCGGAAACAGCGGTGCTTGCGGAAGCAGCCTCAGAGGAAGAAGCAGCGGTAGAAGCAGAGCCACCGCAAGCGGTCATGCCAGCAGCCAGAGCCAGAGCAACAACAGCGATGCAAATATTCTTGAGTTTCATATTAATGATCTCCTTAGTCTTCTTGTAAATGTTTGGCAGCGGGCTTTCGGTAGCACCTCACTGCGATGCTATATTCTAATCCGTTTTTGAAAAAAATCAAGAGGATTTTGGTCGAAAGTTATAATCTGCGTAAAGAATCGGCATAGTTGTCATAAAGTTTCGCTAAAAGTCAAAGACTTTTTGGCAAAAATAAAGCGCGGGATAGAGCCTGTGCCGCCGGGCGGGAAGCACAAAAACAGAAAAATTTGAAAAATACTCATAAAATCCTTTTTATTGTACTGTAAATGTGGATAATAGAGACACAACGAGGGACGGACATCCCCCGGAGGGCTGAACGAGAAAAATATTTGTGGAGGATACTACAATGAAAGACTTTGATTTTGGCTACTTTGGCACCGGCGACGAGGGCTATGCCCAGTACATGACCGCATTCGAGCGCAATTTCAGCACGGACAGCACCGACAGCTTTGCGTCCGATGACGCAGACTGCGATGCAGACAGCTGCGACAGCAGTGAGGACGATTTCTAAGCCTGCACCTTTTTGCCCGTTTGTGCATACAAAGGGCAAAGGGGGAATGCGGCTTGAACCGGATCGTTTTCACACTTGGGATCTGGCTGTTCCCGGCGGTGTGTACCGCGTTGGGAGCAGCAGGAGTGTTTTTGCTGCGCAGGCAGGCAAGACCGGCTACCCGGCGTATTTTGTGCGGAATGGCGGCGGGTATCATGCTGGCGGCCAGCGTGTGGAGCCTGTTGCTGCCGGCCATAGCTCGGTCGCAGGGCAGGGCAGCATGGGTGCCCCCGGCGCTGGGGCTTATTTTAGGCGCTGTGGGGCTTTTACGGCTGGAGGATGCCGCCGGACAGCTGCTGGCGGGCGGCCCCGGGCATTGTGGGCGCATGGTGCTGGCGGTCACCTTGCACAACCTGCCGGAGGGCATGGTGGTAGGGCTGGCAGCGGCACTGGCGCTGCACGGGGACGCCGATGCCGTAAGCGGAGCGCTGGCGCTGAGCCTCGGCATCGGCTTGCAGAATATCCCGGAGGGAGCGGCGGTCAGTCTGCCGCTGACCCAGAGCGGGCGCACCCGGGGGCAGTCCTTTGCCGCCGGGGCGGCCTCCGGGCTGGTGGAGCCCTTGGGCGCGGTGCTGGCCTTTGTGCTGGCCGAGTGGGTAGGCGCAGCGCTGCCGTGGCTCATGAGCGCGGCGGCGGGCTGTATGGTGTGTGTGACCGCACAGGAGATGATCCCTGAGGCGGTGGAACCGGATGAAGTGGCCGGTGTCATCAGCATCGTGCTGGGCTTTGCCCTGATGATGGCACTGGATGTGGCCCTATGATATAGTAAAAGCAACACCGGACAGACCTTTTCGGCCTGTCCGGTGTTGCTTTTGCAAAAATATTTATGCCGCCTGTGTCAGCTGCTGTTTCTGGCGTAGGTGCCGTCGTACCACCAGCAAACAGGCCAGATGCACCAGTGCGGTCAGCGCCCAGCTGATGGGGTAGCTGATGTACAGCATAAAAGGGGTGCGGTTCAGCTGGAAAATGGTGGCGATCCACACCAGCCGCAGCACGCACACACCCACAAGGCTTACCACCATGGGAAGCACGCTGTAGCCCAGCCCGCGCAGGCTGCTGGCCAGCACGTCCATGATGCCGCACAGCAGGTAAAAGCCGCAGATCAGGCGCAGCCGCTCGGCACCGGTGGCAATGACCGCTGCGTCCGAGGAATAGAAGCGCAGCAGCTGGTGCCCCGCCAGTGCTGCGCCGCCGCCCAGCACAAGGCCGGTGACCACCGCACACAGCAGACAGTTGCGGATCACTCGGTCAAGGTTGTGGTACTTACGCGCGCCGATATTCTGGCTGGTAAAGGTGACAGCGGCCTGTGCAAAGGCGTTCATGGCGGTGTACACAAAGCCCTCCAGATTGGAGGAGGCAGAGTTGCCCGCCACCACCATGGAGCCGAAGGAGTTGATGGAGGACTGGATGACCACATTGGAAAGGCTGAACACCGTGCTCTGCAGCCCGGCAGGCAGGCCGATGAGCAAAATCTGCTTCAGCGTTCCGGCGTGGAAGGCCAGCCGCCGCAGGTCCAGCCGCAGCGCGCCCTTCTCCCGGACAAGCATCCCGGTCACCAGCAGCGCAGACACGGTCTGACTGATGATGGTGGCCAGTGCCACGCCCGCCACGCTCATGGAAAAGCCGATGACAAAGACCAGATTCAGCACCACGTTGATGACACCGGCAGCGGCCAGACAGTACAGCGGGCGCTTGGTGTCGCCCACGGCCCGCAGCAGCGCACTGCTGAAGTTGTACAGCATGGTCATGGGCATTCCGATGAAATAGATCTTCAGATACAGGGTGGAAAGGCTGATCACATCCTCCGGGCAGCTCATCAGCTCCAGCAGGCCGCGCGCAGCGCAAAAGCCCACCACTGCCAGCAATACGCCGCTGACTAAACCCAGCGCTACGGCAGTGTGCACCGTGTCCTGCACGCCTTTTTCGTCCCGGGCGCCAAAGCACCGGGCTGCCACCACATTGGCACCCAGCGAAAGCCCGACGAACAGGTTGACCAGCAGGTTGATCAGCGAGCCGTTGGAGCCCACGGCGGCCAGCGCTGTGCTGCCCGCAAAGCGCCCCACCACCACAACATCGGCGGCGTTGAACAGCAATTGCAGAATGCTGGATGCCGCCAGCGGTACGGAAAATAAGATGATTTTTTGCAGCATGGGTCCGCTGGTCAGGTCTGCGGAACGGCTGGTCGTAGCCATGAGTTATCTACCTCCTATAGTTAGAAGCCGTTTTCATAAGCGTTGCACACCGCTCGAACGGTTTTTTGCTCGCATACTGCGTTGCTTTCCCTTGCAATCCACCAAGGATTGCTGCGGAAAATCGCCTTGTCTGCGGGCAAAAACTCCCGTCGTTCGTCACACCCCGCTTATGAAAACAGCTTCTAAGCCTTATGTGAACATAGCAATTGCCTATTATAACGCGATATTAGGTGAAAAACAAGAGGCGAAGTGCCCTTTTTCTCCAAAAGCGGCAAATATCACCCGCCGGGTACAGCCTGCAATTGAAAAATGCAGCCCATACTGCTATAATATAGCGGTACACCCGTAGGAAACGGAGGAAGTTCTATTTATGTATCGAAATCGGATCAAACGGCTGCTGGATATTTTGCTGTCAGCCTGCGGCATCCTGTGCCTTTCGTGGCTGCTGCTGCTTCTGGCTGTTGCCATCAAGCTGGACTCTCCTGGGCCGGTGTTTTTCCGGCAGAAGCGTGTGGGCATCGGCAAGCGGCATTTCCAGATCCTCAAGTTCCGCACTATGCGCATTGATACCCCCCACGATATGCCCACCCATCTGCTGCACGACCCGGAGCAGTATATCACCCGCATGGGACGCTTTTTGCGTAAGACCAGTCTGGACGAGCTGCCCCAGCTGTGGAATATCCTTGTGGGGGATATGGCGGTCATCGGCCCGCGCCCGGCGCTGTGGAACCAGTACGACCTGCTGGCTGAGCGGGATAAGTACGGCGCGAACGATGTGCGCCCGGGGCTGACCGGCTGGGCGCAGATCCATGGCCGGGACGAGCTGGAAATCGCCGAAAAGGCAAAGCTGGACGGCTGGTATGTGGAGCACATCAGCTTTGGGCTGGATGTGAAGTGCTTCTTTGGCACCATTACCGCTGTGCTCAAGCATGACGGCGTGGTGGAGGGCGGCACTGGCACCCTGCATGATGAAAAATGATCTATTATATGGAGACACCGGAGCCTTGGCTGACGCTCCGGTGTCTCCATTTTTACAGAAAGCACAGTACAGACCGCCCGAAATTGGCATATCTCTTGATTTATCCCCTGAAAAGCGTATAATAAAACAGTACACAAGACGTTAAAGGAGGATTCCTGTATTATGGAACGCACCTATATCAATGAGGCTCAAAAGGCCATCGGCGGCACGGTGAAGGTGCAGGGCTTTATCGAGAACCTGCGCAACAGCAAGTATATGGCATTTATCGTGCTGAAGGATATTACCGGCAAGCTGCAGATCACGGTGGAAAAGGCCGACCACCCCGAGCTGGTGGATACCATCGACCAGCTCACCCCGGACTCTGTCATCACCGTCACCGGTAAGGTGATGGAGAACGACTACGTCAAGATGGGCGGCGTGGAGATGATCCCCGAGAGCATCGAGGTGGAGAGCACCGCCAATGCACTGCCCATCGTCCGCAAGGAGATCGCAGCCACCAAGAAAAAGAAGGCTGTGGAGC
>OKSC01001883.1_pt1 | contig 19290 bp, 15 predicted proteins | sample 1601161 | NCBI WGS metagenome assembly OKSC01 (sample SAMEA3541552, study PRJEB24748) | human gut metagenome | biome: human gut; feature: human-associated habitat; material: faeces | place: China | collected 2012
ACTCTCCTCAAAGGGGAAGTCTTTTAAGCAATAGCCGAAGTAAGGCGGGCGCGGACGACGGATTCGCCCAGTATCTGCATGATCGTATACAAATCCGGCGTGTTGGCTCTGCCTGTAACCGCCACGCGGAGCATTTCCGCTACGTCGGCTACGTTGCCTTTATAATTTTCCGGCGCGGCTTTATATGCCTTCATATCCGCGGCGAAGCCGTTTTCCGCAGCAACCGCTTTCACCTTATCGAACCAGACGGAGCAATCGTCCGAAAAATCGTACGTTTTCAGGAAAGCTTCGATAACGCCTTTTACCGTGGCTTTATCGAAGCGGTATTCGTCCGCCTGCGTTACTTCTTCGCCGAAGAAATAACTCATGAGTTCCGCAGCCTGCACGGCGCACGCGAAATCTTTACGACGCTTTTTGCCTCCTACCCCCATTAAAAGCGCAAGCACCTTCGCGGCGTACGATTCATCGGCAAAGTACAGTTTCTGCGTGGTATCGCCGAACTCTTCCGCCCACGCTTTCAGAAAATCGTACGTTTCTTTTTCGGTTTGCGAGGCAAAATAGGTTTTGGCGATGTCGTTCAGCTTCGCGACGTCGAACAGCGCGCCGCTTTTGCCCATTTTATTGACGGAAAACTTGAAATCGGTATACGCCGCGCCCGGATTTTTCAGGCGCCATTCTTCGAAATTCGAATTTAAAAGCGTCATCATATATTCGTTTACGGCAAGCGGCGGATAACCCTGTTCGCGATAGAAATTCAATGAAGCTTCGGGATCTTTACGCTTGGAAAGCTTGCGGCGATTTTCGCCGTCCAGCTTCTGTATGGAGCAATTATGCCCGTAACGGGGAAGCGGGAAACCGAGCACCTTGAAAAGCTCGATATGAATCGGCAAAGACGACAACCATTCTTCGCCGCGGATAACAAGCGTTGTGCGCATAAAATGATCGTCGATCGCGTGCGCGAAGTGATACGTGGGGATTCCGTCCGATTTTAAAATCACGACGTCCTGATTGTTTTCGGTTACCGTGATTTCGCCTTTGATGGCGTCTTTGAACGGATGTTTGATTTCCGCGTTGCCCTGCGATTTAAGACGAATGACGTACGGTTTTCCCTGCCGCAGATTTTCATAAATCTCCTCTTCCGTGAGATTTCTGCAATGCGCGAATTCGCCGTAGTAACCGGGAAGCAGTTTGTTTTCCGTCTGATATTCGCGCGTTTTTTCCAGCTCCTCTTCCGTACAGAAGCAGGGATAGGCAAGTCCGCGACGAATCAGGTCTTTGGCGAACGCGTGATAAATTTTCGCGCGCTGCCGCTGGTAATACGGACCGTAATCGCCGCATTTATCGGCGCCTTCGTCGAAATTCACGCCGAAATATTTCAGAGATTTGTGAACGACTTCCACGGCGCCTTCCACTTTGCGCTTTTCATCGGTATCTTCGATACGCAGGTAAAAAACGCCGCCGCTCTGATGCGCGATGCGTTCGTTGGCGAGCGCCACGTACAAATTTCCGAGATGCATGAAACCTGTGGGCGACGGCGCGATACGCGTAACTTCGGCGCCCTTTTCCAGCGCGCGCGGCGGATAAATTTTATCGTATTCCTCTATCGGCAATAAATCGGTATCGGGAACGAGTGCGTTTGCAAGTTTTTCAAAATCCATAATACTTTCCTTTCAAGCTTTCGCTTTTTTGTTGATTACGGAAAAATTATACAGCGTTTTTTATTTTTTGTCAACAGAAATCGCTGCTTCTGCGGCGGTTTCCGCGTTTTCGTTTGCCGCTTTTCCCTCTTCTGCCGTTTCGCTTGCCGAAGCGCGGAGTTTTTTCAGCGTTTTACGGATCATGATCAAATGCGACAGCGCGACAAGCACCCACGAAATAGGATAAGACAGGTGATTTCAATCGTCGGTTTTGCCGCGAATACCGTGAAAATCCATATCACGCGGAAAAGACAGGCGCCGATAAGCGACGAAACGGACGCGGAAACCGCCTTGCCCAGCCCTTGCAGAACGCCCGAACCGAGCTGCATGAAAGCAATGGTGAAATACGGTACGAACATAATGAGCATGCGCGTAACGGCGGTGTCGTATGCGATTTTATCCAGTCCTTCCGCAGCCGGTCTGACACCGTAAAGCGCGAGCAGCGGATTTCTTAAAAGCAGAACGATTGCGGGAGAAATTACGCCGACGACAAACGACGTGAGATAGGCGATTTTTAAAAATTCAGATAGTCTGTCGTACTTTTTCGCGCCGGCATTCTGCCCCACGAAAGACACGGAAGCTTTGCCGACGGAATCGATGACGGTATAAATGAAGCCTTCCACGCTGGAGCACGCCGAATTGCCTTTAACGACGGGCTGATATGCCGCTTCCGCCCCCGCCACGGCGTTATTCACTTTGACGATAGATGATTGAATGAGCATATTCGAAAGCGAGAACAGCGAGCTTTGCACGGCGGCGGGAAACCCCACTTCCACGATTCTTCCGAGCGTTTTCATGTGGATACGCAGTTTTTTAAGGCGTAAGCGGCATGCGGTTTTATCTTTCAACAGCCGCGCGATCAATAATACCGCGGATACGGCGTTGGCGACGACCGTGGCGATTGCCACCCCCTCGACGGACAGATCGACGACAAGCACAAGCGCAAGATTTAAAATAACGTTGACGACGCCCGAAAGCGTAAGCACGACGAACGGCGTTTTGGAATCGCCTTCCGCATGCAGCACCGCCACGGCGAAATTCGTGAGCGCGATGACGGGAAGTCCGAGAAAATAGATGCGGGTGTAGACGGAAGCCAGTTCAAGAAGCTTTGCTTCGTTGCCCATCAGAGCAAGCACGGGTTTGGCGAGAAAAAAGCCGAGCACACCGCAGAACGCGCCGAAAATCACGCCGAAAAGAAGCGCGGTATGTACGGCGTTTTCCGTTTCGGCACCGTCTTTTCTGCCGACGGCGCGGGAAATCACCACTTCGGCGCCCAACGAACAGCCGATGAAAAGCCCCGTGATGAGGTTGACGAACGCCGTAGTGGTACCTACGGCGCCTACCGCGTCGGCTTCGTGCGAAAGCCCCACGACGACGATATCCGCCGCGTTATACAATACCTGCAACAGATTTGTGAGCATGAACGGAAGCGCGTACGCAACGAATTTTCCGAAAATGCCGCCCTCCGTCATATCCGCGTTTTTTGCCGCCCGACGTTTTGATTTTACCGAAGAATCCATAATCATCCCTAATATTTTTTAAGACTTTTTTATTCGGGTACAAGTATAACACCCCAAAATTGAAAAGTCAATGGATTATCTCACCGAAAACATGGATGAATCAATCGGAATCAAGCAATAAGCCGCAATTTTCTTTGCATAATTTTATTTCGCCGTTTTCGGCGGCGCGCACAACGCGGACGACGCCGTCGCAAAGCGGCGTGCGCACGCCTGTTTTTATGCCTGCCGACGAAACCGCGCCGGCGATATAATCGATTTCGCAGCGCCGACCGCGGCGGATATCGAGAAGCATGCCGCTGACGGAATTTTTATGGTTTTTAACGAATTTCGGAAGCAGAAAAAGCAAAAGTTTATCTTTCATCGCGCCAAACGGAGGTTTTGCTTTATGTAAAAGTTTCGCGACGTTCTTCCCCTGCACCGTATCGACGGAAATATGCTGCGCCGAAGCGACGGCAAGCGTTTCGCGCATGATTCCGAGCGCAAGTTTTCTTGCCGTTTTATCTTCGGCGATTTCGCCGAACGTGAGTCCCGTAGCGGCGGAGAGAGAAGAAAACGCCGCGTTGACGATCAGCTTCTTACGCCCGCGAGATTTTCCGTTTCGCGATAGAAATTTTCGTTGGTGATTGCGGCAACCGGCTGTAAAAGCGCGCGGATATTTCCGAATTGTTCCGACGTCTGCGCAGACGTGCAGATATCGCCGCGCCGTTTTTCGTCCGACTGATCTTTGACGGGCGGCGGCGCGTAAGCGCCTATGCAGATTTTTGCCGAAGCAAGCGTGGACGTGAGTTCCGCTTCGCCCGGCGTTGTGAAATTCGCGCCGAACGAGCACACGCCGCCGAACGTTTTTTCGGCGCCGACGATTTTTGCGACGGATTCTTCCGGCAAGCCGTTCTGCGTGGTTACGATGACGCCGTTTCCGGACAGAAAATCTTTTAAAAACGTTACGATTTTTTCGTTATCGCGCTGTTTCGTCATCAGGAAAATCACGTCGTATCTGCCGTTTTGCCGCGTGCGCGCGGGCATTTCTTCGGGCGTGAATATTGCGGGGCAGACGGTAAACGAGGTTTGATCCGCCGAGCAACGAAGCGTTAAGCCTCTCTTGCGTACCGCCGCGACGTGCGCGGAATTGCGCGCATATAAATCGATTGTTCCGCCGCTTTTTTCTATGAGCGCGCCGAGCGTTCCGCCCATGGCGCCCGCGCCGTAAATTGCCGCTTTTATCATTGTTGCATCCTATTTTTGCCTTGTTATGAGGATATTGTAAAGGATTCGGGCGGAAATGTCAAGAAAATAGAGCGAAAATACGCATTTGCGGCGTTTTTCGGGGACGACGTTACTTGACGGCGCCGCCCGTTACGCCGGAAACGTAATATTTCTGCATGCTCATGAACAGCGTTACGATGATGACGCCGACGATGCTTGCGGCCGCGCAGAATACCGTGAAATTGCTGTTGAATCCGCTCTTTTCTTCGTTGATCAGCTTGAACAAACCCAGAGAAAGCGTGTATTTTCCACTGTCGTTTATTATAGTGTTCACGAAAATGAAATCGCACCACGGCGCGATGAACGACGTAAGAATCGTGTAGACGATTATCGGTTTGGCAAGCGGCAGCGTAATTCTGAAAAAGATTGCGATTTGCCCGGCGCCGTCGAGAAACGCGGCTTCCTCCATCGCGCGCGGAATGGTATCGAAAAAGCCTTTACAGATATAATAGGAAAGCCCGGCGCTGCCCGAATACACGAGAATCAGCGCGAACAGAGAATTCGTGAGCCCCATCGCTTTCAAGATAAAATAGACGGCGATCATGCTCATAAATCCCGGGAACATGCCGAGAACGAGAAGCACGTTCATGATGGGCTTCCGAAGGCGGAATCGGAGCCTTGAAAGCGCGTACGACACCATTAAAATAAACAGCGTGGTGAGCGCGCACGAACACGCCGCGACGACGATTGTATTTTTCAGCCACAGCGAAAACGAAGTTTCGGTAAACAGTCTTCTGAAATTGCCGAAACCGAGCCGAAGATTATCGGGAAATAATTTGTTGATGATGCCCGTATCCGGCGTAACGCGGAACGCCGTATACAAAAGATAAAAAATCGGCAACAGCCAGAGTACGGAAAGAAGCGTTAAAACGATATATCCGACGACGATCCCCGCGCGGCTGCGACGGGAAAATTTTTTCCCGCCGGGCGTAACGCTCTGCGCGTTTTTTCGTTCTTCGGCATAGCGCGCGGTATTCTGCGTGCGCTGCGCGTTGTGCAATTCGGAAAAACTCATTGATACGCCTCCTCGTTTTTCGTTGCGCCAGATTTATTGAACGTAATCAGCGAGATTGCCGCACAAACGACGAAAATGACGATGCCGATCACGGAAGCCACGTTATACTGCGGGTTGGCATCGGTGGTCAGGCGGTACAGCCACGTTACAAGCAAATCGGTTGCCTGCGCCTTGGTGGAACCGAAGCGCACGCTATCCAACGGTCCGCCGTTTGTCAACAGCCAGATGACGTTGAAATTATTGATGTTGCCGACAAACTGCGTGATGAGATACGGCGTTGTCATCTGCAGAATATACGGCAACGTGATTTTAAAGAAAATCTGCACGGGATTGGCGCCGTCCATACGGGCGGCTTCGAGAGACGATTCGGAAACGTTCATTAAAAGCCCGGAGCACATCAACAGCGTGTACGGAACGCCGATCCAGATATTGACGAGAATCACGGAGAGTTTCGGAATCAGCGCGTGGAAGCGCGTATCCGTGAGCCACATGACGTTTGAGCCGAAAATAACGTTTAAAATACCGTTTCGATCGAGAATCTTCTGCATTAAAAGCAGCGTTACGAACTGCGGTACGGCGATTGCCGTAACGAACGCGGCGCGGAATATCGCCTTGCCCCGGATGCCTTTTTTATTGATGAGCATGGCGAGAAACATTCCGAGAAAAAAATTTGTGAACGTGGCGAAAAACGCCCAGACGAACGTCCAGAGAAGCACCTGCGCGAAAGCCTTGGGAAATTCTCCCCCGCCGCCGAACGCCAACAGCGTTTTAAAGCCCTGCAAGCCAACCCAACCGAAAAGTCTGCCGGGCGGCATATGATTGTAATCGTAATTCGTGAACGCGATTAAAATCATGAATATGAGCGGAAGCACCGTAAACGCCAGCAACCCGATAAACGGAGGAAGCAGAAGCGGAATATAAAATTTTTTATTGACGAGTTCGTTGACGTCCTCTTTGAACGTGAGTATTTTTTCGCCGCGGCGAAGGCGCAGATCGTTTTCGTAGGCGCCCTTGACGTTAGCTGCCCAAAGCAAAACGAATAAGATACAGACGACGAGAGAAACGACGCCGTACAGTAGAATAAGAAAGCTGTTATCGCCCGCGACTTTTTCGAATACCTGCGTTTCCTCGTTCCAGATTTCGCCCGATACGCGCGTGCCGAGATTGCCCGAAAATAATTTGGCTACGTACTTTCCGCCGAAAAAAATCATGAACAGCACGAACGCCGTTTCGGCGGCGAGATAAAAAATCCCTTTGATGATCTGCCCGCGCGCAATCTGCCCCGAACCCATAAACACCGCCGAGGCTTTCGTTGCCGCAGAACCCTCACCGATTGCCGTAAATAAGCCCGCGCGACGTTTGTTCGCCGAGCCGACGTTTTTTATTTTGTTTTTACGTTTTTCTTCCGCGATTTGCATTTCGTACTCCTTAAAGAAAAAGGCGCGCCGCAAACGGCGGGTTTCGCGTTCGCGGACGCACTCCTTTTTGTTTTTGCGGTTTTTACGCCGACCGTTCGTTTAATCCGTCGTTTTTTCGATGGCTTTCACGTAGGCGGCGAGCTCGGTTTCGAGCCTGAATTCGCTGCCCGTGGTGGCTGCGGTAATCATCGCGTTGCCCAACCCCTGCATAGGCAACCAGAGCGTGGACGGTACATTCTTCTGCGTTTTTGAATATTTCAGCTGATTGGCGATAGCCGTTGCGCAGGCGTCGCTTTGCACGTCGTTTTCTTCGCGCGCCTCTTTATTTGTGGGAACGAAACCGCGATCTTTAAAACGGCGCACCTGATTTTCTTTATTCGTGTAATACTCGGCAAATTCGAGAGCTGCGGATTTGTTTTTGGAATACTGCCCCACGCCCATCAGTTTATACCCGGCGAACGCCGTGAGCTGCTTCTGCGTTTCGCCGCTTTCGCCGCGCGCGTAGGTGTACGAAGGAAGTTTCGCCACGCCGAAATTTTCGCCGAGATAACCGGAAAAAGTCTTTTTGTTCCAGATGCCGGAAAAGCCTGCGGCGATCGTGGAATCGTTGGCATCGGGAAAGACTTTCGGATTCGAAGCCGTTTCGTATAACGCCTTCGTTACCTTTTTGCCGACGTCGCCGCCGAAATCGGTGGTGATTTTCGTTTCCGCAAACGAATCGTTATAGGTTACTTCGTAGCCGAGCCCCGCGCCGAAATAGAAAGACGTGTTATACCAGCCGTCGTTCAGCGGCATGGCGAATTTTTTGGACGAAGAACATTTTGCGAGAATACCGTCAAGCGTTTCCACATCGGTTTCGCTGAAATACGCCTTATTATAATACAGAAAAAACGTATTATCGGTATACGGGAAAGCATAAACGCTCTCTTCGCCGTTTGCGCCCGTAACCGTAGCCGCATCCACTGCTTTTTCGTCGTTGTTTTCCCGTATACGGATAAGTCTGTCGCCGCCGATACGGGAAAGCGCGTCGCCCGCTATCAGCTTTAAAATCTGATCGCTGGAAAAGGAAAATACGTCCGGCGCGGCTTCTACGTCGGTTAAAATTTTCGTAGCCACTTCGTTTTCGCCCTGCGCCGCAAAACGGAAATTATACTGCGTATCCGCATGATCTTTTTTGAAATTTTCGGAAATTTCTTTCGCCAGATCCATATCCATCTGCGAACACCATACGGTAAGCGTTACGGCGTTATCCGTATGCTTTTTGCACGCGCCGAGCATGGTGCCCGCGATTGCCGCGACGGAAAGCATCGCAAGAGTTTGTTTCGTCTTTTTCTTCATACCTTTCGCTCCTACTTCGAATATTGAATTTCTGTGCTCCGAAAAATCGGGCTAACGTTATTTTCGGTAAGTTTCCGTCTTTTTATACTTCGCTTTCCGCATAAAAAATTCCGCCCCGTACGGCGTAAACGCCCGAGCGGAACGGAAAGGTTCTTCTGCGATTTTTATCGCGCGTATTCTTTTTATCTGCGATACTCTAACGTAAGGCGCAGAAGCGTTTCTTTGACTTCCCGAGATAACAGCTGCGCTTTCGGATAGCGGAAACTCCAGTTTTTTGTTGAAAGCGTGGACGGCGCGTTGATGCGGGCTTCTGCGCCGAGCGCCAGCAAATCGTGCAGCGGCGCCACGCAAAGATACGACGGAGAAGCAAACGCGAGCCGTACCGCATCGGCGCAATATTCTTCGGGCGTAACCGCCGCGGAATCGACGCCGAATTTTTTGCATTCGTCGCGGAAATCGCGCACGAACCGTTGTTTTTCCGATTCGGGAAGCGAACGGACATAAGCGGCGAACGGCGGATTATCGTGCGTGCCCGTATACGCCACGCTGTTATCCGGCGAATTCGAAGGCTTGTTTGTGTTATCCGCGTTGCCGTCGAACGCAAATTCAAGCACGCGCATGCCGGGATAGCCGACGTTTTTCATCAGCCTGAGCACGCCCTCGTCGATTACGCCGAGATCTTCCGCCACGATAGGCAAATTTTTCATATTTTCGAAAAGCGCTTCTTTCGGACCGTCTTTCCATTCGCCTTCGCGCGCCGTCTGCGCGTTCTGCGGGATAGAAAAATATCTGTCGAATCCGCGGAAATGATCGATGCGCACCGCGTCAAACAAAGCGAGCGCTTTACGGATGCGTTCTTTCCACCAGCGATAGCCGTTTTTCTTCATTTCGCCCCAGCGGTAAACGGGATTGCCCCACAGTTGCCCGTCGGCGGAAAAAGCGTCGGGCGGCACCCCGGCTTTCTGCGTTTGTCTGCCGTTTTCGTCCGTTTCGAACAGAGATTTTCCGTATTTCCACATTTCGACGGAATCGCCGGAAACGTAAATGGGCATATCGCCGAGCAGTTCTACGCCGAAATCTTCGGCACATTTTCTTAATTGCGCCCACTGTTTTAAAAATTCGTATTGCGTAAACTGCCAGAAGCGGATTTCTTCCGCGTGTTCCGCGGCGAATTTTTCCGCTTTTTCTTCGCCGAATTGCGCATACTCGCCCCATTCCTGCCACGGACGATAAGAAAAATGCGTTTTCAGCGACATAAACAGCGCGAAATCGTAATATTCTCCCTTTTTTAAAAATGCGGCGAAATTCTGCGCTTCCGCACGGTGCGCGACAAGATATTCTTCGCGCTCGAACCGTGAAAACGCCTTTTTTAACAGAGGCACGCGCGTACGGAACAATTTTTCGTAGTCGATACGCGAATTATCCGACGTATAGGCGTTTTCCGCCGCGTAATCGTTGAGTTCGGACTGCGTGAAAAGCCCCTCTTCTTTCAGAAGCTGCAAATCGATGAAATAGTAGTTGAGAGCGTATGAACAGACGGACTGATACGGACTGTCGCCGTAACTTGTGGGTAAAAGCGGCAGAATCTGCCAAACTTTTACGCCTGCCGAAGCGAGATAGCCGATAAATTCGCGCGCGACGGCGCCTATCGTGCCGATTCCGTAAGCGTCGGGAAGTGAAAAAATCGGCAGCAATACGCCGCATTTACGCGGCTTTCCCGCTTGATTTTCCGTTGAATCGAATATTGTTCCGCTCATAATTTTACCTTTTGTAAGTATGTGCCGTTTACCTGCGTATTATAGCCGATTTACGGAAAAAAGTCAAGCATAACCCGCGGCATTCCGGACGGGCGGAAAGTTGATTTCAAAACCGGCTTTCCGCATCGTAAAAATCGCTTGCCGAAAGACGTTTTTTTAAACGGGCGATCGCGCGTTTTTCGATTCTGGACACATAGGAACGGGAAATATTCAGCTTCGCCGCCACTTCTCTCTGCGCTTTCGGCGCCCCGCCCGTAAGCGCGTAACGCATGCAAAGCACTGTGTATTCCCGCTCGCTTAAAAGCGCGCGGATGGATTTTAAAAGGCGCTCGCGCTGGACGGAACGTTCTACGTTTTCGAAAACGCCCTCCTCTTTTTCGGCAAGGACGTCGAGAAGCGTGAGTTCGTTGCCGTCTTTATCGAGCCCGACGGGATCGGACAGCGAAAGCGTATTTTTGTGCTTTTTATTGGCGCGGATCAACATTAAAATTTCGTTTTCGATACAGCGCGCGGCGAATGTGGCAAGCGTGGTGCCTCTGCCCGGGCGATAATTATCAAGCGCTTTCATAAGCCCGAGACTGCCGACGGAGATGAGATCGTCGTTTTCGGCGGCGCCGCGATATTTTTTGACGATGTGCGCCACCAGCCGCATATTGTGTTGTACGAGAATTTCTTTGGCTTGCTTGCGTTCCTCCGGCGTTTGCCCTTCGTTTAAGGCGCGAAGATATTTTTCTTCGTCTTCTTTGGACAGCGGTCGGGAAAAAGAATTCTTTCCGCCGATCAATCCCGTTAAAAAACCGATTTTGCATAAAAACGACCAGAAAACGCTTAAAAACATTGAATTTTCTCCTTTTTTCTCTCTGTTTTGCGGCGCCGTCTGCGTTTTTTTTGATTTTCGGCGCTTGTATAAGCTATGAAAAAAAAGGGTTGTACTATGCCGTTTTACTGTTTTTCCCGACATTTTTCGTCGTTTTTTGATAAGAAACTGCCGCCGATGGACGACACCGGCGGCTACGATTTTCGTTTTATGCGTTTTTAATCGACAAGTTCGAAATCCGCGCCGTTTTTTGTATCGGACGAACCGCCGATATATGCCGTAAAATCGCCGTTTTCCGCGGCAAATTCAAGCTCGGCGTTATAGAATTTCAACATTTCTTCATTGATTTCAAACGTTACGAGCGCTTCTTCGCCCGCGGCAAGAGTTACTTTTTTAAAGCCTTTGAGTTCTTTTACGGGGCGAACGACGGAAGCGACTTTATCCCGAAGATACAACTGTGCCGTTTCGGTCGCCTCGCGCATACCTGTATTTTTCACGGTAACGCATGCTTTGATTGCTTCGCCCCGGCGCAGTTTTTCCGCGGAAACCCGCGCGTTGCCGTACGTGAATTCTGTATAGGAAAGCCCGTAGCCGAACGGATACAGCGGAAGATTCGGTCCGTCGATATACGACGACGCATAACCTACGCGCGAAAGATCGTTTTCGCGGGGTCTGCCGGTATTGAAACAATCGTAATGAATCGGGCACTGCCCCGTTACCGCGGGAAAGCTCATCGGAAGTTTGCCTTCGGGAGAAACTTCGCCGAACGCGAGATTTGCGATTGCGTTGCCCGCTTCCGTGCCCGGCTGCCATACGAGAAGAATTGCGGGAGCGAGTTCGGATAATTTTTTGATTGCAAGCGGTCTGCCGGAAAAAAGCAGCACCGCGGTGTTTTTGTTTGCGGCAAGCACCGCTTCGAGCAATCGGTACTGCGCTTCGGGCAGTTCGAGATTCTGTTTGCTGTTTCCTTCGCCGCTGTCCCCTTCCGGTTCGCCGAGCGTTAAAAGAACAACGTCCGCCCCGGCGGCAAGCCGCGCCGCATCTTCGATTTCTTTTTCGTCGGCAACCGCGTCGAGCGCGCCGCTTACGCCCTGCGCAAAACCGATTTCGGCATCGGGAAGCAGATTTTTCACGCCGTCGGTGATTTTTACCGTATCGTTACCGTTGCCGTAGCAATGCCAACAGCCGATAATATCGCCCGTATTGCCGAAAGGACCGATGACGGCGATTTTTTTCGCGTTCTTTTTAAAAGGCAATACGCCTTTGTTTTTTAAAAGCACCGCCGATTTTTCCGCCGCGATTCTTGCGAGAACGCGGTTTTCCGCCGTCAGTATTTCCGATTTCTGCGTTTTTTCCGCTTCTTCCTTTGTTTTCGGCAGGAAGCGATACGGTTCTTCAAGCAAGCCGAGATCTTTTTTGAGGTTCAGAACGCGGCGCACGGCGTCGTTTACCTGCATTTGCGAAATTTTCCCCTCCGCAATCAGATCTTTCATGCAATGGAGATAAGCGGCGGACATCATTTCGATATCGTTTGTAGCCTGCATAGCTTTGTAAGCGCAATCCTTTTCGTCTTTCGCCACGCCGTGGTTCATCATTTCGCGGAACGCGTTATAATCGCTGATAATCACGCCGTCGAAGCCCCATTCGTCGCGCAGGATGCCTTTGACGAGCTTCCTGTTTGCCGCGGCGGGAACGCCGTTGAGAGAATTGAAAGACGTCATGACCATTTTTACGCCCGCATCCACGGCGGCTTTATAGGCGACGAGATATTTTTCGCGCAGCGTGAGTTCGCTCATATCCACGGTGTTATAATCTCTGCCTGCTTCGGGGGCGCCGTAAGCGGCGAAATGCTTCACGCACGCCGCAACGCCTTCGCGCTGGAATCCTTTTACCTGCGCGGCGGCGAACAAACCGTTTAAATACGCGTCTTCGCCCGTGCTTTCCATCACTCTGCCCCAGCGGGCGTCGCGCACCAAATCTACCATAGGCGCGAACGTAACGCGTACGCCCATAGCACGGGCTTCGCGCGCAGCCATCGCGGAACATTCTTCCATGAGCTTAGGATTGAACGTTGCCCCCATCCCCAGATTGACGGGATAAATCGTGCGGCAGCCGTGTATGACGTCCATCATGAACAACATGGGAATTTTATTGCGATCGGCTTCGAGGTGCGCCTCCTGTATACGGCGCACCTGTTCGGCGCCGCGGAAATTCAGCGTGGAGCCGATCCCCGGAATGTCGTTATCGGAAATGCCTACGTCCTCTTTCGGTCCGGTTGCCGCCGTTTTATCGGCGGCATCGAAAAATACGCCCGAAAGTTGCGTAAGCTGCTGCAATTTTTCGTCAAGCGTCATTTTTTCAAGCAATTCTTCGACGGAAACGTTCTGCTTTTCTTTTTTGTTTTTCATGGTATTTCCTCCCGGGATATTCCGGTTGTTTTTTTGTACGGAATCGTACGAGCGTTTATAGTATAACACAGAAAAGTAAAAAACGCTTCTCAAAAAGCGTTTTAAACATTCTTATTTTTATGCATTCCGCATCGATTCTTTCTGATTATCGCCGAGAATACGGCTTAAAAAATCTTGCGCGGAAGCGCTTTCTTTCAGAATTTCTTCTTTTCCGTCCGAAAACGTCTTTTCCGCCCCCACGGAAAACAGACGATCCAGCGTTTTCGATTCTTCCGCAGACAAAAACTTTTCCTCGTTATCTACGTGCGAAGCCGTGCCGTCCGGAATCGCCGTTTTGCCGCGGCGGAAATTGCCGGATAATTGCCACGTTGCCGATGAAACGCCGAGCAGTTCCTGTGAAAGCACCGCATCGAACGGCGAACCCGTTTCGGTGGAAAGCACGGCGAACACCGTGAGCGATGCGCCCGATTTTAACCTGCGCGCGGAACCGAGGAATTTCTTGAGATAATGCACCGTTTTGCTTTCCAGTCCGCCCGCCAGCGTTCTGCCGCCCGCCGATTCCTCCGTTTCGTTGAACGCGCGCGCAAGAGCGTTGAGATCGTCGAAAAGAAGCAGCGCGTTTTTGCCGTCGCAAACGTATTCTTTGGCGCATTTCAAGGCTTTTTCCGCCTGTGAAATCTGTTCGTCCGGTTCGTCGCAATAACCGGAAGCATAGATTTCCGCCACGGGAAATTCGCGCTGCCATTCGCCGATGGTTTCGGGCGAGCGTTCGCACAGCCCCGCCACGATTTTTATTTCGGCATCGTTTTTCGCCGCGGAACGGGCGATTTCGCGCAGGAGCGTGCTTTTGCCAGATTTCGGCACGCCGGATACAAGCACCCGCTGCCCTTTTCCCACCGGAAAAAGCGTTACGAAATATTTTAAAAGAAGATTTCCGTCCGATTCGAAAGAAAGCAGTTTTTCGCACGGATAAACCGCGTCTGCCCTGTCGAAATTATCAAAAAGCGTACCGGGAAGCACCGCATTGACGGAAAGCACTTCGGCTACGATATAAAATCCCGCCTGTTTCCCGGCGTGAAACGTGAGCTTATCGCCCGTACGCGCGCCGGAAAGCTCTACGTTTTTCGAAGAAATCACAGCTTTTTCGCCCAACAATTCGCGCGGTTCCGTAATTTTAACGCAATAACTGCCCGACAGCGTGGTTAATTCGCCGCAGAACACCGCGCGATCGTAATAGGCGGGATCCTGATTTTTGGCACTCAGAACGAGCGAATCGGACGGTTGCGTGCCGCTGAAACAGGCGTTGTTCTCTTCCGTTGCCTCTTCGCCGTAATCCGCTTCGATTGCCGCGCGTTTAAAATTGAGTTCTTCCAGCCCGGATAAAATGGCGGGATCGACGAAATCTTCTTTTACGGGCGCGCCGCGGTTGCTTTTCGCCGCGGGAAGGCGTTCGCCCGAAACGATTGACAGAATACAATCGACCAGCTCTCCTTTTTTTCTTGCGGTTGCCTGCGATACGCCGACATATCTGCCGAGCGTTCGCAACGACACGATGCCGATTGCGTTTAAAAATCCTGCAAATTCTATTCTCCATTGCTTGATAGCTTCCGCTCTGTCCACTTGTATTTCTCCTTTATCTTTTCGTAACGAACGTTTTTTTATTTTTATGCGCCTGCGTTTTCGGACTACTATTCAAGAAGCCGCGCGCAAAGTTTTACTTTCATTTTCTGCTCGCCGTAATCGAAAACGAGCGTATAAACGACTTCCGCGGAAACAACGTCTTTTTGTTGTTTCAGTGCGATTTTATGCGTTTTTATCCGTACTTCTCCGTTCAGTCCGTCCGGACCGAACGTACCTTTCGTGATATTTCCCTCTTCGAAGAGAAATAAAGCGCTCATTTCTCCGTTGCGGCGCCAGCTTGCCCGTTTGCCGTCCGTAAAGAAACTGCCCGCGTCGTCCGCGCTTTCGTAAGAAAGAATCACGCCGCCGCAATCGTCGGTTTGCAGGGTGCCGCATTTCGATAGAACGGATTTTTTTCCGTCCGCTTCCGTGAGCAGCGAAATACGGCAACGGCAACCGCGGAAAACGGGCGCCGTCAAAGCGAAATTACCTCAAGCGTGGAAAGCGCCTCTTCTATCAGCTCTTCGACGTTGAGTTTGCTTTCTTCCGATTCGATGAAAGAAAGCTTCGGGCGGATGGCGGGAAAATCGGGAAGAAATACCGTACAGCAATCTTCGTAGGGCAAAATAGAAGTTTCGTAGGCGCCGATTTTTACCGAACGTTCGATGATTTCGTTTTTATCGAACCCGACAAGCGGGCGAAGAACGGGCAGATTTTCTACGACGGCGTTGGAGGACGTCATGCCTTCGATCGTCTGACTTGCCACCTGACCGAGACTTTCGCCCGTAATCAGACACTGCGCGCCGATTTTTTTCGCATAGCGTTCGGCGATGCGGTACATAAAGCGGCGAAGCAGCGTTATCATCAGTTCCGGCGCGCATTTTTCGTGGATTTTTTCCTGTATATGCGTAACCGACACCACGTTCAGTTTTGTGCCGAGCGTATATTCCGAAAGAATTTGCGCCAGTTCGACCACCTTTTCTTTCGCCTGTTCGTTGGTATAAGGATAACTGTTGAAATGCAGGCAATCCACTTTCATGCCGCGTTTCGCCATCATGTACCCCGCCACGGGAGAATCGATGCCGCCCGAAATCAGAAGCAGACCTTTGCCGCCCGTGCCGACGGGCATGCCGCCCGCGCCCGCTTCGTCTTTGCCGCTGACAAGCGCCGCGCCGTTTTCCCTTACGTCCACGCGGATAATATGCTGCGGCGTATGCACGTCTACGGAAAGAGCCGGGAACGCTTCCAGTAATCTGCCGCCGATTTCACGGGAAATTTCGATGGAAGTAAGCGGATACTTTTTATCGCCGCGATGCGATTCTACCTTGAACGTGCCGTTTTCGGGCGCGAGCGATTTTGCCGCTTCGAAAATATCTTCAAGCGCCGACGACGTTTCGTACCCGGCGGAAATCGTATGCGCGCCGAAAACTTTTTTCAGCGCGACAAGAATGTTTTCCTCTTCCGCTTCGTTAAAATCCGCCACGATGTACCTGCCGCTCGGGCGGCGCAAGGTGTGCTTGTATCCTTTCAGCGCGCGTTCGATGTTCACGAAAAACATCTGTTCGAAGTAGCCTTTGTTTTTGCCTTTTAAAAATAATTCCGCGTATTTGATGATGATAACTTTTTGCATAGCGTAAGTCCGTTGTATTGTTTTTATTTCGTGCGTTCGAGAAGTTCGCGGGCGCAGGCGTTCAGAATCTGCGCGGCGCGCTCGGTTTCCTCTTTGGTCGTTGCGGGAGAAAAACTCAGGCGGAGAACGCCGTCCGCCGTGATTTTATCGTATCCGCAGGCGAGAACGACATGCGAATAACGGGATTTTTCGTTGGAAGAACATGCGGAGCCGGTGCCTATAATCAAACCTCGATCGTCGGCGAGATGCAGAAGAATTTCGCCGCGGAGTCCGCGGGCGGAAACCGTTAAAATATACGGCGTGCCGTCTTTGGGAGAGATGCGGGCGAAAATCCCCGGATCAAGCGCCGACCAGAGCGATTCGCGATACGAAGCAAGGCGTTCGTAATCCGCTGCAAGCGAAGAAAATTTCTTTTCCGCCGCATATTCCAGCGTTTTGACGCCGAACACGTTTTCGGTGCCGCTGCGCCAGCCGTTTTCCTGTCCGCCGCCGAAAAGATACGGGCGGATCGGCAACGTTTTTTTACGGATCAGCGCGCCCGTGCCTTTGAGCCCGCCGATTTTATGCGCGCTGAGCGAATATAAATCCACCTCTTTGCCGAGGCGGAACGGAATTTTTCCGAAGCCCTGCACGCCGTCGCTGTGAAACACGACGCGGGGATTTTTTTCTTTGACTTTTTTCGCAACGGCGTTGATATCGTTTATCGCGCCCGTTTCGTTATTGACGTGCATGACGGAAACGAACGTTGTTTTTTCGTCCACCAGTTCCAGCAGTTTTCCGACGTTCACACGCCCGTCCGCTTCCAACGGAGCAAAGCGCGTTTCCGCGACGTTTCTGTTTTTCAGTTCGGCAAACGGAGCCAGAATCGCCGAATGTTCGCCCGCCGAAGTTACCGCGTTGCCCCGCCGGGCATAGCCGAACACCGCCGTGTTATCCGCTTCGGTTCCGCAGGAAGTAAACGTTAAATCGTACGAAGCGGTATCGGCAACGTACGAAACCAGTTTTTCGCGGGCGGCTTTCAGTTCGCGCGAAAGCGCAAACCCCTCTTTATACATTGCCGAAGGATTGAAATAGTTTTCTTTCAGGTATTGTTCCGCACGCGCAACGCTTTCGCCGCAAGGCTGCGTGGTGGCGGCGTTATCCATATAAATCGTCTGCATGTTTTGCTTATTGCTCCGGATAATTTTTTTCAGCGCTGCGCCTGTTTTTTATCCTGCATGACGTAATCGCTTTCAAGAATTCCGCGCTTGACGAATTTCAGGATATTGACAAGCAGTTCTTCGCGGCATTCGAGAACATAAACGCGTTTGCCGACGGGCTCGCTCGTCTGGATATACAAAAAGAATTTGCCTTTGGCGGGTTCCGCGTTCGGCGTGCACACGATTTGTTTCACCGACGGATCGGCGCAGACGCGCTCAAACGACGGAGCGTCGGCGTCGCCGAGTTTTAAGATGCTTTCCGCTTCGATTCTGTACAAAAATTTGCGGCGATTGACGTTGTAAACTCTGGAGATGCGAAGTTCGCCCGAAACGAACGTGTAATCGTAGCTGAGATTGATCCGGCGCTTTAAAAGAAAACACGCGAGCCACGGTCCGCCGAACAGAAAAAGCATAAACAGCAGAAAAATAAGCAGGGCGATCGCCGAGCCTCTGTCCTCCGCTTTCATCGCTTTGAACGAAAATAAAAACGTGAGCAGATTGAAAAGAAAAATGACGGCGAAAATTACCGCGAGCGCGCCGAAAAATTTAGAAATAATATTGATTACCTTATAGCGCTTTTCTACTTTCGGCGCGTTGACGTTCACCGCGCTTTCTTCATATAAAACATCCATCGTTTTCTTGTTATCTCCTATATATTTACTTGATTTTGTTCCGTTTCTTGTCTGATAAAAATACAGGCGGAAGCCGAATAATTTCCGGCGCCGAGCTCCGCGAGAATTTTCGCGTTGCCGCCTTTTAGAACCGTGCGTTGCGCTTCCGTTGCCGGAAAAAGCGGCTTGCCTTCGTACACCACGCAGATTTTTCCCGTTTCCGACGTCAGATACACGTTTGCCGTTTCCGCCGACGCAAACCCCGCGGCGCCGATCGCTTCGAGCACGGCGTACGGATTCAGCCGCCCGCGTTTTAAAGATTCGGCTACGGAATTACGCCGCGCGAACGACGTTGCCGCTCCGACAGCCTCCCGCGCGGATTTCGCTCCGCGCACTTCCGCCGTTATCAGTTTTTCTCCGCACGATTCCGCCGCGAACGCCAAAAAATCGGTCAGCGCCGAACGAATCAGACGGAAAGCTTTGCCGTACTCGGCGTCGGCGCGATCGATCGGATAATTTTCGGCGCCGCACCCGGATAAAAACGCCGCGGCGTCGAAAAGTCCGCCGTCTGCGGAATCGCCCGTGCAGCCGAGCGGATCGGCATACAGGCTTTTCAGCATTTTCAAAAGCATAGGCGAGGATATACGCGCGTCGGTAAGAATTAAAAGCTGACGATACGAAACTTCCGTATTTTCGCCGCCGAACGTTTTTTCGCCCGTAAATCCGCCGGCGGAAACGCGCAGAAGAAAATCGATTTCGCACGGGTAACCGCCGACGGAAATTTTATAGCGGCGGGAAATCGTTTGCGACGGAGAAGAATCGTTCGTAAAAATCGCCAGTTCGTTTTTGCCGATTTTCAAATCGCAAAAAAGTTCTTTGAGATACTTTTCGCACGTTTCCTTTTCTTTTGCGGAAAAAGGCTTTTCCTCGCCGTTTAGAAATAAAACCGCTTTCGCCTTATCTTTTTTGGCCGCCGTTTCGGACAGCGCGTGAAAAT
>OKSC01001888.1_pt1 | contig 19209 bp, 9 predicted proteins | sample 1601161 | NCBI WGS metagenome assembly OKSC01 (sample SAMEA3541552, study PRJEB24748) | human gut metagenome | biome: human gut; feature: human-associated habitat; material: faeces | place: China | collected 2012
CCCTCGGCTGCTTCCCCTTTGAAAATTTCTTTTCGGCGCTCCTTAAAAAGCCCAGCGAATACTCCGAATAAGCGGTTGGGGAAACGAAATAGCAGGGTAGCATAAGCGAATTGCGCCTTCCGGTTACTATATCGTACCCGCCGTTATAAACCACCGCTCTGTTAAGGTAATGCGCGGCGGAGTTCTTTTTTGAAAATCCGTTTCCGCCGGAATAAACAAATTGAAAATCAGCGTCAAGATACAGTTCCCCACCGTTTTTCCTCAAAATTTCCGAAAGAGTTTCAAACTCCTTTACCGAGCCTACCTTCGGGTCAATTTCAAAGCGGTTATACGCCTTATTGGTAAGCCCGCCAGCACCGTAGCCCCTAAGCCTTACCGCAATACCGTTCACACCGCTCTCAATAAGCTTTTTTACCGTTTCGGTAATCTCGCTCACAGTAGAAAGCACTGTTTTTTTATTGTAGGAAACACCCATAACCGAGGCAGGTTTTAAAATCATACAAAGGTAATCGAGGTACAGCGGCGTATTTTCTGTTTTCCGCTCGCTTATGCCCTTGTTTTCCAATAGGTAATTTCTGTAATATTCAGCCATATCGGTAAATTCAGCCCTACCGCTTTCCAGGAGCACAAATTTTATTTTCGGCGATATTTTCAGCCGGTGATTTGAAAAAATATTATAAACCGGCACGTTTGTTTTCTCGCCTATATCTGTAACATCCACCGCTTTCAGTGTAAAATCGGTATATATATGGTTTGTGGGCGCTGAATTGCCTATGGTTTTTATATTGAGCTTTGCAACCTCGGCGGCAGACTCAACAATCGCCAATATTCCGCCGTCGCTTTCACTTATACCGTAAATAGGCAGCATAAGATTCCGATATGTTTTACCGCCCTCCCCCAATGTGGAAAAATCGGTACCGTAAAAGCTTTGCGAAAAATCTGTTTTATATGAGCCGTTTATTTTTATCAGCGTACCCGAGCCGTCAGGCACCACGTAATACCCTGCAGAGTCATTGCCGCGCGCCGCGAAATACTCTAAAAAATCAACGCTTTGCAGCCGACACTCTGCGCTGTTTTCTGAAATCATACCCGAAAGAACCATGGCTGTAAAGCCGTCGCTGCAAAGTCTGTATTCCACAGGTATGGTAAAGCCCGCCTTTTCGCCGCCTGAAACGGTTATATCCAGTTCCTTTACAATTTTATCGTATTGCTCGCGCGTGTAGCCTACCCTTGTCATAAAATCGGTTATTTCCGAAAGGGCGTTTGCGTTATCCTCCGCCTCTAATATATAAAGCTTGTTTTTCTTAAGGGACGGATATTTTTCAAGCATTTCGTAATACCCGCTTGCCGATTTATCATCACCGTAAAGCCTATAATAGCCGGATATTCTGCGCTTTTCGTTCGTATTTTCAAGCTTGCTTAAAACAAGCTTTTCAAAATCCTCTTTTTTGAAAACGTGCGGTGCAAAATATTTATCGGCGTTCTCTCCAAAGCTGTAATATACCCTTACAGCATCGCCGCTTTTCAGCACTCTGAAATTCCCGCCGTCAACCGAATCCTTTGCCGAATACATAAGCTCCGCTTCACTTTGCTGCTTATAATATGTAAGCGTAAGCTCTGAACGCAGCCTTTCGGCATTTTCATCGGATAACGAGCCGCCGCCCGCTTCCGGCACAGAGGAGTAGCTCTTTCCGCTCCTTAAATCCTCAACGGTAAAATGCGTTGTGGAGCAATCAAAGCAAAGCCTTACAGAGCCGTTTTCAAGCGTTACCGTCCCGCCGTCCTCCGTGCTCCAATCCGAGTCGTTTTCGTAAGTCTCCGCCGGCATTTTTACAGCCGCCGTTTTCTCGGCGGAGCAGCCGACCAGGCAATTTAAAAGCACAACAAGGCATAAAAACACCAAAGACGCTCTTTTGATTTTTACCATTTACGAAATCCTCCCATAATACCGACTCTAATAAGTGCGGAACAAAAGTTCCTTGTAAATATTGTAAAAATACACTATCACCTGCTGCATAACGTTGGTTATAAGCAGAAGAATAAAAATCATAAGACAAATTCCCACCAGTGTAAGCACTGCGGTAAGAAGCGACTTTGAAAGCGAATAGCTGTGGGTCGTCATCATACCGAAAAACAGCAGCAGTAACACCCATATAAGGCACACGGTATCGGCAACATTATAAAACGCCGCCTCGGATGAGGTTAAAATATGCGAGAATATGAACATAGGCACGCTGAACAGCACATACGGCGTCAACGCGTAGCACGAGGCGGTGAATATATCCTTCATATTCCCCTCGCCGTCCATAAGGGCGGTAAAGCACCAGTTTGAAACCACCCAAAAGCCGAGCGGAATAATAATCATAGCTATGCTGTAAAGGGCGTTTATCTCGCTGCTTATAATGCCCGTAACAACATATCCGCTGAACTGCGCCCTAATGCCGTAGCATAAAATAAACAGCGCTAAAATTATTAAGGCGGTGCGGGCATTTCCCTTTTTTTCGCGCTTTATATCCCAAAAGCCGTCAAACGGGTGGAAAATAAGATACCGCGTGTATCTGAGATACCTCAGCGTATCGCTTTGTTTTATGCGGTTATACGCTTCGGATTTTCTCAAAAGCCTGTTAATAACCACCGCCGCCGCTGCTGACACAACAGCCGCCGCTATAAGCTTATAAAAATTATTCTTTATAAACTCATCTCTCATACGTTCAAAAACGTCGGCATACAGTTCCCTTTCATTTATGGGTTTGAGCCTTTTCATAGCGGCGCGGTAATCGCGGTGCTGAATATCGGTTTTCGCAATTCCTACCTGTGCCAATATATAGCCCGACGCCATTTCGGAAATGTTTTTCCAGGTTTTTCCCGCTTCCTCGTACTCGCCGTCGTCAAACTGTTTCAGCGCAAGATTAACGCTCTTGCCGAACTGAGTGCACTCAAACAGTGTAATAGACCCCTTTATGCGGTCGGCAACGGCTATTTTGCCGTTTATTATTTCAATTGCCCCCGCAGAGAGAAAAAGTCCCTTCTGCGAGCCGCTTCCACCGAAAGCATACATTAAATAGCCGTCGCGGGCGTAGGTGTATATTTTGCCGTGCTTTGAGTCAAGCAAAAAATACGATTGGTTTTCATCCAACGCTATATCTGTAAAGCCCGGTGTTTCCTTGCTGTCATACGCCAGATCGCCGTATTTAAAATCGGCGCTCGGCTTTACCAGAACATTTTTTCCCTCGCTGTTAAGCTTTGCTACCGGAGTATCAACCGAGCTTTGCGACACCGCATATATAAAGCCGTTTTTATCAATAAGCGCGGCGGAATACTCAGTCGGCACATATTGCTGCATTTGTTCAAGCTGCTTCTTTGTGGCGAATTTTCTCCAAAGCCGCTCCGCCATATTCGGCGTAACCTGCGGCGCACCCGAAAAGGTGCTGAATTTCCCGTTTTCATCAAGGCATATAAGTCCCTGGTTTATTCCCGTGGCAATTACATAAATGCGCCCGGCGTTATCTACCGTTATATCGGTGGGGCTGAAGGTATAATCATCGCCCAAAAGAAGTATTTCGGGCTTTTCAATTATTCTGTTCAGCTTAAAGGTCTTTTTATCAAATACCGCTATCCTTGAATTGCCCGTATCGGCAATGTAAATCAGATTTTCGTTTGCATAAATTCCTCCCGGGGTGCTGAAACCGTCGCGATTTCCGCCGTTTTCAAAATCAGAGAGGATTTTTTTAATTTTAAAGTCCGTATCGGTTATAACAATTCTGTTGTTTCCGCTGTCACAGATATAAACCGTATCTGCTCCGTCGTAGAAAATATCGTTTAAATCGGTAAACGGGGCTGTTTCCATATCCTCGCCTATAAGCGTTTTTGTAACCGTATACGGTGCGGGAAGCGCAACGGGCTTATCGGAATTATTATAGGAGTACGCAGAATACGGCAGATCCTCCGTTATATCCGCCGCCGACGTGGCGGGGGAAAGCATTATTACAGCCATTACTGCGATAATTAAGAGTGTTATATATCGTTTTTTCATTTATAACTCCTTACTGCGTAAAGCCGTGCGTTATTCCTTCATACCGGAGGACGCCATTGTTTCAATAATGTTGCTCTGGCTGAAAATGAAAATCATAACCGGAACAATAAGCATAAATACCGAAACTGCCGCCCCCACGCCGGCGCGCGATATACCGCCGGACAAAATTTGTCCCAAAGCATAGGGCAGGGTTTTCATTTCTTCCTTGTAAATATAGCTTGTAGCGCCTATTCCCCAAAGGCTCTGGAAGGAGAGCAAAAACAGCGTAAGCCACGCCGCCTTTACGTTCGGCATAACAATTTTCCAAAAAGTCTGCCACTGGCTTGCGCCGTCTATACGCGCCGCTTCCAAAAGAGAATCGGGCAGCTGCTCGATAAACTGCTTCATAAGGTATAGCCCGATAGGCGCCCCAAACGCGGGAACTATTAACGAGAGATATGTATTTATCCAGTGCAGCCAGGTCATTGTAAGAAAATTCGGAATTGCGGTAACGGTTGCGTTGAACATAAGCGCCAGCACCACAATTTTGAATATGACGTTACGCCCGGGGAATTTCTTCTTTGCCAGAGGAAAGGCGCACATTGATGAAAGTATTATATGACCGACAGTGCCTGTTGCGGTTATTAAAACCGTATTGAAAATGTATCTTAAAAACGGCACCTGCGAGTTTGACATAACCGTAAACATATTACGGAAATTCTCGGTTGTGGGATTATTCGGTATAAGTCTCGGCGGGAACACCCACAGCTCATCCTGCGGCTTAAACGCATTTGCAATAATAAGCGCCATAGGAAAAGCCATAACACAGGCAAAGCAAAACAGCACAATAAAAAGCGCCGCCGTTCCGAGCCTTGAGCGGTTCACCTTACCGCTTCTGTTAAGCGCGCGCAAGCTTTTCATTCAGTTTCCCACCTTTCTTATCAGCTTTTGAACAAAATGGTTTGAAAGCACCATTATCAAAAACAGCACCGTTGCAATAGCCGAGGCATAGCCCATTTCGAACCGTGTGTTGCCGTAATCCTGAAGCATATGCACCAATGTGTATAAGGCGTAATTTGAGCTTGGAAAGCCGTAAATCGCGGTTATGATATCACCCATTCCAAAGGAGCTTGTAATGCTCATGACCGCGCTGAACATAAGCTGCGGCTTCATAGATGGCATGGTGATGTACCAAAGCTCCTGATACCTGTTTTTTATTCCGTCTACCGCCGCAGCCTCATACTGCGTACGATCAACGTTTTTAAAGCCGGCTATCATTGAAAGAAAGCCCGAGCCGAAGCTCATCCATAAAATAACTATTATTGCCGAAATCATCATATATTTTGAATCGGTAAGCCACTGTATGGGCGAATAAATTATACCGAGATTTATAAGTATTCCGTTTAAAAAGCCGTATGAGTCGCCGCTGTAAATTATATTCCATATCATATATGCGCCGCCGCTGAGCGTAGGAGCATAGCAAAGCATTGTAAGCACAGCCCTCAGCCTGTCGTCAAATTCATTTAAGACCCACGCAAGCAGCAGACTCAGAAAAAAGCCGCCCGGTCCTGTTATAACCGCAAGCAGAAGCGTGTTTTTAAGCGCCAGCGGGAAAAGACTGTCCTCAATAAAAAGCCTGAAATAATTCTTCAAGCCCGTAAAATGCGGCAGCTGCACAATGTCAAAACGGGTAAGGCTGAAAAACATTGCCACAAGAACCGGAAACACCGTGAATATTGCAAAAATTAAAAGATACGGCAGCATAAACAAATAGTCCTCGCGATATTTTATTATCGCAGGCGTTTTTTTCAATGCGTTGCACTCGGTTTTTTTCATTGCCAATCACCCTAAATATATTATTCCAAACCGTATTCCTCGCGCTTTGTGCGCATTTCCGTGTTAATATCGAGCGCTGCGTCGGTCATAGCAGCGCGAACGTCCTTGTTTTTATACACAATATCCCTGAAAGCGAAATCGTAAAGCCGCGAGGTAAAGTACCCGCCGGGCACCTCGTCTATCGGGCTTGCAAGCTTTGATTGGTACATAAGGCTTGCGCGTACATCCGAATCCCACTGAACCGTCCCGAAAGCCTTGCTGTTTGCAGGATTATATCTTGCAGCCGAACCCACCGTGCTTTCTATCGATTTACCGTATGCCGCCTGTCTTTCCGCCGAAAGCCACCATTTAAGAAATTCCCATGAAGACTCTTTATCCTTTGATTTTGCAAGAATTATATCGCCCGAAACGGTGGATATGCAGGAATGGTTTATTCCGTCGCCGATATCCCGCCCGGGCACGGGCAGCATTCCCCATACTCCCTTAATTTCCGGTGCAAAAACCGTAAGCTGATTATAGGCGGTAAATTCGGTCACCGCCACCGGCATTTCGCCGCTGCGGAAACGGTTGGCAAAGTCAAACGCCAGTTCAAGCCCATACTGTGTGTAAAGCATTGAATAATCCCGCATAGCGCCCACGGCCTCAACCGAATCGAGCGCGACATTTTTCCCGCCGTCGGTATACAGCCGCCCTCCGCGCTGATAAAGGAACATAAGGTAATTGTTCATCGAGGGCAGAACGCCGAAGGAAAGTGAGCTTTTTTTAAGCGTGGGCAATACGTTTTTCAGTATTTTATCCCATGTTTCAAGGTCGGAAATTTCAATGCCGAGCTCTTTTAATATATCCTTTCTGTAAAACAGCATGGGATAATTGATAGTTTCAGGCAAAGCGTATATACCGTCGCCGAAACGGAACGGCTTGCAGGTGCTTTCCGAAAATTCCGAAAGCAAATCGGACAGATCGGGAAACTGCGACAGATCCGTTACGGCGTTGCGCAGCGCAAGATTCATTGGCGTATCCTGACCCACGCCGAGCGATACATCAGGTCCTATTCCGGCAAGTATTGCCGACATAAGCGAATTTGCCGAAACAAGCTGTAAATCCACCGAAACAGAGCTTTTCGGTGTAAACGAGCTGTTTATGAGCGATTTCAAAACCTGCGCCTGATCCCTGCCGGTTGTCTGCCATACAGTAATTTTTCTTGTTAAATCATCGGTCATCTGCCCTACCGACGCATAGTCGGTTACAAACGACCATACAAACTGGGTAAGGTAATGCTTTGTCATAGCAAGAAAGCCCGCGTCACCCTTGCCGAGCTCTCGGTTTAAAGGGTTAAAGGCGATATAATCAAGCTCAAGCGGCTGCTCTGCCGCCAAATTTATCCATGCGCCGAAGGAAGAAATATTATCCTTAAAATTCGTCAGGCGCTTGGGTATAGTGTCGCTGTCCGCCGTCATTTGCTCTAATTGAACATATATCCTTTTTATATCGGCAAGGTTTTTATCCGTGCCGCCGCCCGACGCGCTCACGCTTTTTTCAAGCTCTTTCAGCTGACCGCATATTTTTTTCATATCCGCTATTGTATCGGGTATTACCTTATCAAGGTTATAGCTGCGGTACATATCGGGTGATGCACCTGTAACAACGACTATCTCCCTGTAAATACGGTTCAGCTCGCTTAAATATTTACCCGCCTGCAAAAGCACGTCCGCGCTTTTGCCAAGCCCGACCTTCAGCCTGAGCGTGTGGACGCCCTTTACAAGATAAAAGCTGTAAGGCGTTCCGTTTTCATCCGAAATTGCCGAAAGCTGCCAGCTGCCTTTATACGGAAAGGTTATATTCGCCGCCTCGGCAAACGGCAAAGAGCCGTCTATGTAAAGCTCTCTAACACTTGCATTGCCTGATTTCAGCGCCTGCTTAAAATGCGCGGAGATCGTGTAAAGTCCGCTTTCAGGCAGCTCTACCTGCCATTCGATCCATTGCCCGGCGGTTTTCCACTGAGAGCCGCCTATGGTGTTATAGCATATATGCGCCGCATTATACGGCTCAACGCTCGGCGATGTTCTGTCTGCCTGAGGATAAAGCGTCTGGTCTGATTTAGCCGCGGCGTTCTCCCCCTGAACAGTAACGGCTGCCTTTGGCGAAACGGATTTATACCCTGATTTTTCATACCCCGCCGCCACAGCCGCATATTCGGGCACAGGCTCAACCGCGGAAAATTCAAGCGAGCCTATAAGTATATTTTCGCGGCTGCATTTCACGGTGAGGGTATGGCTGCCCTCGGTAAGATAGTATTTAAGCGCGCCGCCCGAATAGCCCGTACCGTCCTCTGCAAACGCCGACATCCAACGCGGAAACTCCGATTGACCGGGCAATATCTCGTTACCCTGCGTATCATAGGCTTTGCTTTTTTCAGTATCGTTCCATACTCTTGAAAACGTAACGCCGCTCGACTCCTTAAACGGCAGCTTTCCGTCAAGCAATATATCCGTCTGAATAGGGCTTTGATACCCCTCAACCGGGTAATAATTCACCGAAAGCGTATAAAACCCCGTTTTTTTAACATTAAAGTCCCAGGTTTCCTGTTTCCCCTCTGCAATATAAACGGATTTACCCTTTCCGCCCTTATAGCTTTCGTAAAGTACGGAATTATTATTCTGAATACTATCGGTGTCGAGCACTATTACTTCACCGGAATTATCCGCCTGTACATACCCTGAAATGTAGCTGCTGTAGTCGGTCGCTCCCTCTGTGAGGGTATTCTCCGGGAAATACAATTCCCTGCCATTGCTTTCCTCGGCAAATACCTTGCCGCCCGCCGCTGCCGTAACTGTTATTACCGCCGCGGTGACTCCGCACAATAGCCTTTTTAATCTGTAAGGACTCAACGTTTACCCTCCTGTTAAAGCGCTGCCGGTTTATAATTACCGTTTCTTTTTTACTATTATTATAATTGCGGTCAATACCGCCGCTGCCGCCACCGCGGATATCGCAATTATTAAAACTGTTTTGCCGCTGTTTTCCTCATTATTTTTCACTGTGCTGCCCTTAGGCTTTGAGGGGGTACTGCTCTGAGAGCCGCCGTTATCTGCATTTCCGCTCGCATCGGTGCTTTCGGTATCGCTCGCGGTGGTTATATCGCCCTTTGCAGAGGTGTTATAAACGTACTTTATAACCTCCTCTGTTTTGCCGCCGGCTGACGACGTGCTGCGTGCGCCTACGCCCTCAATTAAATACACGCCCTGATTTTCATAGGGAATTTTAACGCTGAATTTCGCAATATCGCGGGCTTCACCCTTTGCTATAACCTTATCGTTCAGCAAATCGGTAATAACATATGATTTATAGCCGTCTATTCCCGCATCGGTAAACGGTGTATAAACGTTAAAATCAGTTCTTATATTGCTGCTGATATTCGGCACAATAACAATCGCTCTGTTGCCCGCAAATCTCGCATACGGCTGAATTTCCTCTGCGCCGTCGGCAATTACCTTGCAAATATTAGCCTGCTTTATGCAGCTTTCCGTGTTATTTGCAAAAATATCCGCATATTTCCAGCGTATTCTGAAAAGCTTTTTAACATCCTCATAAAAATCACGGTTTACATTCTTATAGGAAAAATCAGTGGGGTTTGTAAAAAGAGTATATCCCGGCGTCGTAAACGGATTATTAAATTCCTCGCCTATTTCCCACAACGGCACAAACGGCGTGAACAGCGCGCTGTAGCCCATTAACAGCCGATTTCCGCAAACGGCGTAATTATATGAATCGTGGCAAGTAAGCTGCACGGTATAATAATGGTTTCTGCCGCCCTCCTCGTTGGCAACGTCGGTATCTGTTCCGAGAATCGAGCCTGTTTTAACGGCGTCTACAATATTATATTTTTCAATAAAGCCCCTAAACGGATATGTAGTTGAAAAATCAGGCGGGTTTACTCCCCATTGCTCAAGGTCATAAGCGCCTACGCGGTCGTTGCCAAGCTCGCTTATAAACGCCATTTTTCTGCCCATATTATAAAGGCGGCTTTTAATCATTTCCGCGGGAATATAGCCGGAATACCTCGGCTCAACATCGTAGCGTACACCGTCAATATTGGCTGCAGTACATATTTTAACAACGGTATTTACATAAAACTCTATAAGGTCGGGGTTTTCCCATGCTATTATAAGAGCGCCGAATGCCGCCGTCTGACCGGTGAAAAACTCAGGATGACTTTGTTTCAAGTCGGTTTTGGGACTGAGCCCCCATGAGGTAAAGTCCAAAAAAAGCCTTATATTGCGTTTGTGACATTCATCCGAGAATTTCTTTAAAACCTTTAAGCTCTCGTCAAAATCCTCTGTGCCGGTATAATCCGAATCGATAGTGTGCCATCCCTCGTTTAAATACGGGTTATTATCGTGCTTGCCGAGCGGCGAAAGCCACAGTCCGTTTATTCCTGTTTCGGCATAGTGGTCAAGTATCGGCAAAAGCCCCATAAGTGTGCCGTCGGGACTTTTTTTATTCACCGCAAGATGAACTATAACAAGGTCCTTAAGCCAATCGGGCGAGCCGTTTTCATCAACCGTTATTGAGGGGTCGGTAACGTCAACCCACTTGGGCATAACATCGCTGTTGTTTATATAGCCGCTTTCAGCAAAAACAGATACGGCAAAAGCATTTCCTGCCGCCGCCACCAGCACTGCCGAGCATAAAATGCATAATAATTTTTTAAGCATATTTCTTTACCTATCCCCTTCTGTTTTTCTTTTTTCGGCATATAATCAACGCGGCAGCTGCTCCGCTCAGCACCAAAGCTGCTGCGGGAATAGCAAGCCACCACAAGCGGTCGGCGCCTTGCGCGTTATCATTACCCTTAGCCTTTCGCCAAATTGGGCGTTTCTTTATTACCTTTTTGGGTTCGCCGGTATTTGCGGGATTTTCGGATTCGTATGCCGTATTACCTCCGTTTTCATCACTCTCTATATACACATAGCGCGTAACGGTTTCCGCCGGCGTCTCAGGTGTATACCATGCCGCTTTTCCGGTGTAGACGTCAATATTCTGTTTAAGCTTTATATCGTGCAGCCTTACAAATGCCGCCGTAAGCTTTGAATAGTTGGTTACAAAGCTGCGCATTTCCGCTTTTGAAAGCGATAAATATGCGTTAAGCGCCGAAATAAGACTGCCTTCATCGGCAAGGGTAATATTTTCGGGAATTTTATTTATAAGGTCAATAACCGCATTCCACTCAGCAATTTCCGCCGGGCTGTAGGGAACAAATTTTATGCCCGTAATATCAATAGAGCCCTTAAACAGCTTATCGCCCGCCTCGTAATTGCAAACGGTAGAAATGTAGCAGTTTTCGGTATCAAGAACCGAGGCGGCGTCAAGTTGTTTTTTTTCTATGGTAGCGGTAAGCGGGTCGTTATCACCCACCGTTACTATAACGTCAAATGTTTCGCCGTTTGCTTTAAAGCCTATTGTAAATTCATTTTGCGTAAGGCTTTCCCTTGAAAGCAGCGGGTTGGTAATCAGCGCTGTTTTGGTTATGGAGTTTCCGCCGTTTATATACAGTGTGTTGTCTCTCCCGAAAAGGAAAGCCACGCCGCGCAGCGCCGAATCCCACGAATTTGCCCAATATGCGAGCTTGTTTGTTGAGGTTTGAACATACAGCCAAAAGCCGTTGCAGCTTTCGGAAAGTATTTTGAAATTATTAAATCTTATTGCAAGACCGTCAAGCCTGAAAGCGTGGTTTATAGACTGGGCGTTTCCGTAGCCGGTATAGAAATAGGATTGGCTTATTCCGCCGTTAAACGGTATTTCGCTCATTTTCGGCGGCACATAATCGTTGCCCGCCGCCTGAAGAAGACCGCAATCGTTTAAATCGGGTATGTACCAACCGTTTTCGTCGTAGCGGCTTTCCTCTTTTAAAGCCTGCGAATACATTTCAATCGCGCTTGTCAGCACACCGTAATTTGTAACGCGGCGCGCCTGATATTGTTTGAGCGCGTCATATGCCGCCTTCAGCGCTCTTATTTTATCGCCGTCGGAAATTCCGGGCTTTGCAGGCAAAGCGTTTATTCCGTCTATTACAGCCTGCGTTGCGCTGTCCGGGCTTGATTTATAAACATATTTATAGCCCACATAATCAATAACCTGGCTGCACCTATCCTCAGAGAAGGAGGAAAAAACGAAATACGCGCCCTCATCAGGGCTGTTCAGCTTTGAAATATATTCCGCCGAAATCTGCGCTGCTGCCGATTCGCCGTTTTCAAATTTCAAGGTCAAATCAAAGCCGTTGTCATCACGCTTATCAAAGGAAACCGTAAATTCCCTGCCCGCTATATTTTCATAAAGCAAACGGTCATCGGAAATAATCGCCGTTAAAACATTTTCTCCCGAAGCACCCACGGTCGGGTCAAAATCCGTTTTATAAAGCTTTCCGCTTTCAAAATCGAACACAAAGCCGACTATTTCCTTATATCTGCTGTACTGTACGTCCATTTTATCGGATAAAAGAAGGGCAAATTTGTTCGCCTTGCCCGAAATTCTTACAAGCCTGTTAAATTTCAGGTTAAGTCCGTCCAGCGGATATTTGGTGTTTGTTCCTATTCTGCGGTTAGAGGGAGCAGCCGTCCACTTCATTCTCACACCGCCGTTTTCCACCTTTTCAACCGCAAATTCGCTCCATATTCCGTTTATTCCCTGCAGGCTTTGGGAAAGATCGGCGTTGCCGGTAATTATAGTATACCCGCTGTTATCCGCTGCGACGGCTGCAAGCGAAATTGCGGCTTTAAGCTTTTCGTAATTTGTAACAAGCGCCTTCTCATCGCCCGAAAGCGCCTGATAAAGTGCATCACATATTTTAACCTCGGCATAAAATTCCGAAGTGATTTTTTCGGGCAGCGCCGCTATTCGCTCGGTAAGCAATTCAGCGGCTGACGGAGCATACTCCTTAAAGCCTATAAAATCAACGCTTTGCGTAACCTTTGCATTTTCATTTTGCCCGTTTTCCATTGCCGATATATTAAAATAAACGTTTTCCTTATCGGTAATATAATCAAAAACATCGGCGGGAATAATTCCCGTAACAAAATCCGAAGCGCTGAGCGCTATCTTTACAAGGCACGTTCCGTCGGTCTGTACCTCAAAGCCGAAGACTATTTCCCTGCCCTTTATGTTATCATACTTCAAAAAGCCGTTTGAGCTTTCGGGGGTAATTATAGGCGTCCATATATTAGTGTTCGGGTTTCCGCCGCCGTATTTCACGGTGTAAAGCATACCTGCCGCCGCGTCCAATATTATAACGCAGCTATCGCGGTACATACTGTACTGGGTATCGCGTTCATTCCACATATAAAGCGCCAATCGTGCATTTTCGCCTGAGCTTCGCACAAGGTTGTAAAGCTTTAATTGCAGCTTATCAATCGAAAGCGCGTTTACCAGCACAAGCCTGTGGTTGGTTGTGCCGTTTGTCCATTTAAGGTTTAATCCGCCGTTTTCCGATTTTGCCATTTTAAAATTATCCGGCCAGCGGTTCGGTCCGTTTAAATAATCAAGGCTGTGCGTAAGGTTACTCTCGTTTATAAGCGTCCAGCCTGTATTATCCAGAAATTTCGCCGCCTGCTCTAATGCTTTTTTAAGCTTCTCGTAATTGGTTACCTTGCCCTTATCGGCAGCGCTTAATAAATCGTAAAGCGCCTTGCACTCGTTCACTTCTCCCGCTGTTTCTACGGTTATTGTTTCGGGTAAAGCCTCAATGCGCTTTACAAGCGATTCCACAATAGAATATTTGTAGCCTACCACATCCAATTTCTGGTTTACCTCAGCGTTTTCATTCAGTCCGTTTTCCATTGCGGAGAACTGCAGGTTTACCGCCTCGGTATTGCTCACATAATCGAAAACATCGGCAGGCACTGTTCCCGAAACAGCCGTTTCACCGTAGGAAACAGTTACAACGCAGGAATTATTTGCCGAAACGGAAAAGTCAATATAAAATTCCTTTTCCTTTAAATTTTCATATGAAAGCCTGCTGTCGGTGATTATGGGTATCCATATATTCGCATTAGGGCTGCCCCCGCCGTATCTCACGGTGTAAAGCTTGCCGTCGGTCGCGTCAAGAACGATTATGCAGCTATCGCGGTACATACTGTACTGATAGGTTGACACAGTATCCATAAATATTGCAAATCGGGCGCGCCCGCCGCTTAAAAGCTTGAAATTATTGAATTTCAGGCTCAAATTATTTATAGCTAAAGTTTTGCCGAGCGGGATTCTGTGGTTTGTAGAGCCGTTTTTCCACAAAATATGATACCCACCGCCCGAGGCGTTCCCTACATTAAGGCAATCCCCGTAAAGTGTGCTGTAATATTTATAATTCTGGTTTGGCAAATCCGTCAGTCTGAAGGAAGTATATCCGTCGTCGTTCGCGGCGGCAGCCGACAGCCCTATACCTATCGCCGACACCGCCATAAGCAGCGACATAATGCCGGCTAACAGTCTTTTTTTCATTAAAGCTTCATTCCTTTCAGAAACAAAGCTGCCTTTTTTATGTTCGGCAGCTTCGTTGGAAAATTACTTGAATACCGGATTATTTGAGGAGTTGTACATAGAATCCAGGGTTTTGTTATGCGTTGTTTTTATTGAGTCTATTGCAGCGCCCGTTGTAGTTTTTCCGTTCATTAAGCCGTCATATATAACCTTTGATATAAAGTCGGTTCTGAGCGCCATAGTACCGTAGCCTATATCGGGCGTGGACGCCTTGTGTATAAGCATATACATTTCCATATCCTTATCGGCGCTCTGCGTCTGGAAGCAGTTCATCTTAACGTCGTACTGCCACCAATCGTCGCCGGTGTAGCCCTTGGGCGGCTTTGAAAGCTCGTTGAACACCGTCATACTCTTTTTAAAATCCTTGCTTTTGAAATTGGTTGAGGTTATACACAAAACACGCGAGTTATTGGCGCAGGAGATATACTTTCCTCCGGCGTTTGGTCCTATAGGCAGCGGCAAAATGCCGTAATCGAAGTTGACCTTTCCCTTTACCTGCTGTTCAAGCACCCAGCCCTCGTCTATCCAGAAAGCAACCTTTCCGTTTTTGAAAAGCTTCTGGTAGTAGCCGTCGGTATCGTAATTCAAATAGTGAGTGCCGTCGCTTATTTTCTCGGCAATGTTGTAGGCTCTGTCATTGTGTATAAGTCCGTTAAGATATGTAAGCGCGTACTTAACGTTATCGGTATCCAGTGTGGAAACAACCTTTTTGTTAACAAGCGATGCCGTAGCGCCGCCGTTTGCCGCAACAAATCCCATTGCAAGCTTTATCGGTGTTCCGCCCAGTCCGTAGCTTACTGCCTCATTGCCGTTATATTTTGTGGCGGCAATAACATATTCGCGGAATTTTTCAAACGTCCACTGATTTTTCTTGACCAGATCGTATATACCGTCTGCATTTACTCCGTACTTTTTGAGCAGAGTTTTGTTGAACACTATGCAGGTTCTTATATCAATAGGCTTCTGGAATTGTATTCCGTAGGTTTTACCGTTATATGTGTTAAGCTCGGTCCAACGCGAAATATAGTTCGGGCTTTTAACGTCAATTCCGGTGCCGTTCCACGGAACAATGTAATTTGATGACGCAAGCGACAAAACATTGCAGGACAGTGGCTCAATAACATCGCCCACCTTTTTGCCTGCCATAATAAGCGGCTGAAGCGAATCCTTTGTGCAGGAATCAGGTCTTACAATGGTTATTGTACAGCCGAGTTTCTTCTCAACCTCATCAATTCTTTCAAAGAGTACCTTTTCAAATTCGGTGGTTATTCCGGATTTATCGGTAGGCAGCCAAGGCGAATAAATGGTATATTTATAGCCCTTTACATTAACTGCCTCAACCTTTGAATCGCCGTTGGTTTCCTGCTCTTTTACAGTCTTATCTCCCGAGCTTGCGCCGGAAGCACCGCTTTTATCGCCGGCAGTGCCGCTGTTATCTCCGGAGCTGCCTGTCTCGCCGCCCGCTTCATAATCCTCATATTCCTCATAATCCAAATAGTAGGAGGATGAATCGTTGTTTTGCTTTTTGCAGCCGGCGGATAAAAGCATCATACCCGCCAACGCCACGCAAAGCGCGCCCTTTAAAAACCTATAATCAGCCTGCATAATATTCCATCCTTTCAAAATATTTGTATATTTGTTTTAAAATTACTCTTTTTCATATGCCGCCGGCTGTCTCACTATCGGGGCAATAATCTCCGGGGCAAATTTCGCAATCCTGTCATATGTATAAAGGCCGTTTATTTCCTGTTCAACATCGGTAAGCTGGGTATAGCAGAAAGCGCAGAAGGCGGGGTTTTCAAGCAATACCTCGGTAAGCCCCTTAAATCTGGCTATAAACTCCTCCTCGGTTGTAGGGGCGTTTCCGTAGCCCCAGCCCTCTTTATCACCCATTTTCCAGGAAATTCCGCCGTATTCGCTCATAAAGCTCGGCTTTCCTATAAAATCGGGCGCGTCCGCAAAGAAATTGAACATTTTAATAGCCTTGCCCTCTGTAAGCGGCTTGTAACGCTCTCTGTAAATCTCGGGGTTCTGCTCGTAGTCGTGTTCGTCAAGTATATCGGCAAGACCCGGCTTATGTGTCATACCCGAAACATCTATAATAGGTCTTGTAGCGTCAAAGGCATGGGTCATATCAATCAGCTGCTTTAAAAGGTAATAATCCGCCGTCGGCACAATTTCATTAAGCGGACACCAACCCACAATTGACGGGTGGTTGTAATCCCTTTGAAGTATTTCAAGCCATTCGGGCAGGATTCCCCGCCACGCGCCCTCAAGTGATGTGTTAAGTCCCCAATCGTCAAATTCGCCCCACACAATATAGCCCATACGGTCGCAATGATAAAGGAAACGCGGCTCAAAAACCTTTTGGTGAAGGCGCGCCCCGTTAAAGCCCATTGCCATAGAACGCTTTATATCGTCCTGAAGCTCCTCGTCAGAGGGTGCGGTATAAAGACCGTCCGGATAGTAGCCCTGGTCGAGTATCAGTCTTTGAAAAACCTTTCTGCCGTTAAGGCGGAACATTCCGCCGTCAAAATCCACCGTTCTCATTCCGAAGTAGCTTTTAACATTATCCTCACCGAGAGTAAACTCTATGTCATAAAGCTCAGGACTTCCTATATCCCACAGATGAAGCTCACTGAGGGAAACCGTCATAATCGCCGTGTTATTATGCACCGTCGCTGCTGCCTCGCCGACCTTTTTGCCGTTATAATATGCCACTGCGCTCACCTTTTTACCATGAGCGTTTTTGCAGGTAAGCTCAACCGCAAGTGATGAATTATCCACATCCGATGTGCATTTACTTCTTACAATGTACGCACACGGCACATTTTCAAGCCACACCGTCTGCCATATGCCGGTAACGCGGGTATAGTGCGCGCCGCCCGAATAATATATTGTAGATTGCTTTCCGCTGGGCTGCGTCGGATTTCTGGTATCGTCCCTTGCAAAAACCGTTACCGTGTTTTCCCCGTCGGTAAGGAAATCGGTTATATCCATAGAAAATGAGGACATTCCGCCCATATGCTCGCCTATGTAAGTGCCGTTTACATATACCGCCGTCAGATAATCGCAGGCGTCTATGTTAAGCAGGGTTCTTCTTCCCGTTTCGCGCCATTTTGCGGGTATTTCAAAGCTTCTTTTATACCACACGCCCAGGGTAAACTCACGGTCGTTTATGCCCGAAAGCTTACTTTCCTTGCAAAACGGAACGGTAATAGTGCCGCTCAGATGCTCCTTTAAATTCAGACACCTTTCCTGACCTGTTGCGGCAGTATCGTTTTCAAACTCCCACACTCCGTTTAAGTTGATCCATTCTTCTCTCACAAACTGCGGTCTTGGATACTCAGAACGTAAAATTGACATTTTAAAATCATCGCCCCTCAGCAAAATGCATATTTTTCTTTTTTATAATATATTTTTTTGTTGAAAAATTCAATATCCAAAATTTGTAATTATAAAAATAGTCAAATTTCAGCGTTTTCAACCTTGACTTTAGTATACTTCGCTTGCTATAATAAAACTATACCCTATTTTCAAAATATAAGGTGTGATTTTATGTTTTTCTATTTTTTTGAGCTCAATAAATATGCCGATCAGCTTTTATCGGGAAAAATTGACGTTATAAAGCTTGAAAACTCCGCTATGGTTGAGCCGCATTCGCATGAATTTTTTGAATTTATTTATGTGCTGAGTGGTCACGCAAAGCACCGAATAAACGATGTGGACTGCGATCTTTCTGCCGGAGATTATCTTGTTATAGATTATAACAGCGTACACAGCTATTATGACGGCGAAAATTTCACGCTTATAAACTGTTTGTTTGTTCCCGAGCTTATTGACAAAAGCTTTAAAAACGTTTCGGATTTCAACGCGCTTACCAATATGTTTCTGCTGAAAATTGACCGTATGAAGCTTACCGAAAATATTTCCGACCAAATCTATCACGATTACGACGGCAGAGTTAAAACCATATTTGAAAATATGCTTATTGAGTACACGGAGAATAAGGTTGGAGCGCTGGAAATATTAAAATGCCTGCTTTCTGAGGTTATGATATTCACCATACGTCACGCCGAAAATGTTTCAATTATAAGCCCGCTTACGCAGTCAATTATTCAAATAATCGAAGAAAAATATGCCGAACGCCTGAAGCTCGGCGATATTTGCCGTGAGCTGCACTATTCTCTGCCCTATGCAAGCGGAAAATTTAAGGCGGAAACAAAATTGACCTTTACGGAATATGTTCAAAAAATAAGAATTGCCGAAAGCTGCCGCCTGCTTACCGAAAGCGAGAAAAGCATTACCGATATAGCCTTTGAGGTGGGGTATGCAAACATAAAGTTTTTTAATAAAATTTTTAAGGAAATAACAAACACCACGCCGCGCGAATACAGAAAGCAGCATTTAAACCGACCCTGAAATATGCAAGGTCAGAATACAGACGCCGAAAACCAAAATGAATATGCCGTTATTAGCATAAAAACATCACCTATACCAAATTATTCCAACCAAAAAAATACATACAAGAATTTAATTGCACAATTAACCGTGTAATAATAAAAAAATAAAAGGGCTGTCGCAAGAGCGAAAGAATCGCGAGCGACAGCCCTTAAGGTTCTTCTTCAAAGTATGTGTAAATTCCAAAATACAGTATAAAAAAGCAAAGTGATGAATGGCATGAAAGGCGAAAATCGGCTCTACGCCATATTGGCATAATAGCAGAAAGAGCAGGGCATATCAAAGGCGGCTGCCGTGGCAACCGTTTATTTTACCCTTCGGCTGCTGACCGAACTCATAGGAATCTCACCTCTGCCGGGTACTCCGCCAGC
>OKSC01001903.1_pt1 | contig 19069 bp, 14 predicted proteins | sample 1601161 | NCBI WGS metagenome assembly OKSC01 (sample SAMEA3541552, study PRJEB24748) | human gut metagenome | biome: human gut; feature: human-associated habitat; material: faeces | place: China | collected 2012
GGCAAATACGAGACGCTTGCCACAGCCATCATCGGCATTTCGCTCTTCGTGGTGGGTGTGATGATCTGTTATTCTGGTGTTACCAAGACCTATCGTGCCATCTGCGGCGAGACATTGCAGCAGCCGGGCGTTGTAGCCTTGATTGCTGCTATTGTAAGTATCGTGATGAAGGAGTGGGCTTATCAGTTTACGGTTAAAGCCGGAAAGAAATATCATTCCGAGGCTGTAGTGGCGAATGCCTGGCATCATCGCAGCGATGCTTTATCAAGTATCGGAACAATGTTCGGTATTGGTGGCGCCATCATCCTGGGAGAAAAATGGGCGGTGCTCGATCCGCTTGCAGCCATCATCGTGAGTGCCTTTATCATCAAGGCCGCCTGGGGACTGGTGATGCAGTCTGTAAAAGAACTGACGGATGCCAGTCTTCCAGAAACTGAGGAAGATGAAATCCTGAAGATTGCAAATGAAGAAGAGGGAGTGGGAGAGATTCATAACCTGCGTACCCGTCGCATCGGAAACAAGATTGCGATAGAAATGCACGTCCGTATGCCGGGTTCTCTTTCGCTTTATGAGGCGCATGAGCATGCTACTCATATAGAAATAAAACTGAAGCAGCACTTCGGTGCAGATACCCATGTGGGAATCCATCTCGAACCGATAAAAGTGAACGGAAAATATCAGAAACCGGAATAATTGAAATAAAAGGAAATAGCAGGAATAAAAGAAAACGAGCCTTGACGGAAGGAAGAAACCTCCATCAAGGCTCGTTTTTTTATTTGATATCCGAATCGTGTTTCGGATATTTATCATCTTTTGGGATGATTATTGTCAGATTATATTATCGGCCGAGATTTACGCTGGCTCCTGCCATAATCCACAAACCTGGCTGCTTAACAGCTGTGAGGTCGTAGTAGCGGTGGCAAGTGATGTTGTCGGCTTTCACGAAGATATTGTATTTCTTCTCGTCCCACATCAGTTTGCAATCTACCTTGGTATATGGATGATAGCCATTCATTCTCTGCTGCCATCTTACGCTCCAGGATGCTGAAAGCTTGTTCCAGATCTGATGATCCAGCCCGAATACTGCCTTGTGCTTGAGATACTCTAATGCATAGAGTGATTTCAGAATGTTTGTCTCGGTCTTATGATCCTGATAGATGTAAGCATAACCCAACTTGATGCGGGTGATGAAACTGTTTGGTACCAATTCTCTCATGTAGATAGTAGCATCTACGTTGTAGCCCATGTTGTTGAGCTTTCCGATGTTCATCACGTGATACTTGCTGTCATTCTGCTCGGTCACGGATGTCTGAACCCAGTCAATCATGTTGGTGCCGTGTGCGTAGAATCCGCTAACGGTTGCTGCAAAACCAGTCTGGCGATATTGAGTTCCCACCTTGAAGGTTGAGTTCTTTTCCGGGTTTAGGCTGATGTCGCCCTGCTGCACCACATTATTTATGTATAAGTCGGTGTAGGTAGGCATTCTCAATGCCTTGTTCCAGGAAGCGTAGAACTTCCAGTTGTCGTTAGGACGATAACTCATATCCACACCAGGATAGAAACGGAAGTCGTTGTCAAGACCTGTATTCTTGTTAGCCAAGACACCAGCCGACAAGGTGAAACCGCCGAAGATGAAGTTGTGCTCCAGCATGATGTTGGTATTGGTGCGCTCGCCCTTTCGGGTATATTGACGGTCAGAACCCGAGATATCCTTATAGTCTTTCTCTGCGAGTTCCTCGCCCAATGCAGTAGAGTAGATGCACTCCTTGCTGATGTCGAAACCTACTGCAGTCTTACCCAAAGCCCAAGCCACGTTGGCATTCAATCCACCACCATAAACATCTAGGTCGTGATAGTTCTCGCCTGCTGCAGCTCCAGCCTTTCCACGAATCATCTGATAGTGATCCTTGAATTTGTTATAATAGAATTGAGGCGCAATCTCCCAGGTCTTCTCCTGGTTGTGCAGACTCAGATTGAGCGAAGCCAGACCGTGGTCTGTCTTCTCATATTGGTTGTTGTATTTGGCGCTGTAGAAAGTATTGGCACCATAGCTCTGGCTAGCAATACCCAACTGGGCGATGATGTCGAAACGCTGGTCGTAAGAGAAAGAGAGATTGCCGTAGCCCTGTCCCTTCTCGAAGTCGCTGTTCTCCGTGCCGCCATCCGAGCGCTTGTAGCCTCCGCTTACAGAATAAGCCTGGGTCCACTTGCCCGTTTCAAAAGCCGTCTGCACACGTCCCTGTGCTCCGAAGCTTCCAAAGCTTCCGCCTTCTACACTTGCAGATACCCCCTCACTCTTAGCCTTCTTGGTTACGATGTTGATGGCACCATTGAAGGCTGAAGTTCCGAATAAGCGCGATGCTGCCCCCTCGAGCACTTCGATGTGGTCGATGTCAGCAAGAACTACAGGAAAATCAGAAGCATTGTGACCAGTCTGAGGATTGGAAATGTTGACACCATTCAGGAGAATGGTAATCTGGTCGAAGGTTCCACCATTGATGGAGATATCCGTCTGAACACCAAAGCCACCACGCTGACGGACATCCACGCCGGTAGCTAATTTCAATACATCGTTGATAGTCTGCGCAGCCGCACGATGAATATCGTCGCGGGTAATGACAGACACAATCTTAGGTGACTGTTCTACAGTCATCGGCGCACGAGATCCGGTAACGCTCACCGCATCCAGCTCGTAAGCCTTTCCGCCCTTGTAGAGGGTAGAATCAACCTTGGCTCCCTCTGTGCTTACGCCTGCTGCCTTAGCATGGCTCAGGGTAGCAACGCTGAGTGCACCAACAAGTACCTCTCGTCCCAAAACTGCGAAGAGTGAGTAGCTCTTGTTAGAGAATCGGTTGAACTTCAAGCTGTTGCGCTTGTTGAAAATTGTTTTGTACATTAAATTAAATGTTTATAAATGAATAAAAAATGGAAGCCTTCCGCCTTCCCGGCTTTCGGCATTCGGGGTGCAAAGGTACTGCCTTTTAGGCTACTGACAAAATAAAATGTGATTTTTTTTTTCAACTGCCGATGCAAAGTTAATGTAAATCAAGGTCGGTTTCCTACCTCACAAATCGTATTCAATTCAGCCTTCTTGTGGCATAAAAAAGTATTAATTAGGCATAATCCTCAATAGGGTGATGCGATTTTCTTAAAGAAACATTCGCTTTTTCAGATTATTCTTGTATCTTTGCAGTTGATATGGGCAGCATTCAGCAATCAGAATACTGCTGTCACAATTTTATGGTAATTAGAAATTAAAAAGAAAGGAACAGATAAGATGGAAAAGATCAACGTAAAAGAACTGAATGACAACGTCTTCGAGACTATTGGTAAGGAGTGGATGCTGGTATGTGCCGGCAACAAGGATCATTTCAATATGATGACCGCCTCTTGGGGCTGTTTGGGATGGCTTTGGAACAAGCCGGTGGCTGTGGTCTTTATCCGTCCGGAGCGTTTCACCCACGGCATCATCGAGGAGAATGAGTTCATGACTCTCTCTTTCCTCGGCAACAGCGAGGAGGCTCGGAAGATTTATAACTTCTGCGGCTCTAAGAGCGGACGCGATTTGGACAAGGTGAAGGAAACAGGACTGGTTCCTGTAGAAACTGATAACGGCAGCATCGCCTTCGATCAGTCACGACTCACCCTGGAATGCCGCAAACTTTATAAGGACAGTATGACCGCCGAGAAGTTCCTTGACAAGGACCTGCTCCAGTGGTATGGTGCCAAGGGTGGATTCCACGATGTTTATGTTGTGGAGATTACCAATGCTTATAAAAAGTAAGAATTAAAATATGGCTCAAGAACAAACAGCAATTCGTGAACGCCAGAAAACCAGGTTCAAGGAGCCGGGGCGTTACGTGGTAATGATGTTCAACGACGACTTCACACCGATGGACTTCGTGGTAGAAATCCTCGAATCCATCTTCTTCAAGTCGCAGGCTGAGGCTGAAGCAATCATGCTCAAGGTTCATCACGAAGAGAAAGCCGTGGTGGGCACCTACAGCTATGACATCGCCAAGAGTAAAGTGGAGAAAGCGATGGAGAAAGCCCGTACGCAGAAGTTTCCGCTTAAACTCACTTATATGCCGGAATAGGCGTTGATTTCGGGGAAATATCCCCAATATATGCTAAGAAAAAGAAAGGAAAAAATAGAATGGACAGTATGGGATTGACCCGATATATGAGTGTTCTGATGGACGATGCCATGAAGCAAGCCCGGTTCTTCGACCACGAGTTCGTGATGCCCGAGCACATGCTGCTGGCGTTGCTCAGGCAGTATGCATTCTGTCAGGCGCTGCAGGAAGAAGGCGTAGACAGCCTCAAGATGCACGAAGACTTGGTGGGATGGCTCGCCAAGCAGGAGCGTGTGCCTGAAACCATCAAGTATCTGCCAGAGCCGTCATCGCTCTTCAAAACTATGTTTGGAACGGCGTGCGCCCTGGCTGCTGCTGCCGACAGACAGCTGGTGAATGTACCCCATTTTGTGCAGGCGATGTTTGGCTTGCAGAATTCAGAAGCCGCCTTCCTGCTGTGTAAGAATGTGGGCGACCGGCAGGGCGAGTTCCTGGCGAGCGTTGACAGTTATTATCCTATTGGAGAAGATACTGGAGAGGCTGGCATGGGCATGGGAGCAGACTTTGATGATGACGATTATGCCAACGAGTATGACGACGACGAGGAAGAAGGCAGAAGACAGGTTGTACAGGATTGGCATCAGCTGGTTACCTGTATTTCTGACAAGGTAGAAGAGCACAATCCGCTCATCGGAAGAGAACAGGAACTGGACAGAACCATCCAGGTGCTCTGCCGTGCCGAGAAGAACAATCCGCTCCACATCGGAGAAGCCGGAGTCGGCAAGACAGCTCTGGTCTATGGTCTCGCCAAACTCATCAACGAAAACCAGGTTCCTGAACGCCTCAAGGGAGCTCGCATCTACGGCATGGATATGGGACAGATGCTTGCCGGTGCCCAATATCGCGGTGACTTCGAGAAACGCATCAAGATGGTGATGGAGGGAGCCGTGAAGGAAGGCAATACCATTATCTACATCGATGAGATTCATAATATGATAGGTGCCGGTCGTGGCTCAGATGGCGGACCTGATGCATCCAATATGCTGAAGCAATATCTGGAGGCAGGCGATATCCGTTTCATCGGTTCTACCACCTACGAGGAATATAACCGTTACATGGCTCAGAGCAAGGGCATCGTGCGCCGGTTCCAGCAGATAGATATCAAGGAACCTACCGAGGAGGAGGCTATCAAAATATTGGAGGGCTTGCAGTATAAATACAACAAGTTCCACAATGTAACCTATCGCAAGGACGCCCTGGAATATGCCGTCCGTGCCAGCGCCAAATATATCAGCAACCGCTGTCTGCCTGATAAGGCCATCGACCTGATGGATGAGGCGGGTGCTTATCTGGAGGTGCATCCGGTAGAATCTCGCCAGCGCTCTTATGTTACCAAGTCTATCATCCAGCAGATTCTGATTAAAGTCTGCAAGATTGATGCGGCTGCGATGAAAGATGAGAATAACGATGCTTTGGCTACGCTCCATCAGCGCATACTCGACAAGATTTACGGTCAGGACAAGGCTGTAGACAAGGTGGTTGAGGCTGTGATGATGGCAAAGGCGGGATTGACAGATGATGACAAACCATTGGCTTCGCTCCTCTTCGTGGGACCTACCGGAGTAGGAAAAACCGAGGTGGCACGGCAGTTGGCCAAGGAACTCGGCATCGAACTGGTACGCTTCGATATGAGTGAATATACCGAGAAGCATACCGTGGCAAAACTCATCGGTTCGCCAGCCGGATACGTGGGTTATGAGGATGGAGGACTTCTGACCGATGCCATCCGCAAGACGCCAAACTGTGTACTCCTGCTCGACGAGATAGAGAAGGCGCATAGCGATATCTACAACATCCTGCTCCAGGTAATGGACTATGCCCGTCTGACTGATAACAAGGGCCAGAAGGCTGATTTCCGTAACGTGATTCTCATCATGACCTCAAATGCTGGAGCGCAATATGCTTCACGGGCTAGCGTAGGTTTCAATGGGAACGTAAGTCGTGGCGAAGCGATGCTGGCACAGGTGAAGAAGACTTTCAAGCCTGAGTTTATCAACCGACTTTCCGACATGGTGGTGTTCAACGATATGGATAAGCACATGGCAGAGCTGATTCTTGCCAAGAAACTTCGTCAACTCGATGCGAAACTGGCAGCAAAGGGAGTTACCGTAACGTTAACCGATGCTGCGCGTGAACAGTTGCTGAAATGGGGCTTTACCAAGGAATATGGTGCCCGCGAGATGGACCGTGTCATCGGTAACCGACTGAAACCGATCCTGATGAAGGCGCTGCTCTTCGGCAAACTTAAGAAGGGTGGCAAGGCGCATGTCGACTTTGACGGAAAGGAACTGGTGATTAATTATTAGAATGAAAGTCTAGTCAAGAATATTCTTGATAAAAGATAAGCGTATGATATTACAGATAGATGATACTGCGGACGAGATTTACTTTCCCGATCCGCATTATGGCGATGAGGATGGATGCTTTGCGATTGGTGGCGATTTGAGTATCGACCGCCTGTTGCTGGCTTATAGCAATGGCATCTTTCCCTGGTATAGTTTCCGTGACCAGCCTGAAATACTCTGGTTCTGTCCGATGAAGCGTTTCGTCATCTTCCCTGATGAAATCCACATCAGTCATTCCATGCGTACCCTGATGAGAAAGAACCGGTACAGCGTAGGAATCAACGAAGATTTCGATGGCGTGATACGGGGATGCAGTAAGACCAACGGACGGTATTGGGAAGATGGCGCATGGCTGGGCGAGAACATCATCCAGGCATTTACTGCCCTCCATAAGCAGGACTTTGCGGCGAGCGTAGAGGTATGGGATAATGAAACTGATGAACTGGTAGGGGGACTTTATGGTGTCACCATCGGCAAGGTTTTTATCGGAGAAAGCATGTTCTCCAGAGTTCCGTCAGCTTCTAAGATTGCCCTCATCTTCCTTGCCAGATACTTGCAGGAGCACGGTGGCAAGATGATAGATTGTCAGTTGGAGACTCCTCATCTCAGATCGATGGGTGGCAGATATATTTCTTACGAGGAATATATGAAGATTATGAACGAAGAATAAGAGATGTTCTTCTCGGAATAGAAGAACATCTTCTTTTGAATAAAAAATAAAGGCTAGGTTCCCAGAATCGTGAACCTAGCCTTTGTTATTATCTGGCTTTTTGTTTTTTATTAGAATATCGGTGTGCCGATGCAGCCGTTAGGTGCCTGAATATGCAGCATCGCACAAACGGTAGCGGCAATATCTGTCATATAGTGAGGCTGGGCACTCTCGCCGTGCTGGATGCCCCAACCCATAAACAGGCAAGGAATATGGATATCGTATGGATTCCATGCTCCGTGGGTAGTTCCCTTGCTGCTGTAATAATCGTAGTGACCTGGTTTCAGTACAATCTGAACACCTCCGCTGCGCTCGCGGTTATAACCGTTAATGGCGCGAAACTTCAGCTCTTCAGGGATGCTCTCGATAGAGGTCTTCTCCATGTCGAAGGCATAGTGCACGTCCTTGTCTTTCTTCAGTCTGTCTACTCCCACCTGCTTGATGGCTGCGTAATCCAGACCGAGTTCCTCGATGATGTCTGTATTGAAGAATACCTGATAGTTCATAATGGTCTTTACTAGGTCCTTGTCGGTGTTGAACTTTGTCTTCAGACTCTTGTTCAATTCATCTACCAGTCCCTTCTTGTTCCAGATGCCGGCAGGGATTCGCTGGTCTTGCAGGAAGGTGGCGTTGTTTACGCCTCCATGGTCGGCGGTGAGGAAGGTGAGATAATTTCCCTTGCCCACGGTCTGGTCGAGATAAGCGAAGAAATCTGCCAATGCCTTATCTAATCTGAGATAGCAATCTTCTGTTTCGATGGCGTTCACGCCCACCTGATGTCCGATGTAGTCGGTGCTGGAGCAGCTGATGGTCAGCAAATCAGTATCTGTGTTTCTACCCAGATTTTCTCCCTCAATGGCAGCCTTGGCAATATCGAAAGTCAGGTTGCAGCCGAATGGGGTACTGCGGAGAATCTTATAACCATGCTTTTTATATAAGGTAGGCAGATCGAGTGACAATACTGCCTTTTCGCCTTCAACAATTCCATTCTCGTAGTTGTTGTCATCGCTGGTGCTCTCCTTGTAGGAATCGATAGGGTAGAGCGTCTCCCATTTCTTGGAAAGATACTTGTTTGGGAGTTTCTGCTTGTTGAACTTGTTCACCCACTCAGGCAACTTATCCATATAGAAAGTACTGGTGATGAACTTGCCCGACTTGTCATCAAACCAGAAAGCGCCATTGGCGTGATGGCCCGCAGGGAGGATGGATGCTCTGTCTTTCAAGGCTACACCAATCACCTTAGAGCGGTTGTTGGTAGCCAGACGGAGTTCATCGCCGATGGTTGTTACCCACAGATTGCGAGGCGACATCTTGCCAGCCTTGCTGTCAGAACCTACCGGGTTGACGGTATCGTCGGCAGTACAATACACTACCTTTCCATCTTTCACGAAGTTGTTTCCTGCAATTCCGTGGATGGAAGGAACGGAACCGGTCCAGATAGAAGAGTGGCCGATGGCTGTAACCGAAGGGATGTAAGGAATCTTGCAGTTTTCTACGCTGAATCCTTCTCCGAGCATTCTCTTGAATCCGCCTTCGCCGTAGCGGGCGTAGTAGCGATAGAGATAATCCCATCGCATCTGGTCGATAACGATGCCTACAACGAGCTTAGGGCGTTGAGGCTGAGCCTGTGCAATGCCGCAGAAGCAGCAGAGTACGAAGATGAGTTTGATAATCTTATTCATAGTCAAAATGTCTTTTTTATACATAACCATTCAGTATTGTATATTACAATTCGGTTGCAAAGATACAACTTATTTTGGTATTTAACGATAAAAAAGACGATTTTTACCCAAACTTCTCATGGCGTTCAATACAGCCAGTACCGTAACACCTACATCGGCAAAGACAGCCATCCACATGGTGCCGAGACCGATGGTGGCGAGAATCAGTACGGCAATCTTTACTCCGATGGCAAATATCACGTTCTCGTGAGCGATATGAATGGTTCTTCTGGCTATCTTTACGGCAAGGGCAATCTTTCTAGGGTCATCATCCATCAGTACTACATCGGCAGCTTCGATGGCTGCATCGCTACCCAGTCCACCCATGGCAATGCCCACATCGGCACGCTTCAATACAGGGGCATCGTTGATGCCATCGCCTACATAAGCGAGCGCCTTGCCTGCCGGTTTTGTCTTCAGCAGTTGTTCTACATGCGAAACCTTATCGGTTGGCAGCAGTTCTGCGCGGCACTCGTCCAGTCCCAGTTTGTGGGCTACATCTTCTCCCACTTCTCTGCGGTCACCCGTCAGCATTACCGTTCTCTCTACTCCAAGTTCTTTCAGCTCTCTGATGGCATGGGCGCTTCCTTCCTTAAGGGTGTCGTTGATCACAATATGTCCCGCATACTTGCCATCAATGGCGACGTGGATGATGGTTCCCACCTGGTTGCAGTCGTGCCATTGGGCACCGATGCTTTCCATCATCTTCTTGTTGCCCACGCAAACCACCTTGCCGTTCACTTTGGCACGGATACCCTGTCCTGCAACCTCCTCTACATCGGTCACCTCGCAGCCATCCGTTGCTTCTTGCGGGAAGGCAGTCCGCAGGGCTGCACCGATAGGGTGGGTAGTGAAATGTTCAGCATGAGCCGCCAAATGCAGCAGAATCTTCTCCTTGTCAGAATATTCGCCAATATGTACATTATCTGCATCGTGGGATGAATGGTCTGGGCAGGAATCATCAGCATGGACAGCTGCCACGGCAAACTCTCCGTGGGTCAGAGTACCGGTTTTGTCGAACACAACGGTTCCCACCTTGGCTAAAGCATCCATATAGTTGCTGCCCTTGATGAGAATGCCGTTCCGGGATGCTCCGCCGATGCCGCCAAAGAAGGTGAGGGGCACGCTGATGACCAGGGCGCAAGGACAGGAAACTACCAGGAATATCAAGGCGCGGTTGAGCCATAATGGGAAGTTCTCGCCAAAGGTTCCTTCACCTACGATTCCTGTTGCTGCCAGGAATGGAGGAATAACCGCCAGGGCAATGGCTGCGAAAACAACGATAGGAGTATAGACTCGGGCGAAACGGGTGATGAAAGCCTCGCTCTTCGACTTGTTCTTGTCTGCACTCTCTACCAGAGAGATAATCTTGGATACGGTACTTTCGCCAAAACTCTTGGTGGTGCGTACACGAACTACTCCTGAAAGGTTGATGCAACCGGACATGATAGTATCGCCTTCATTCAAATCCCGTGGCATACTCTCACCTGTCAGGGCAATTGTATTCAAGGCTGAGCTTCCCTCAACAACAATACCATCCAATGGAACTTTCTCTCCCGGACGGATTACGATAGTTTCTCCTATCTTGACGTCTTCTGGCGAAACTGACTCTACTTTTCCGTTTCTTTCAACATTCGCTACATCCGGTCGGATATTCATCAGATGCGAAATACTGTTGCGGCTCTTTCCTTCCGCATATCCTTCGAAGAGTTCGCCCACCTGAAAGAAGAGCATCACAAAGACTGCCTCCGGAAATTCTGTATCTGATCCTGGGAAGAATCCGATGCAAAGTGCTCCGATGGTTGCAATAGCCATCAGAAAGTTTTCGTTAAACATATCGCCCTTGGCAATACCTTCTGCAGCTTCGCCCAGCGTCTCATGTCCTATCAATAAATAAGGAATGAGATAGACGAGGAGCAACTGCCAGGTAGCCAGACTGTATTCCTTTTCGATGAAAACAGCGATAATCAGGAGGATGATGGTTGCTCCTATCAGAAAGAGTTTGGATTTCAAACCGCCTTCTTCATGGTGATGATGGTGGTGGCAACCGCACCCCTGGTGCTCATGTTCTTCTGTGCCGCATGAGCAATCATAATGATGTTCATGATGATGTTCGTGAGAAAGTTTCATTTCTTCCATAATTTTGCAATACTTTTAGTTCTATATAACCAGGAACATTCAGTTCCTTTTTCTATTTCGGTTGCAAAATTACGAAAAGGTTTCTGCAACTTGGTTGCAAAAGCTCAAGTTGCCCTCTTTTTTGCCGGATACTCTTACTCAATCGTCTGGCTTCTTTGGCAAAGTAAGAAGAAACTGATGGAGTGACAAATGTTTCATAAGGTGTGTTGTAACATCCTCAATACATGAGCCGCCACAAAGATATACCAACATTAGAGAACGTAGAATCTCGCTATATTAATAGCCATACAATGTACATCTCAATCCCAAGGTGAAATCTATTGTTTGCTCCAAAAGAGCATTAAATAACTCCATAAACGAAAGAATTCCTCCAAAAGGAGCAAGTTTCTTAGATTTTATTTGTATTTTTGCCATGTCATTCAGAGTTTTATTTGTTTTTATATACAACACTAAGATAAGTGAAATTTCTGATATGGTAAAATCCTGAGCAACTTATTGTTGATCAGGTGTTTCTGAAAAATATTAAATTATGGTGTTACGGAAATTAGGATTAAAAGAAGATAATATGCAATATTTTTCATTTGATAGTGTATTAATAGGTAAAAAAACTAAAAATACATTATGGGAAAAGATTATAGATTGGTTATTAAACCATTTTATGCCGATGGCTAATCCAACGTTGGATAAAAATCTTGGCTACGTTAAAGAATGGTACATAGAGTATGATGACGTAGAAGAATATGCTAATAGAGAGGTTGGTGTGGCAGAAAATGGCTTGGTGGTGTTCAAAGCTCCCTTTGAAGAGAACTGGGGGTATTGGTGTGATAATGACATGACTATGGATGATTATCGAAATCTCAATATTCATGCAATATCAAAGGAAGCGTTTGAGAAACTTTGGAACGAAGAGATACAGCTTCCTTTTGGGACAGAATCAAATAGTTCTAAGTAAGATGGATAAATTGATTGAACTTATAAAGAGCAAATCCTTCTCTGCTGCAGAAAAGCTGTTGAGAAAGGAACTTGCTTTGTCACCAAATAACTGCTATTTGTTGACTCAACTTGCAAATGTTCTATGGAACAGATGCAAAGATAAGGAAGCTTTGTCTTATGCCGATAAAGCAAAAGAGGTATGCCCTGTCATGCCTCTCTTGAATTATACTCGTGGCAGAATCCTTTGGTCGTTAGAAAAATATGAACAATCCATAGAAGAGTGGGATGTTGTTTTAAATATGACTATTGAGGAGGTTGCGGAAAATGGCTATGGTGTCAGATGGGCAAAGTCTGTCATCAATGATTCCAGATATTATAAGGCAGATTGTCTCTATCACCTTTTTAAAGATAAGGAGGCCTTGGCTCTAATGGAAAAGCATTTGTCACACCGAGGAAAAGGTATTGAAAGCGATTTCTCAAAAAAGGAAGCTGTTCTTTTCTATAAAGTATTAAAGTATAGTCATCCAAGGACTGTTGCAAAAGCTTCAGATATAGGATATGCTTCTGAATCTCAGCGGAATCGAATTTTGAAAAAGATTGATGCTTTGGAAGAGAGTAACAATAAAAGGAGAAACTAGTGCGTTATCTTCGTGTCATTTGCAAGCGTTATTCCAAAGAGTATTATTTGAAGACGATTCTTTCCGAGACCTATAAGACTATTGGGGATAAGGCAGGTTGCTTAACTTATGCAAAAGCAGCTTTTGAGCAAGAACCCAATGACCCTCTTGTTAAGTATGACTATGCTGTTGCGTTGATGTTTAACGGTTTATCTGAAGATGCTCTTTTGCAGTTTGAAGAATTGGTTGCGTTAGGGTTAGATTATATCGCATTCTCTGAACATGGTGAAGGAGTAAGATGGGCAAAGAAACTTTTGCGGAATACGCAAAAACAAATAGACCAAATTCAAGCAAACTTGCAATGAAAAAAGCAGTTAAGCACTTTCTGCTTAACTGCTTGATTTTCAACGTGGACCAGCTAGGGCTTGAACCTAGGACCTCCAGATTATGAGTCTGTTGCTCTAACCAACTGAGCTACAAGTCCGTTGAATTTTTATTAAATTCGAGTGCAAAGATACTAGATTTTGGGCAAATAACCAAATAAAATCTTAAAAATTTTCTTAGAATCAGAAAAATAGCGTATCTTTGCACCAAATTATGTGCGCACACGTGCGTATGTACTTATTAATCGTACAAAAAAGAATTTCTATTCAGAAATGGACATAGACAAAAATAAAAGAATCGGTCTTACCGATGAACAAGTTAAACAGAGTAGGGAACAGCATGGCAAGAACGTGCTCACCCCTCCTCAACGTACTTCATTATGGAAACTGTATTTGGATAAATATCGCGACCCGATTATCCAGATACTTCTTGTGGCGGCTTTCGTATCCCTCATCCTCGCTTTTATCGAAAAGAATTTCATGGAGACCATCGGTATCTTCGTGGCTGTTTTTCTTGCTACTACCGTGGGCTTCTACTTTGAGCGCGATGCTGCCAAGAAGTTTAATCTGCTCACGGCGCTCAGCGAAGAGCAGCCGGTTAAGGTGCGCCGCAATGGTAAGGTGATGGAGATTCCGCGCCATGATGTGGTGGTGGGAGATGTAGTGCTCGTGGAAGTGGGCGACGAGGTGCCTGCCGATGGCGAACTCATCGTCTGCAACGACCTGCAGATTAATGAATCTACCCTTACGGGCGAACCCGTTGCCGAGAAATCTCTGGAAGGCGGTGGCGATGGAGCCTATCCTCGCAACGTCATCCTCCGTTCTACCATGGTGATGAATGGCAGGGGCGAGTTTGTGGTTACTGCCGTGGGCGATGCTACCGAGATTGGTAAGGTGGCGAAGAAATCTACCGAGCAGACTTCGGTGGAGACACCGCTTCACATGCAGCTCGATAAGTTGGCGAAGATGATTTCCAAGGTAGGCTCTGTAGTATCTGTGGCAGCCTTCTTCATCTTCCTGATTCACGATATCCTCACCAACCCAGCATGGGGCGGCAAGGATTATTTCTATATGGCAGAAATCGTGCTGAAATACTTCATGATGGCTGTTACCCTGATTGTGATGGCGGTGCCGGAGGGATTGCCGATGGCGATTACCCTTTCTCTGGCACTCAACATGCGAAGAATGCTGAAGTCGAACAATCTGGTGCGCAAGCTCCATGCCTGCGAAACCATGGGTGCCGTTACCGTGATCTGTACCGATAAAACCGGTACGCTTACCCAGAACAAGATGCAGGTGAGTGCCCTGGAACTCAAGCAGGGCGATGGGGCGCTGCTTGATACTGCCATTGCCCTCAACTCTACAGCTGAGTTGAATGACGGCAAACCTATCGGAAACCCTACCGAGTCGGCTCTCCTGCTCTGGCTCGATGCCCAGGGCAAGGATTATGAAGGACTCCGCAAGCAGGTGAACGTGCTCAAGCAGTTGCCTTTCTCTACCGAGAGAAAGATGATGGCAACCTTGGCAGAAGTTGATGGCGAGACCTATCTCTTCGTAAAGGGTGCGCCTGAAATCGTGATGAAGAAATGCATCATCGAAGATAGAATGCTGAGACAGTCAGCCGAAGAACTCGATGAGTGGCAGCATAAGGCAATGAGAACCCTGGCGTTCGCCTATAAGAAGATAGAAGCTTCTATCATGAGAACTTCCAGAACCTCTACTGCCGAAGTGGTAGCACTTCTCGATGCCAACGACCTTCAGTTGCAGGCCATTGCAGCCATTGCCGATCCTATCCGTCCGGATGTTCCTGCCGCCGTGCAGGAGTGCCGCCATGCGGGTATCGAGGTGAAGGTGGTTACGGGTGATACGGCTGCCACCGCCTTGGAGATAGGCAAGCAGATAGGTGTCTTCGAAGATGAACCTGAGAATATCGGAGCAGATGGCTCTCTGACCTCGCTCGACCAGCAGATGATTACGGGCGAACAGTGGGAGGCTCTTTCTGACGAAGAGGCTTACGAGCGGGCGAAGGATATCCGTGTGATGAGCCGTGCCCGTCCTACCGATAAGCAGCGACTGGTGGCGATGCTCCAGAAGCGTGGCGAGGTGGTTGCCGTAACAGGCGACGGTACCAACGATGCTCCGGCGCTTCACTATGCCCACGTGGGCTTGTCGCTGGGTTCGGGTACTTCCGTGGCTAAGGAGGCTTCGGATATGACCCTGCTCGATGATTCCTTCAAGTCTATCGCCAACGCCGTGATGTGGGGACGCTCGCTCTATCGCAACCTGCAGCGCTTCCTCTTCTTCCAGTTGGTAGTAAACGTGGCAGCCCTCCTGCTGGTGCTTGGCGGCTCAGTTATCGGAACTGAAATGCCGTTGACGGTAACCCAGATTCTTTGGGTGAACCTTATCATGGATACCTTTGCAGCCCTGGCACTTGCCTCATTGCCTCCATCTCATGAGGTGATGAAGGATAAACCACGCAAGGCATCCGATTTCATCATCAACAAGAGCATCGGTTTCGGCATTCTGTTCTGCGGCATCGTCTTCTTCCTCGTGATGTTTGCCCTGCTGGTTTACTGCGAGCGCAGAGGCAAGGGTGGAGTAGATGTGCATGAACTGACCATGTTCTTCACCACCTTCGTGATGATCCAGTTCTGGAACCTCTTCAATGCCAAGGCACTGATGAGTCATCACACCGCCTTCCGCCATTTCCTGAAGGATAAGGGAATGATTCTGGTGCTTGTACTGGTATTGGTGGGTCAGTGGATTATCGTAACCTTTGGTGGCGAAATGTTCCGCACCACACCATTGTCGCTCCACGAGTGGCTGCTCATCATCGGCTCAACCTCCGTTGTACTTTGGGCGGGCGAGCTGTGGAGAACTTTTAAGAGAATGATAGCAAAGAGAAGATAATCCACAGGGGATTCTTCTGATATGAATGATAAAGACAGTATGAATACAATACATTATAACGATATCGTGCAGTTGCAGCCTTGTGTGGCAACGATTGGTTTCTTCGATGGAGTGCATCGGGGACATCAGTTCCTGATTCATCATCTCGTAGAGACGGCACGAAAGGATGGCTTGCAATCTACCGTCATCACTTTTGATGCGCATCCCCGCAAGGTATTGCAGGCAGATTATCAGCCAGAGATGCTGAGTACGCTTGATTCCAAGCTGCTGCTGCTTTCGAAGACGGAAGTGGATAATGCTGTGGTGCTGCATTTCGACAAGGCGATGGCTGCGATGTCGGCAAGGGAGTTTATGCAGCAGGTGCTCCACGACCATCTCAACGTAAGGAAACTCTTCATCGGCTACGATCATCGCTTCGGTCATAACCGCGAGGAGACTTTCGAAGATTACGTGCGCTACGGCAAGGAGATGGGCATCGAGGTAATCAGGAACGAAGCCTTCCAGATAGATGGCATCAACATCTCTTCTTCCGTCATCCGCTCTTTCCTGAAAGAGGGAGAAGTGGAGATGGCAGCCCGGTGCCTCGGTTTCCCTTACACCCTCATCGGAAAGGTGGTGAATGGATTCCATGAAGGCAGAAAACTCGGTTTCCCTACAGCCAATCTCGACATCTCTCACTTCGGACAGCTGATTCCTGCCCCTGGCGTCTATGCCGTAAGGGTAAGACTGGAGAATACGGTGGTATGGAAACGGGGAATGATGAATGTGGGCAATCGCCCAACCTTCAATGGCAGACTACTGACGCTAGAGACGCACATCTTCAATTTCGACGGGGATATTTATGACCAGCTCTTGCTCGTAAGCTTCGTGAAGCGAATAAGGGGCGAACAGAAGTTTGACAGTCCCGAGGAGTTGGCGGCGCAGCTGAAAGAGGATGAGCAGACCGTGCTGGATCTCTTTGAAAAGGAAGCGGAATGATTGCAAGAATGCGATTAACTATAAACGATTAATTATAAACAGTAAAAGCAATGGCAAAGATTAATTTAAAGAGAGGTTTGACGGATATCGTCCTCTACATGATTATATTTATAGTAGTACAGATTATCGTGATGTATGCTGGCGCAGGAATCTGGGCGGGCATTAAGGGCGAAGGTTACCAGGCAACGCTCCTGGCTGTCAGTTCGGGCAGCAATCCTATCCTGATGGCGCTTACCTCAGCGTTCAGCAACGTTATCACCCTCGTCATCTTCCTGAAGACGAAGTGGACACCGCTGACCCGCGATTATCTGCTTTCCAAGCCTTGGACAACGCTTCTCTGGGTGGCATTGTTCACTCTGGGAACCATCATTCCTCTGGAGTTCATATATGAGCAGATAGGCATCGAGATGGACGAGAATACCGAGCAGATATTCGCATCGCTCATGAAGGAGCCTTGGGGCTATGTGGCTATCGGCGTTTTGGCGCCTTTTGCTGAGGAGGTTGTGTTCCGTGGAGCCATTCTCCGCACCCTGCTGGGTCTTATGAGCAAGAAGAACCATTGGGTAGCCATCATGATTTCGGCTGCCATCTTCGGTCTGGCTCACGCCAACGTAGCGCAGTTTGTCAATGCCCTCCTGCTGGGCTTACTCCTGGGTTGGATGTATTATCGTACCAAGAGTCTTGTTCCGGGCATCCTGCTCCACTGGGTGAATAATACGATGGCGTATGTCCTGTCCAATATCATGCCTCAGAGCGATGGCAAACTCATCGACCTCTTCCATGGCGATGAGAAGACCATGTATTATGCCGTAGGCTTCTCTCTCTGCATCATGATTCCAAGTTTCATACAGCTGGTTATCAGATTAAAGAAGGTGAAGGCTTAAGAGATAAATAAACGAGTAAAAAGGTTACCTGGATGGGTAGCCTTTTTTCAGACATATAACCGGATAGATAAGTAGATTTTATGAAGATTATAGAAAGCAGTATTATAGGAAAGAAAAGCCAGGAGGCTTGTGAGGATGGAATGGTAGTTACCGATGATTTCATCGCAGTGATTGATGGCAGTACGAGCAAGACGCCGAAGCATCTCAATCCTGATATGAAGAACGGAAGATACGCCATGATGCTTATCTCGGAATATATCCAGGAGGAACTGAAAGCGGATGCCTCGGTAGATGAATTCTGCCAGGGCGTAACGGCGTATATATATAATAAGGTGTATGAAAAGCTTGGGGTAGAAGAGCGGTTGAAGAAGCATCCCGAAGAGCGGCTTACCGCCTCGGCTATCCTTTATAGCCGGACAAGGAATGAAGTATGGATGGTGGGCGATTGCCAGGCAATCATCGATGGAAAACTCTATGAGAACGGCAAGCCTTATGAGGAGAAGATTGCCCGTAAGAGGGTAGAGTTGATAGAGCAGGGGCTTTCGCCTGCTGAGGCTAGAAAGCAGATAGAGCCATTATTGATCGAGGCGATGCTTTCCGGGCAGAACCAGACCTATACGGTTATCGATGGATTTCCTATCTATCGGGAGGGAGTGAAGGTTGTCTCTGTTTCAGATTCCTGTTCTGTTCAAGATCCTGTTTCCTGCTCAGGTTCCGCTTCTGCATCAGATACAATTCCATCTTCTTCCTCCGAGATAGTATTGGCGAGCGATGGCTATCCGTTCCTGAAGCCAACCTTGGCAGCGAGCGAGGCGGCATTGGCAGAGCAGATTGCCAACGACCCTCAGAACATCCGTTCCTTTATCGCCACCAAGGGCATCGTAGAGGGCAATAAGAGCTTTGATGATAGAACTTATATTCGATTTGTTTATTGCCAGTAAATAAAAAACCGCAGATTTATTTATTGGCAATAAACAAAAATGGCTGATTCCGCCAGAAAAAAAATAACATGGACAAATTGAATTTGTCCGGTTTGTTTGTCTGGAGGCTTGTAACATACTAATAATCAGTAGATTATGAGCGTTCGGACAATTTGTCCGGACAAATTCAATTTGTCCGTGTTATTTTTTTAGCATGAAATGACAAGTAATGGCAAGGATTTCTATCCGGCAAGCGATGTATTCCCAAGAAGAAAACGATGACTTCTGCACCGAGAAACGGTGAGTTCTGGAGGAGAAAACTATGAGTTAGACTTTTTAACATAAAGCTCTAAAGCAGCCAAAGGAGAATAAGAGAGGTTGGAACGTAAAC
>OKSC01001912.1_pt1 | contig 19013 bp, 14 predicted proteins | sample 1601161 | NCBI WGS metagenome assembly OKSC01 (sample SAMEA3541552, study PRJEB24748) | human gut metagenome | biome: human gut; feature: human-associated habitat; material: faeces | place: China | collected 2012
CCGGGGTGGCGACCGCCGCGGCCGTGTAGCGCTGGTTGAAGGCGCTGCCGCCGAGCATCGGCAGATGGTTCCACGAACAGACCGAATTCACGGCCGCCGTCGGACCCTCCTTTTCGCGTCCCTGGGCCGGGCCGGCGCCGTCGGCGAACGGGAAACCGGCGCGGCGGCCGTCCGGCGTCGCGCCGCATTCGGCGCCGAGGCGCTGGTGCATCTCCCAGCAGAAGGTGCCGGGGATGAAGTGCGAATCGTCCGGCTCCATCCGCTGCCGGGCGCAGCGCGCCGCGAGATAAGTTGTGATGATCGGAATTTCTCCGTCGGCCTCCTGATTGCCGTTGCCGTATTTCGGGGAGCCGTTCAGGAAACGCTGCCGCAGCGCCTCGGCGTTCTCGAAGTTCCGTTCCAGCACGTCGCGGAGCTCCGGCAGCGTGAGATTTTTTTGCTCGAACACCTCGCGCCGGATCACCGTCAGGGAATCGGCCAGGTTTGCAAGTCCGACGAACGAGCATTCGACCCAGTTGTAACGCGCGCCGCCCTCTTCGATATCGAGCCCGCGCGCGATGCAGTCGCGCGTGAACAGGCTCTGGATCGGGCGCCGCATACGTTCGCGGCGGATGCGGCGGACGCGGTTCTGCTCTTCGGCGGCGCGGTCGATTTCGCGCCCGGCTCTCTTCAGGTATCCGGCGCGGAACGCGGCGTAGCCCGCGCCCTCCGGCTCCTTCAGATAGTCGAGCAGGAGCGCGCAGAGCGAAAAGTACGGACTAGCCACGTAGACGTTGCTTGCGCCGCACGGCGTGATTTCGACGCAGGTCGAATTGATGTATTCGGAGGCGTCTTCGGCCGGGACGCCGTAGCGGACCATCGAACGCCGGATGAGCTCGTCGTTGAATACGGCGACATTCGAGATTCCGTCGGCGATGAGTTCGACCGCGAGTGTTTTGAGTTCGTCCGGCGTGTCGAAGCTCCAGCAGACGCCGACGCTCGGGTAGACGAGCCGGGTTTTCCGCAGCGCTTCGAGCGACAGGAGCGTGAGTTCGTTGCAGACGCCGCCCCCCCCGGCCATGACCGCATAGGCGAGCCCGCGCGGACAGCTTGCGTTGATGAACAGATAAAGCGTTTCGATCATGCGGAGCGCTTCGCCGCGGGTCAGCCTTCCGGCCGCGAGGTCCGCTTCGTAAAACCGGATCAGCCGGCGGTCGAGCCGTCCCGGTCCGACCAGCGCGGCCCGGTCGCCGATCTGGATCGCCGTCATCACGAACCAGACCAGCTGAATCGCCTCGCGGAAGGTTGCGGGCGGTTCATGCGCGATATGACGGCAGGCGGCGGCGACCTCTTCCGCGGCGGCTTGCCCGGCCGCGCGTTCGATCATTGCGGAGAGGCCCTCCGCCGCCCGGACGAACGAAGGAGTTCCGCCGGCTTTTTCGCGGAGGCCGTCGAGCCCGAGCGCAAAGAGGTCGTCATAATACGGTTCGGCGTGTCCGGTCTGGCCGGGCAGTTCGACGCCGGAAGCGTGAATGAACTCCCACGCCCGTTCATTCTCCGCCGGGTCGAGCTCCGGTACGGCGAGACGGCCGATCAGCGGCTCCTCCGGATCGTGCAGGAAGTCGAGCGCCGCGAGACGCGCCGCGCCGAGCTCGGCGTACCGCATGCCGAGCGGCAGCCCCTCCGTCGCGCGCCAGCTGCGCGCCCAGACGATGCCGTTTTCGTGATTGCTGAACCAGTTGAGTTTCCGCTGGGCGTCGAGAGCCCGTTCCCGCGCATTCATGACTCATGCCTCCTTGTATCCGATCGATTCCGAAATATGTTCCGCACAGGCCAGCACGAGTTTGCGGAGTTCCGGCAGACGCTCCTCGTGCAGCCGGGAGGAGAGTCCGGTGATGCCGATTCCGGCGACCGGCCTCCCGACGGCGTTGAAGACCGGCGACCCGATGCAGTAGCTGCCGAGCACGTATTCGCTGAATTCCGAAGCCGACCGGGTCCGGCGGATCTCCGCGAACTCTTCGCGGAGCCGCGCCGGATCGACGATCGTGTGCGGGGTGAGCCGGGGCAGGGGAGCGGCGAACAGCGTTTCCTGTTCCTCCGGCGGCAGGAAGGCGAGGACCGCCTTGCCGAAGGCGTTGCCGTGCCGGTAAAGCCGGATTCCGGGCGTGACCGCGAGGTAGTAGTCGGCCGGGGGCGGCACGAAATCAAGCTGGAGCATGCGGTCGCCCGCCGGAACCTGGATCTGGCAGCTTTCGCCGGCTTCAGCGGCCAGCCCTTCGAGGAAGGGGCGCGCCTGCTTGCGCAGGTCAAAGCTGTTCCGGAGTTTCATGCCGAGCGAATAAAGCCCGGCGGTCAGCTCGTACTGCCCGGCCGGATTGCGCTTCACATAGCCCTTCTCCTGCAGGACGTTCAGCACCCGGAACGCGAGATTCGGGGAGAGCGCCAGCCGCCTGGCCAGCTCCGTCGGCCCCCATGCGCCCGGATTCGAAGCCATGAATTCGAGCACTTCAAGCGTGCTGGCCGCCGCCGGCGCCTGATAACGTTTTTCCGGCATAAAAAACTCCATCTGTTTTAAAAATAAAATGAGATTCTGTATTTAGAATAATGTCTGCTTCGGTTTTTTCAAGCGGATCGATGAAAAAATGCGGAAAATTTATGAATCCTGCTGACGGGACAGCCCGGGGCCGGGAAACGGGGGGGCGCCGGGCATGGTCCGCAACGGTCCGAAAAGGATCGCCGGAATGCGGAGGGAAGGGGCCGTGAGCTTGAAAAAGGAAGGGCCGCGGGGTATATTATGAATCCCGTAAATTGAAATCGGACATCGAGCCCCTGCCTGTTGCGACAGCCGTTCCCATGTACCGTCAGACAACCCCACGAACCGGAGGATTATGATGCTTTATCTGCTGGATACTGCAAATATCGGAGAAATCGAAAAAGCCGCCGCGGTGTTTCCGCTGGCGGGAGTCACTACCAACCCGACCATCATCGCGCAGGAGAAACGGGATTTTTTCGCCATTCTGAAGGAGATCCGCGCGATTATCGGCGAGAAGATGCTGCATGCGCAGGTTCTGGGCGAAACCTGCGACGAGATCATCCGGGACGCCGAGGCGCTGCAGGAGAAAATCGGCGGCAATCTCTATATCAAAGTTCCGGTTTCGACTGAGGGCTACAAGGCCATGCCGCGGCTCAAGGCGCGGGGCATGAAGGTGACGGCCACCGCCATCTACACGCCGGGTCAGGCGCTGCTGGCCGCCAACTGCGGCGTCGATTTCACGGCGCCGTACCTGAACCGCATCGACAACATCAGCGGCATGGGCGTGACGGTCGTGCAGATGATCACGGACCTGTTCCGGATTCACAGCATGCCGACCCGGGTGCTGGCGGCGTCGTTCAAGAACGTGCAGCAGGTCAACGACGTCTCGCTGGCCGGCTGTCAGGCGATCACGATCGGGCCGGACATCCTCTGGCATCTGGCCGAGCATCCGCTGACCGACATGAGCATCGAGCAGTTCAACCGCGACTGGCGCGCCGTCTACGGCCCCGGCAAATGCGTCTATAACCTGGATTGACCGGGAAAGGCGCTGTTTGCTTACGTTTCGTTTTCGCGCTGGAAGCGGCGGCGGAATTCGCCGGGGTTGGTTCCGTATTTCGCGGTGAAGGAGCGGTAGAAGTAGCTCAGGTCGTTGAAGCCCGAGCTGAAGCAGATCTCCGAAATGGTCCGGTTCGTGCAGGTCAGCAGTTCAGCAGCCTCCTTGAGGCGGCGGAGCCGCAGCGCATCCATGATGGTCATGCCGGCGCCGGCGCGGTAGAGGCGGCAGAGGCGGCTTTTGTCGATGCCGATCTTGCGCGCCAGCGAATCGAGCCGGAACTCCTCGCGGAAATAGCTTTCGATCAGGTGATCGACGTATTCGCGGACCGAGTCGGCGCCGCGGTGCCGGATTCGTTTCCCCGCCTTGCGCGCCAGCAGGATCAGCAGTTCGAGCAGCATGAGCTTGATCCGGGCCCGGTAGTTCTGCGGCATGCGGTCGAACTCCCGCTCGAGCGTGCGGACGAGCCGCCGCATCTCGGCGTCGCTTTCGGCGACATAGAGGCTGCCGGAGTCGCCCTCTTTCGTGCGGCTGTTCCGGTGCATGATCGAAAAGAAGTCGAAATCGTCCTGCAGCTCGCGGAGTCCGTCGCGCACGAGTTCCGGCATGAAGAAGATGTTGTAGATCTCCAGCGCTTCGGTCTTGATGTTCAGCGTGGTCGAGTCGTCCGGGTGGACGAGGAAAATCGATCCGGGCCCGACCGGGTAGCGCGCGTCGTTCACGATGTTTTCGCCGCGGCCGCTGATGACGCAGACGATCTTCCAGAATTCGCGCCGGAACCGGCGCGACTCGTTGAAGTCGGACGGCCGGTCGAATTCCCGGTGAATGCTGAACGGAAATTCATCCGAAAAAAAACTGATCCGGTGGAAAACATCCGATATTTTCGCCGAAGACTGTTCCATGCCGATCCATCCTTTTCCGTTTTCATACCATATCACCGGAACGAATGCAAGTCAAGTTCGGCCTGCCCGGCCTCCTCCGCGAAAATTGATATGCATATATTTGTGCGTAAATCGAAAAAATCGTCATTTGTAAATTGTTGATTACAAATAGAATTTCGTTCATTCCGTTATTATTTTCTCCCGGCTGTTGACATCGCGGGCGAATTGTTCTATAATTAGTTACAGATCAATCCGGAAGGAACGGAGCAATCATGGTAAAGAACAGTCAACCGAAATTTCAGTCCGTGTACGATTATCTCGTGCGCGGCATCGAATCGGGTTTCTACCGGCCCGAAACGCGGTTTCCGTCGGAGCGGAAGCTGGCGGAAAAACTGAATGTGAACGTCGCGACCGTCCGGCGCGCCTTCCGCGACCTCATCACCAGCGGCGTGGTCGAAAAACGGGTCGGGGACGGCACCTACCTGACCCGCGGCGGCGGCACGGCGAACGGTGCGGAGTACGTCAACATCGTGCTTTCGAACTATCAGGGCGACACCCAGGACGAGATCGCCGAACATATCCGGCAGGGATTCGAGCTGCTGGCCCGCAACCGCCTCCACTCCGGCGCGCCGGAGCTGCTCCGGCTGGTCGCGCCCGCGCTCGTGATCCGCAAAAGTGATTCCGCCGTTCCATCCGTTACCACTCAACCCAGGGAAACAACCGTATCATGAAATCAGTGATGACTCTCCTTGCTGTCGCGGCGGCCGCCATGCTTGCCGCCGCCGAGCTCCACGTCCGCGACTTCGGCGCGAAGGGCGACGGTGCAAACGACGACACCGACGCGATCCGGACCGCGTTCGCGGAGCTGCGCAAAAACGGCGGCACCCTCCGCTTCGGCAGCGGCAGCTTCGCTTTCAGGGGACTGCTCAAAATCGAAGGGCTCAGGAGCGCGAAGGTCGATTTTTCCGGTGCGACGCTGCTGAACACCGAACAGAACGGCAGCTTCCAGTTCGACAACTGCGAAAACCTTACCGTCTCGGGCGGCGTGCTGACCTACCGGGAGATGCCGGTGCGGCAGCAGACTTCCGCCCAGCATCCGATCTATGTGACGGGCGGGCGGAATATCCGGATCGAAAACGTCCATGTGCTCGGCTCTCCATTCATGGGCATTGCCATCAACGGCTGCCGCTACGTCTGGGTCGTCGACTGCAAGATCGAGCAGACCCGGCGCGACGGGCTTCACTTCGTCCAGTCGCAGGATATCGTCTGCACCGGGAACTACATCACCCAGACCACCGACGACGCGCTCGCACTCATCGACTACGGCCACGAAGGCGCCCTCCGGCTCGAACGGGCCGTTGTCGCGAACAACATCATCTACAATTGCCGGCAGGGGCTGGTCTGTCTCGGCGGTTCCGACGTGATCTTCAACGGGAACCATGTCGAACGCACGACCTTTTCGGGCTGCCAGATCACGACCAACGACCGGTTTCACAATCTACGGCAGGGAGCCTGCTCGGCCCGCCGGGTCAAGGTTATCGGCAACCGCTTCCTCGAGAGCGGCGCAGACTTTGAAATCAACGGAGTTTTCATCCGCAACACCGGGCAGGTCACGACCGGCCACGCCGGGATCGTCGTCTCGTACATCGACGGCGAAAAGGGATGGAACCGCAACGGCGACGACTATTTCACCAAAACGGATTATCCGGTTGCCGAAACGAAGCCGGGCGTGTTTTCCGCCGCGAGGGAGCTCGGCCCGGAGCTCTTCCCGAAACGCCGCATCCGCATGGGGGAGACGACGGCCCGTGTCAAAAGCTCGGTTCTGCGCGACGGAAAAGTCGAATTCACCCTCGATACGCCTCCGGCCGGCAAGCCGGAGAGCTTCAAGCTCAGCCGCATCCTGACCGATATCGAAATCATCGACAACGAGATTCTGAACAGCCATGTGAACGGCATCTACACAAACGGGGTTTACCGGCTGCGGGTCATCAACAACAAGGTGTTCAACTGCAACGTCTCAGACTCGCAGTGGACCGGCACGGCCGTGTCGATCCTGAACGGAGCCGAAGCGGACGTCCTCTATAACTGGATTCAGGACAACCGCACCGAAAAGCTCCATAAGAAAGGGCTCCACATCACCGCCGCCGACAGCCGCGATATCGGAAACCGCATCAACTAGGAGAACTCCGCCATGAAAAAACGTTTCACCCTCGTCGAACTCCTCGTCGTCATTGCAGTCATCGCAATTCTCGCTTCGATGCTGCTGCCCGCCCTGAACCAGGCGCGTGAACGGGCCAAAACGGTTTCCTGCACGAACAACCTCAAGCAGATCGGCCTTGCGCACCAGTTTTACAGCGGGACCTTCGATGACTGGATCGTCTCCGCCGAAGACCGCTCCGGCAAAACCTGGATGAAATCACTTTTCGACATCGGCCTGCCGCGCGAAAGCATGTACTGTCCGGCCGGGGCGGAAAGCAAGCTCAGGATCGGCTTCTGGTTCATAGACACGCCGAACTACCTGACGCTCGGCTACGCCCAGAACCGCCATCTCTCGCATGCCAAGGTCGGCGGAACCGTCTACCGGAAGGTCACGCAGTATGCGAAAGCTTCCCGGACGGTTCTCATGTTCGACGACCGTTTCCAGGCCGTTACGGATCTCTGGTATGCGTCGTATTGGGACGTCACCGTGGACGATGCCCGGCTCCCGCACTACCTTGCACACGGCCGCAAGCTGAACGTGCTCCTTCTCGACGGACATGTCATCAGCGCCAACCGTGAAAACATCCGCAGCTACGACGGTTTCTCCAACGAATATGTCTGGCGTCTTTAGAGCTTATCCCTGAATAAGCTCTCAGCCTCAATACGGCTCACTGCCCGGCGGAACCGGCGGCGCGGGCCGCTTCGAGCACAAGTTCGACGCAGAGATCGATGCCGAGGACGCTCGTATCCGCAGTCAGGTGGTAGTTCTGCGCCACACCCCACTGCCGCCCTGTGTAGTGCCTGTAGTAGGTTTTGCGCTTCGCGTCGCGGTCGTGCAGGAACTTTTCGGGATTTTCCGGCTTTTCGCCGTAGGCGCGCAGGAGCCGGTCCATGCGGAACCGCATTTCCGCATGGAAAAAGGTGTTCAGGCAGTCGGCCCGTTCGCGCAGAATCCAGTCGGCGCAGCGGCCGACGATCACGCACGACTCCTTTTCGGCCAGCTCCTGGATGATGTTGTGCTGAATCAGGTAAAGCTGGTCGGATATGGGCAGCACGCCGCTCTCGAGCCCGGTCCCCAGCGACCAGTTGAACAAAAAGGCGTGGGCGGATTCGGCGTATTCGCCGTTCTCCTTGATGAACGATTCGGCCAGGCCGCTCTCTCTGGCGATCTTTGCGACGAGCTCCCGGTCGTAGCAGGGAATGCCGAGACGCTCGGCGACCCGCTGGCCGATGGTGCGGCCGCCGCTCCCGACTTCGCGGCTGACGGTGATGATGCGTGTATTCATTGATTTGCCTCCTCGTTCCCGCCGGACACGGCTGCCGGCGTACAGCGTAAATATAGCGCGCCGGAGGCATAATTGCAAGTTCCCGGCGGTCACTCCTGCCGTTTCAGCCGCAGCAGGGTGATTTCGGACGGCACGCCGAGCCGGATCGGGAATCCGTTCCAGATTCCGGAGCCGCGGCTGACGTAAAGCCGCAGGTCCCCGACCCGGTAGGAGCCCGCGACGAATCCGGCGTTGAACCGGGCGACCAGGCGGTCGATTCCGACGATCATTCCGCCGTGCGTATGGCCTGATACCTGGAGCGCGACGCCGGACTTCGCCGCCTCGGCGGCCGGCTTCGGCTGGTGGGCGAGCAGCAGCTTTACGGCTCCGGGGGGCGCGCCGTCGAAGGTTTTCCGCAGATCGGGCGTCTCCCGGCCGAACCGGGCGGCGGCCGGGTCGGTCACGCCGCCGAGCGCCAGCTTTCCGCCCGCCAGAATCCGGTGGGAGTTCTCGAGCATGTCGATTCCGAGTCCGGACAGAAACAGCATCCACTCTTCATAGCCCGAATAGTATTCATGGTTGCCCGGCACGCCGAAGACGCCGAGCGGCGCGCTGAGTTCTTCAAGCGGCCGGAGGTCGCCGCCGCGGACCGCGACCCGGCCGTCCACGAAGTCTCCGGCCAGCAGGATCAGGTCGGGATTCAGCGGGGCGACCCGGTCGACGATCGCCCGGACGCGCCCGATCCGGGCGAGGCTGTCAATGTGCAGGTCGGCCAGCACGGCGACGGTCATGCCGTCAAGTTCCCCCGGCAGGCCGGGCAGCGCAATCTCCTCATGACGCACTTCCGGGACGGAGGTGCCGGAGACGATGCCGCAGCCGGCCAGCGCCGCGGCCGCCGCCAGCAGCGCGAGGTTCACGCGGTTCCCGACCCGGCGGAACCGTTCCGTCGGACGGCGTTTCGCGCAGAGCAGACAGAGCAGGCAGAGCCCGCGTCCGAGATCGGCGGCGATCAGCAGGAAAAAGAACAGGAAGAGCGCCGCGAACAGCCACGCGGCGGCGATCAGCAGCGGTTCCGGCAGTTCCGGCGCAAAAAACATCGGTCCGCCGAAGAGATGCAGGAGATGGAATTTGAACGCCGTTGCGAGCAGCGCGGCGCCGAGTCCGGCCTTCCAGCCCCAGTGCAGCCGGAGCGGCAGGACGGCCCGGCAGAAAACATAAATACTCAGCAGCGATCCGAACAGCAGCATAACATTCCTTTCCCGGTTGCGAATCAACATATACGTTAGAGCTGCTGTAAGTCAATGGGCAAACGCGAAAAAAGCGGAAATTTCCGTTTCCCTGCCGTCGCCGCAGGCGGGAAGAAGGGCGGACTGTCCGGTTGTGATTATGATTTGAATTGTAAAAGATAATCATTTATTGTGATAAGATATTCTTTTCTTTCCGGATCGTCGTGCGGCTCCGCTTTCAGACGGAATGAGGAAGATAATTCCATTTCACTGTCTTCCTGCGGATGTCTCTATTCGGGAAATAATCGATTTTTACCGGTTTGCTATTGACAAATAGATGTTTTTGTATCATGATAAAAGAAACAAAAGCTTTGCAAACTATTAGCAAAGTGAATATGGAAAGGAATCCGGAGATGAAAAGATTCACCCTGATCGAGCTGCTTGTGGTTATCGCCATCATCGCAATTCTGGCGGCAATGCTGCTGCCGGCCCTGAACAAAGCGCGGACCCGTGCCAGGATGACCACCGATCTGAACCAGCTCCGGCAGCTCGGCACGGCGGTGCTCTTCTACGCCAATGACAATCACGATTATATGATGACCATGAATCCCGCCTGGCCGAAGGGGGCCGGCCAGACCAGCGACATCTTTGGTGGTGTCGAGGAAACTCGAGACGGCGTCACCAAAAGACGCTGGTATTGGAATTTCGATCCTTATATTGAGGCGAAAAGGCTCTCGTTCTGTCCATTGCAGAATTTCCCTTTCAATGCTGATAAACATTATCCGACTTATGTCACCTACGGTTCCCGCCTCGACGGCCGGCGCATCACGAGTCCAGTTGGAGGAACCCATTCTTTTCTGCATGGCCCGCTCCACCTGGGGCAGCGGCGAGTGGCGTGGCCGTTACGCCTGCCACATGACCGACGGCAGCGGACGCCCGGAGGGGCAGCATCAATGGGTGCTCCGGGGCGATGTCCGCTGGGTGTCCCGTCGTGATACCCGGTATCTCGGCGACCGTTGAGGGAGGGGAGATTCTTATGAGAAAGCGTTATGCGGTTTCCGTCTTTCTGCTGCTGCTCGCCTGCGGCGGATTGCCTGCGGCGGCTCTGATCGACGAATCCTTCCGGACGCTGGAGGCGCTGGAAAACATCTGCGAGGAGCGGACGGTCATCATGCCGGGGGAGTCCGGGCTGATTCTCGGCGGACCCGGTTCGAAAGGCGAAAAGGCCGGCATCCGGCTTGCGAGCCCGGCGCCGTTCGCCGGTTTCACGCTGAAGCTCGGTAATTTCCACTGGAGCCACAACGCCCCGCAAGGCGGCCACCCGACGGAGATTCTGCTGCTCAATTCGTTGAAGCAGGGGTACGTCGTCGCTCTGCGTTCCGGTGAACTGACGTTTTTCCGGCAGGATGCTCCGGGGGCAGAGGACTGAACTGGGGCGGTGCGGCGGATTGTGGGCCGCCGGCACGGGCTTCACGGTTCCGCGCGAGTTTACGGTGTCGAGAACGGAGGACGGCAGGTGGAACCTCGGATTTTCCGGCATCGATCGGACGCTGGCGGCCGAAGACAACCGGTACCGGAATTTGAACAGCGTCTCCCTCACTTACGGAGTTTATATTCACGGTTATTCCGCCAATCTCGGTTCCGTGCTGCTGTACCGCGAAGAGAAGACCGGCCGGGAACATGGAGGCGGAGTCGCGTTCTTCGACCCGTGGGGCGGTTCCGCCGCCTCCGGTCCCGCCGCGTGTGCGGCGGAGGCCCTGCGGAAGGCCGGGCTCCGGGTCCGGCTGATTTCCGGCGGCGGGGAACGCCCGGCATTCGATGCCGCCGGCTGTCTGATCGTTCCCGGCGCCGCACTGGCGGACCGGGATCTTGAGGCCGTTCTCGACTATCTGCGTTCCGGCGGCAGGCTGCTGATCTGGGGCGAAATCGACTGGGAGCTCGGTTCACCCGCCGGACGCCGCTTCTGCGAACGGATTCTCGGCACCGTCCGGGCGCCGCGCTCCCGGCAGTGTTCGCCGCTGGCCCTGACGCCGGCGGGGGAACAGTATCCGGGGTTGCGGGCGCTCGACGGCTTCGCTCCCGGCAGCCTCGCACTGCTGCCGCTCGACAACTCCATCGAGAAGCAGACGCTGCTGCCGCAGGTCGAAACGGTCAATCTGGCCGAGGCGGTCTACGACGGCCGCAACTGGGTTCAGCAGCCCGACCGTTTCCGGGGGACGCCGCTTCAGCTCTCGATCCATCGCGGCGGAGAGTTCGCCGGCAGCCGCGTTCTCTATGCCGCATTGCCGCTGAAGCCGGAGAGCGCCGATTTCGCCCCGGTCATGAAGGCGCTGCTCGAATGCCTCGACCGCCCGGCCGGACCGTATGCGGAGGAGGGGCCGAAATCGGCCGGTCTCAACCGCCGCAACTTCTTCCGTTACCCCGGCGCGGTCATGGGGGCGCTCTGTTTTGCGAATTTCCGCTACCTCGGCGACCCGGTTTTCGACGAGGATCTCGATCTGGCCGAAATGCAGGTGGTCTGCTACTGCATCCCGTGGCTGGTCGAACCGCGGGACGGCGAGATCGTCGACTGGGAGCGGCTCGACGAAATCGTCGCCGGAGTCGGCCGCAAGGGGAAGAAGCTGATGCTCGACCCCTATCCGAGCAACTTCAACTGGAAGGCGTTCCGCTGGGTGCCGGACGATGCGGTGTATCAGCCTGAATTCGAACGGAAATACCTCGATGCCATGCGCCGGATCGCCCTCCGTTACAAAGAGAACCCTGTGCTGGTCGCGATGTGGTGCACGCCTCATACGCACTCCGCCGACTTCGCGGTTTACCGCACGCCGGAGAATCATCGGCTCTGGACGGATTACCTGCGTACCGTCAAAAAACTGTCGCTGCCGGAGCTGAACCGGCGCTACGGACTTTCTCTGAAGAGCTTTGACGAGGTCCCGTTTCCCGAGGAGGATGCGCAGCTGCCGTATAACATCGGCCCGCTCTGGAGCGACTATGTCGATTTTCACGTCTATTCCTATCTGAATTTTCTGCGGCGGACGATCCGGACGATCCGCGACGTCATCCCCGAACTGCCGCTGACCATTCGTTCCGCGTTCATGGACCCGGCGCTGTCGATGGCCGTCGCGGCGGAGTTTCCGGATGTCGCCACCCATATCGAATGCCTCGAAACCAGCATCAACACCGAGGGGTTCTACCGCTCCTATGCGCTCGGTTTCGGCATTCCGATCACCGGGGAGAACGGCTGGCCGAAGGCTTCGCCGGCCGCGACCCGCATGGCGCTGGCCGATTTTCTTCTGGGCAACTACGCCGCGCTGACCTATTCGTTCGACGGAATCCGCTGGGCCCGCGCGAGCTTTCCCGAATTCCGGGAAGTTGCGCTCGTCAGGCGGGAGATGGCCGGCGCCCGTTATCCGCAGCCGCAACTCGGCCTGCTGCTGCCGGATTCGACGCTGTACAGCAGCCGCCCCGCCAATTTCTTCAGCATCGAAAAACTTCCTTCGCTTGAATTCACCCTGGAACAGATGACCTGTCCCTTTGTCGGAGTCTCTTCGGAACTTCCGCGCCTTGACAAAATCAGGGTGCTGCTCGATACCGGCACGAACCGCGTGTTTTCCCCGCAGCTCAAACGGGAGCTGGCCGCCTTTCTGCGGCGCGGCGGCGTATTCGTCGGTTTTCCGGAAAGCGGGAAATACACCCGGGATGGCTCCGCGGGATTTCTCGAAAGCCTGAAACTGCCCGCCGAGCCGGGCGAGTATGCCGTCGGTTCCGGCAAGGTGATTCTGCTCCCCGGCGTGAAGGAGCAGAGCTGCGATTCGCTGCGGAAACTGTTCCGCCGCCTCGGGCTGAAGTCTCCGGTCGCCATCGACGTTCCGGTCTGTAACGCCCTGTTCGAGAAAGGCGATACGCGCTATCTGGTGCTCTTCGACAAACGGCGCGAGCTGGTCGGCTCCTTCTTCCGGGAATCCACCCACGACGCCGAAACGGCGAAGCTGCCCGCTCTGGAACTGACCGTTGCGCCGGAATTCGAATTCAGCGAAGTTCGTGATGCTGTGACCAATGCGCCGTATCCGGTCCGGGACGGCCGCATCCGGGTCAAGCTGCCGCCGGCCCGTTTTCTCGTGCTGCGTTTCGAGTGACGGCTGCGCCGCCGTCCGGGAAACGGTGAAAAGGTAAGCATTTGGGAGCACCGTTCCGGGATTTTTCCGCCGGAGCCGTTGTCCGGCTCCGGCCCGGCGGCCTGGCGCATTGCGTTTTCAAAGCTGGAATCGTCTGAAAGCAAATGAGATTTGCATGATGAGACGCACCCGGACTTGACAGTATGCTTTTGTTTGATATATTACATGATAAGTAAAGAAAAACGTAATATATGCGGAATGCAATTCCGGAAAAGAGAGAGTCCCGACTGATGAGCGGAAAATTGATGTATATGCAGATCGAGCAGGAGATTCGCGAGCGGATCCGCTCCGGCGTCTATGCGCCGGAGAGCCAGTTGCCCACCGAGAACGAGCTCGGCCGCGAATTCGGCGTGAGCCGGCTCACCGTCAGCAAGAGCCTTGCAAATCTCGTCAAGGAGAATCTGATCTCCCGCACCCGCGGGCGCGGTTCCTTCGTCAACGCCCGGCGCCGGGAAGCGCCGGAGAGTTTCGCCGATCCGGTTTCGGAGCCCGGCATCTTCAAGTTCATCAGCCCGCCGTATTCCAACGGCGACGGCATGGAACACAACCGCCTGCTCGAAGGGATGAACGATGCGGTGCGGCAGCAGGGCTATAACATCAGCATCGATTTTTTCAGCAGCATCGACGAAGAGCTCGAACTCCTGAAAAATTACACCAAGCCGATCAACAACGGTTTTGCCGTCTGGCCGGCCTCCGATCCGGCTACGCTCGAGCAGTTGAAGATCATGCAGCGCGACCGCTTTCCGTTCGTCCAGCTCGACAGCTATTTTGAGGAGCTGAACGGCAATTACCTGCTGACCGACAGCTCGGCGGGCGCCCGGATGGCGGTCCGGCACCTGTACGGGCTCGGTCACCGGGAGATCGCGTATCTGACCGCTCCGCTGGACCGGGTCAGTTTGTCGGAACGCTTTGCCGGCGTGCTGGCCGGGCTGGCCGGAGCCGGGCTCGGAATCGACGGCCGGATCGGCGTCATCCCTACCTCGGAGGAGGTGAATCTGCACAACATCAAAGAGCGGCAGCTGGATTTCATCCGCAGCTGGCTCGACCGGCAGCTGGGCGGCAGGACGCCCCCGACGGCGATTTTCTGCAGCAACGACACGCTGGCTGTTTCGGTGTTCAGGCTGCTGGAGGAAAAGGGCGTCCGGGTTCCCGACGAGATCAGCCTCGTCGGTTTCGACAATATCAGCGCCGCTTCATGGCTGCCGGTCCCGCTGACGACGGTCGCGCACGACTTTTTCAGGATCGGTTCGCTGGCCGGGAAGATCCTGATGCAGCAGCGGCGGGACTACAATACGCTGCCGATCCAGTACCGTGTACAGCCGAATCTGATCGTTCGCAAGTCGACAGGCCCCGCGCCGGTAAAGTGACGCTCCGCATCCCCTGCTGTTCTCCTGCCGGGCCTTGCGGATGTGAGGCCGGAGGGGAGGCCCGGAGAAGTTACGTTGTCTCCCCTCCGGACCCGCGGCGTATCCAATAAGCCGGATTGAAATTACGGCTGGATTCCTGCCTGCATCAGAAGCTTCTGGACCTCGCGGACGTCGACGTCGCGTGCGGCGATCTTATGCCGCGCCGCGAGGGCGGCTGCCGTGCCGACTCCCTGGCCGATGTTCAGGCAGATCGGCATGACGCGGAAATTCGAGTGCGCCTTGTGGGTCCCGTCGATGTTGCGCCCCGAAAGCAGCAGGCCGTCCAGTTTCTGCGGGATGCAGCAGCGGAACGGGATCGAATACTTGCCCTTCGAGCGGAATTTATGCTGGGCGCCGTGTTCGTCGAGGCCGGGGCCCTTCAGACTGTGGATATCGAAATTGAACAGATTGCGCGTAGCGATCCAGTCATCGAAAAGCTTCGCTTCGACGATGTCGAATTCGGTCAGCTCGTAGAGCGCCTTGAAGTGCCGGGTTTCGCGGACGCCGACGTTCGAGGCGCTGGTGACCGCGTAGCAGTTCTCATAGCCCGGCACGAATTCGCGCAGGAACCGGATGATGCGGACCATCTGTTCGCGGCAGACGATCTCCGCCCGGGTCAGGTCGCGGACGCTGGTCCCGTCGATGCCGATGACGTTGGTCATGTTCACGCAGACTTCGCCGGGGAGGGGAGCCGGGTAGAGCAGCACATGCCCGGCCGGGAACGGCAGGTGTTCATGCCCGAGCGTCTGGATTTCACCCTTCGGCAGGTCGATCCGGCTTTCGAAGCTGCCCGGAAAGGCGGCGCGTTCGTGATCGACTCCGCCGATGCGGAACATGAGCGTGACCGGCTGGCAGACGTTGTCTTCCGGGCGGCCGAGAACGAACTCCGCTCCGGCCGCGGCGGCCGCGTCGCCGTCGCCGGTCGCGTCGATGACAGTGTGGGCGAGAATGACTTCGCGTCCGGACTTGCTTTCGGTGATGACTCCCTTCACGCAGCCGGCCTCCACCACGGCCCCGGCGATGCGGGTGTGGTACTGAAGAGTCACGCCCGCTTCGAGCAGCAGTTCCTGCAACGCGGTCTTCTGCGCCTCGTGGGCGGTCGCCCAGCCGGCCGCGCGTTCGCTGGTCGCCGGGGGCAGGAGCGGCGAGGCTTTGGTCCGGGCGAAGATTTCGTCGAGAAGCGGGGATTCGGTTCCGCCGCACCAGTGCGACATCATGCCCGAGGTGGCCATGCCGCCGAGGCAGTTCGCCTGTTCGATCAGCATGGTTTTCGCGCCGTTCCGGGCGGCTCCGAGGGCGGCGCCGACTCCGGCCGGGCCGCCTCCGGCCACGAGGACATCGACTTCGGCGACGACCGGCAGGGATTTTTCCTTTTCCAGACAGGTCTGCATCGTATGAATCTCCATTGTTTCTGTTGGGTTCTCTCTTATAATTTAACTGTTTTTTCGGTTTAAACCTTGAAAAAGCGCGGGACAAATCTTAAATTATTACAGAAATGGAGAACGGCGATGAATTTGCAGAAAGCGATCCGGCAGCTGGAGCTGAAGCTCGGCACGGTGATCGATCTCGAAGTCCTTCATCCGGCGTTTGCGGAGATGCCGGAGCTTCAGCTTGCCCCCGACCAGTACCATCACCACGGTGATTTCTGCCGCTGGGCCAAGAAGCAGCCCGGCGGCATCAACGCATGCGCCGCGAACAAGGCGCGCAGCCGCAAGGTCGCCCTGCGCGGCCGCCCGTTCTGGGGATTCTGCCCGAAGGGGGTCTGGGATTACGCGCAGCCTGTGCTTTTCGACGGCGAACTCGCCGCGGTGATCTACCTCGGCTATCTGCTGCCGCCGGGGCATGAGTTCGCGCCGGGCTGGAACGGTCGCCGTCCCGGGGAGCTCTCCCGCGAGCGCCGCCGCGAGATCGGTTCCTACGCCGATTTTCTGGCGACTTATGTGCGGCTGGAGCTCGAATGCTACCGCGAATCGGTCACCGGGCGAGGTAAAAAGCGCGACGATTCCTATTATCTGGATCAGTGCCGCCACTTCATCGAACGCTCCTACCACCAGAATCCGGCCTTGAGCGATCTGGCGGAGATTCTGCATGTGAATGTGAATTATCTCGGCGGCGTGATCCGCCGGGTGGCCGGAAAGGGATTCCGCGAACTGCTGGCCGACCGGCGGCTGCAGGAGGCGGAGCACCTGCTTGAGCACTTCCACGGAAAATATTCGATCGGGGAGATCGGCCGCAAATGCGGATTTCCCGACAGCAATTATTTCTGCACGGTATTCCGAAAACGGACCGGCCTTTCGCCGCGGGAGTTCATCCGGCGGCACGAGGCGGACGAATCAGAAAGCGAAAGGAACGGCGATGACGGGTGACGGGATCATTTTGTGGGAAGCGCACCGCGGCGGCGGCGGTTATGAGCTGCCGGAGTCGACGCCGGTCGGTTTCGAATACGCCTGGATGCTCGGCGGCACGCCCGAGGCGGACGTGAATGCCACGGCGGACGGGCGGCTGCTTTCGCTGCACGACGGCAAACTCGGGCGCACCGCGCGGGAGATCGACGAGGAGACCGGCCGCACGCCGATTGCGGAGCTGCCGTATGCGCGGGTCCGTCGCTGCGATATCGGCAGCGACCGCTACCCGGAGCAGGTGATCCCATCGATCGACGAGCTTCTCGCCAAGCTGCGCGGCGATGTCCGGAAAGAGATCGTCATCGACTACAAAAATGCGCCGCTGGAGCAGCTTTCGGAGCTGATCGCCCGCTTCGGCGACTCACACACCATGCTGCAATTCTTTCAGTTGATTGACCAGACACAGATTCTTCCGCTCGGCACATTATGGGTCAGCGACGGGCTCTACATTACGAAAACGACCCCGGAAAACAAAGAAATTTTGGGACTGCGGATTGTAGCGATCAACGACACGCCCATCGCGACGGTCATCGACAGTTTGAGCACTCTTTTCACCATCGACAACCAGGCGATCGTGAAGTCAATCGTCCCGGAAACGGTGATGAGCCTTCAAGCTCTCGAACACTTCGGATTTGCCGACTCCCGGCAAGTCAAGCTTATGCTGTCGGACGGAAAGACGCAGGTGGTAAAGCCGATACATCCCGACAATGCATTCGTAAATTTCAGACCCGACTCCCTCGCTTTCGCAACCGCCAACCGCAAAGTCCTCTTCACCAGCCGTTATTTCCCCGAAGATCGGATCTATTACATGCTTTACAACAAATGTCACAGCCGTGAGCTGGCGGCTGAACGGGGCGACGCGGAAGCTGCGCAAAAGCTGCCGTCGTTCGAGGCGTTTACCCGGAAAGCATTCGAAACGCTGAATGATAAACCGGTGGACAAACTCATTTTCGACATGCGTTACAACGGAGGCGGCAACTCATCACAGGGAACCGAATTTGTCGAACGACTCGCACAAGCCCTCAAACAACACCCGCAAGTTGCGGTATATGTGGTGCTGGGACGCGATACATTCTCCTCGGCGATTCTGAACGCCATGGATTTCAAACAGCTGACCAATGCCGTTTTCGTCGGAGAAGAGACGGCCGGAAAGCCCAACCATTTCGGGGAGGTCCGCAGCTTTCAGCTTCCGAGTTCGAAGGTTTTGGTCAATTATTCAACAAAATACTTCAAACGCTCGGAAAAAGAGATCGAGACCATCGAACCCGACATGTCGATCGAGATGAGTTTCGCAGATTTCAAAAAAGGAGTCGACCCCGTTTTCGAATGGATAAAAGCTCAATAGCAAAGAATCCCTGCGGTTTGCACAGGGATTCCGTTTACTCGGCCCAGCCGTTGCAGCGGACCTTTGCAGGGTCCCACTTCTGCTTGAGAGCGGGATTTTCGGCTGGATAACCGATCGGTATCACGTTGAGCGGCACGACGCGGCGGGGAAGCCCCAGCACGTTGCGGACGGCACGCACGCGATCCTCGGAGGAATACACGCCCGTCCAGACAGCCTCCCCAGCCCGACGGCATGGGCCGCCAGCAGCAAGTTCTCCGAAGCGGCCGCCGCATCCTGTACCCACCACCCGGCATTGGTCGCACCCTGCGACTCGGTCAGCACACCGCACACCACGACAGCCATCGGAGCCGCAGCGGCACTCTGCGCATAAGGCAGCGAGTCGGCCAGTTGCCGTAGCAAGGCCTTGTTATCCACCACGATAAAGGCCCACGGCCGGCGGTTGCGAGCCGAAGGGGCCGACATCGCGGCGCGCAGCAACAGTTCGACGACACGCGCAAGATGATGAAGACGGTGGCCGGCGGCATGCCGAAAATGATGCGCCACGGCAA
>OKSC01001913.1_pt1 | contig 19006 bp, 22 predicted proteins | sample 1601161 | NCBI WGS metagenome assembly OKSC01 (sample SAMEA3541552, study PRJEB24748) | human gut metagenome | biome: human gut; feature: human-associated habitat; material: faeces | place: China | collected 2012
CCTGCGGGCCGCCCAGGCGCAGGAGCTTCTACCCTGCGCGCGCCGAACGGCCTTCCCCCGCAGCAAGTCCCGGGCTTACCGGTTTCCCGGGTGCGGCCGCCCTCACCCGGCGGCCGCGGAACAAAAACCGGCCATCCCGAAAGGAGGAATTCGAACATTGGGTATTTTCGATCCCAAAAACAAAAAAACGACCCGGGCCGCGGTTCAAACAGCGCCCCAGCCTCGGCCGGAGCACTGGCAGCCCCAGCGCTTTTTACCGGCGGAGGCCCCGCTGTACCGCGCCCTGCGGCAGAGCATCCCCATCATCGATGCCGCCCTGCAAAAAATCGTCCGGCTGACGGTGGATTTTACCCTCACCGCCGCCGAACCGGAGGCCCAGCCGCTGCTCTCCCGCTTTGCGGCGGAAGTGCCGGTAGGGGCCAGCGGCAGAGGATTGGCGGCCTTTGCCGGCCAGTATCTCGATAGCCTGCTGTGCTACGGCAGCGCCGTCGGCGAGGTGGTGCTGGACCACGACCGGGAAAAGCTCCTGGGGCTGTACCTGCCGCCGCTTTCCCACCTCAGTTTCCAGCAGGGCAGCAGCCCGCTGGAGGCGGTCATCTGCGCCGGTGAGGGCCAAAACCGCCGTCCCCTGCCCTGCCCCGAGCTCATCCTGTTCACCGCGCTGCACCCGGCCCCGGGCGAGATCACCGGCCAGTCGCTGCTTTCCGGCCTGCCGGCCATCTCCCGGGTGCTGCTGCAGATCTATTCCGCCATCGGCAAGAACTTTGAGCGGATGGGCAACCTGCGGTACGCCGTTACCTACCGTCCCACCCCCGGCGATAGCACCGATGCCGCCGCTGTGGCAAATGAGATCAGCCGGGAATGGAGCACCGCCATGCAGGCCGCCGCCGAAGGCGAGATCCGGGACTTTGTGGCGGTGGGCGATGTGGATATCCGGGTCATCGGGGCGGATAACCAGTTTATCGCCACCGAGGTCCCCGTCCGCCAGCTGCTGGAGCAGATCGTGGCCAAGCTGGGGCTGCCGCCCTTCCTGCTGGGCCTCAGCTGGAGCAGCACCGAGCGGATGAGCAGCCAGCAGAGCGATCTGCTTACCGGCGAGCTGGAATCCTACCGGCGGCTGCTTACCCCTGTCCTTGCCAAAATAGCCGGGCTGTACCTGCGCAGTCAGGGCTTTGCCCCGGAGGTCGCGGTAGAATGGGCGCCCATCAGCCTGCAGGATGAAACCGAGGAGGCCACCGCCCGCCTGACCCGCGCCAAGGCCGAGGAACTGGAACGCAAGCTGGCCCATGAGGCCAAACAGGAGGGAACGGTATGAGTAAAACCAACATCCCAGCCGGGGGCTACCCTGTGACCAAAACCGAAGCGGCCGGAATGCCCTTTGGTTTGCGGGACGGAGCCGAAGAACCAAAACAGAAGCCGGCCGCATGGGCCGGCAAGGAGGTGAAAGTATGAACCAAGCCAATATCACAGCCGAAGGCTGCCCTGTAACCGAAGCGGAGCTGGAGGCCATTGCCCGGTACAGCCGCCGCAGGCTGACCGCCGAGGAGGTCTACACCTTCCCGCTGGTGCTGTGCGATAACGACCTGGACCGAGACCACGAATGCTTTACCGACGCGGCGCTGGAAAAGCTGGCGGTGCTGTTCCGCGGAAAGACCGGCATTTTTGACCACGACCCCCGCGGGGAAAAGCAGACCGCCCGCATTTACCGCTGCGCGGTGGAGGAGGAACCCGGCCGCCTGAACCACCGGGGCGAGCCCTACAAGGCCCTGAGGGCCTGGGCCTACATGGTGCGTACCGCCGCCAATGCCGACCTCATTCTGGAGATCGACGGCGGCATCAAGAAGGAGGTGAGCGTGGGCTGCTCCATCGGCAAAAAAGTCTGTTCCATCTGCGGGGCGGACCGCCAGGAGGCGACCTGCGGCCACCAGCCCGGCAAAAAGTACGGCGGCCGACTGTGCTACACCCTGCTGGAGGACCCCACCGACGCCTATGAATGGAGCTTTGTGGCGGTGCCGGCCCAACCGGCCGCCGGGGTGACCAAAAGCCACGCCGCCCGCAAAGCCCTGCATCTGACCCCGGAGCGGGCCATAGCCGAAATGGAGCGGGGCGAGCTGCACCTGGATGCCGCCGCGGCCTATGGGCTGAGAAAGCACATCGCCGCGCTGGAGGAAAAGAGCGAGGAGGCCGGCCGCTACCGGCAGAGCCTGTGTGAGACCATCCGCAGGCGGACCATGCTGGCCCAGCCGCAGATGCCCCCCGCCCTGCTGGAAAAGAGCATGGCCCCGCTGACCGTCACCGAGCTGGAGGAGCTGGCCGCCCTGATGAAGCAGCAGGCCGAAAAGCGCTTTGCGCCGATGGTGCAGACCGCCCCGGCCCCCGAAAACGAAACCGATAACCGTGCATTTTGCATCTGATGAGAAAGAGGAGAGAAAACACATGAATAATAACTACAAAGAACTGAACATCCAGAAATCCCTGTACCGCGGCTGCGGCGAGAGCTTTGCCGAGCGGCTGGAAAAGATGGACCCCACCGAGAATTACCGCGGCACCGAGCTGGGCCATCTGGATGCCTTCCAGCGCCAGCTCAAGCGCTTTGATATTCAGGTGGGCGGCAGCCACTCCAGCGCGCTGGAGAAGTTCTTCCAGAACGGACAGAGCGCTGTGCTGTTCCCCGAATACCTGATGAGAGCCATCCGCCAGGGCATGGAGGAAAATGATCCGCTTTCCTCCATCGTGGCCGCCCGCACCCTCATTTCCGCCACCGATTACCGCGGTCTGACCACCAACGACGACCTGGAGGCCGATGTGACCAATGAGGCCGCCGCCCTTTCCACCACCACCATCAGCCTGAAGGACAAGACCACCGCCCTGAAAAAGCGCGGCCGTATGCTGCGTGCCTCCTACGAGGCGATCAAGTTCCAGCGGCTGGATCTTTTCACCCTGGCACTGCGCCGCATCGGCGCTGAGATTGCCCGCTGCCAGATGAAGGACGCCGTGGATGTGCTGGTGAACGGCGACGGTTCCACCGGCAGCGCGCCCCAGAAGCTGACCACCGCGGCCACTACCCTGGCTTACAGCGATCTGCTTACCCTGTGGAGCAATTTTACCGCCTACCAGATGAACATCCTGCTGGTGAACGCCAAGACCGCCGCCGCCATCCTGGGGCTTTCCGCCTTCAGCGATCCCACCACCGGCCTGCACTTCCAGAATACCGGCAAGCTGGGCACCCCGCTGGGCGCCGAGATGATCCTCTGCGACGCGGTGGCCGATGGGACCATCATCGCGCTGGACCGCCGCTACGCCCTGGAGATGGTGGTGGGCGACGCCGTGACCGTGGACGCCGACCGTCTGATCGACTGCCAGCTGGAGCGTGCCGCCGTTTCCTCCACCGCGGGCTTCTCTATGATCTTCCCTGACGCGGTGAAGGTAATGACCCTGAAGACCGCCTGACGCGCGATGACCGACAGAATGAAGGAGGCAGCAACATGGATATCGAACTGATCCTGCAAAAATTCGCGGTTTTCTCCGGGCTGACCGGGGAAGAACTGCAAGCCTGCCTGCCCTACTGCCGGGACGCCATGGAGCAGCTGACCGCCAAACGGCGGTCGGCCCTCCCCGCGGCGGAGCCCCTGGGCAGTGCCGCGGCAGCGCTGGCCTACTACCGCTGGTGCCTGGCGCAGATGAGCGGAAGCAGCCTGCCCCATGTAGGGGCGGCGGCTCTGGTGAATAAGGACACGCTGGCGGCGGCCAAGGCGCTGTGTGAGGAATATCTGGCGGCGGCCGCCGGGGAGCTGGGCGGCGGAAAATTCTACTTTGGGCAGGTGACAGCATGCAAGTAACCAGTCTATTTGATCTGCGGCAGCAGCTGGCGGTGTACCTTTTGCCGCTGCTGGGCGAGTGTGAGATCCTATACAGCATGCCGACGGTGAGAAGACCGCTGGCCGCCGGGGTGACCACGCTGGTGCTGAACGACCACAGCGTGAAGCGCAGCGAGGACACCCTGCCCGGCAGCACTCCGCTGCTGCTGGAGGTGGGCCTGCGGCTGACCGCCCTGCACCGGGACAGCATGGAAGCGGTGGAGACCCTGACCGATGCCGTCACGGCACTGACGCTGCGGGGGGATTTCCCCTGCGGGGTGACCGGGCTGGAATGGGCCGAGACCGGCTTTGACCGGGGGTGCGGAGCCTTTGCCCGCCGGGGGCTTTTGAAGGTCTGCTGCGAGCTGGCCGAGGCCCCCGAAGAGGAGGACGAGGCATGAACCAAATTATCCACTCCCTTGGGGGGATCACCATTGAAACGGGGGGCACGGTGCTGGCCCACGCCGCCGGGTATGAGGTCAAATCCAGCCGGGCGGTGACGGCGGTGCGGCCCTATGGCAGCACCGAGCCGCTAACCTTTCTGCCCGGCACGGTAACGCATATTTTGCAGCTGGAGCAGATAAAATGGGAAAATCCCGCGAATTTTTATACAATGAGTAATTTTACCGTGAAAATTACAAGAAACGGGCAGACGGTGCAATACACCGGCTGCGAATGGACCGCCATAGAGGAGGAAACCCGCCGGCCGCTGATCTGGCTGCGGGCCACACTGACGGCCAAGGCCCGAACGGAGGTGACCGGGGATGAAGCGGCTGCTGAGTAAGGGCCCGGCGGCGCCGCGGGGCGCTGAAAGCGCCCGACCGCCGTATGGCGGCGGCAGCCGGAGGCTGCCGCGGCGCCGCCGGGGGCCGGGCTCCACGCGCATGGGACGGGCAGGAGAAGGAGGTGGGGCATGATGACCCAGGAAGCAAAGCCCGTGACCGCAGCCATCCGGGAACCGGAGGCAGCGGCCAGCCTGCGCCGGGAGGGAAACACCCGGCTGGAGGAAAAGGCCGTCATCCGGGAGATCCCCCTGCAGGATAGCGCCACGCTGGAAACCGAGTTGAGCGCCCTGCAGCGCCGCCAGCTGCGGCTGGCCCCGGAGATGGACCGCTGCGGCGAGCCGCTGTACTGAGAGGAGGAACCATCCATGACGACAATGAGCTTTAAGACCTTCACCTTTCCGCACAACCCGGAGAAGATAACGGTGACCACCGAGACCCGCATAGCCACCGCCCACTGCCCGGAATACGGGCCCATTCACCAGAACCTGGGGCTGGCCCGGCGGGTCATTCGGGCGGAGGGAGTATTTTACGGGGCCAACGCCAAGGCCCAGTTCACCGCCCTGGAGGCCCTAATGTGGCAGGCCACTGCCGGCAATCTGCGCATCCCCGGGATGGGGGTGGTGGTGGCCTTCCCCACTGCCTTGAGCTATACCGGGGAGGGAGATGGCACGGTGCTGCGGTACACCGCGGAGTTCACCGAGCTGATCGCTTCCACCGACCGGGAGGGGACACGCTATGCGGACTGAGCAGAGGAAACGAATCGGGCCGATAGCGGCCCGCGAAAAGGCAGCCGCTCCCGCATCGGAGAAAAACAAATCGGCCGCGCCGGCCGGTCAAAAGAAATGGAGTGTCCCTTTGGGACAGGAACTGTTCCGACAGGACACGCTGAAACCGGGCGGTATTCCGGACGGCGGCGCAGCCGGGAAGGAGGAGCGACATGTCAATTGAGCTGCTGGGGCTGACGCTGGGGAATGAGACCATCTCACTGAAGGAGCCCAGCTCCATGGTCATCACCAGGGCGTGGGATTCCCCGGCGTGGCAGCTGGATATCACCCTGCCGCACGAGGGACCGCTGGACGACCTGACGAAAATTCAGGTGAAGCACGGCACCGACGCGCTGTTTGCCGGGCTGTGCGATGAGATCGTACGCTCGGTGGATGGGAACGGGGCATTTGTCAGCATCAGTGCCCGGACGCCGGGGGCGCTGCTGTGCGATAATGAAGCGCTGCCCAAGACCTACACCGACCTGACGGCGCAAGCTTACTTTAACGCGGAGCTGAAAACGCTGGGGTTTACCGGGCTTTCACTGCCCAATACCACCGCCAGCGCGGCGACCTTCCAGCTGGGGAAGGGGCATTCGGTGTGGGAGGCCTTCTGTATCCTGTGCTTCCGGCTGTATGGCCGGGAGCCGCACATCACCGCCGGGAACACCGTGGTGGTGGAGACGCTGACCGGCGATGATCCCATTATCATCAGCAACGCGGTGAACGAGACCGGGGTGCTGCGGTACTGCTCGCTGGAGTACATCACCCGGCGGAGCAGCCCGCTTTCTACCATTGTTTACCGGGATGCGGGCGGGGCCTATTCCCAGCTATACAACAATCCCTTTGGCAACGAGCAGCAGGTGCGGCGCAACCGGTATATCATCCCGGCCGGGGAATACACCGGCAATCCGGCGCTGGACGCCTACCGGCGGGTGATGAAAGGCCAGCTGGGGCTGCACAGCGCCAGGGTAACGGTGCCGGGGCTGCACAACATCGCCCCCGGGCAGGCCATTTATCTGAAATCCGGGACGAGCGGCAACCGGCTGATGGCGGCCTATCAAGTGAAGATCATCTACACCGAGAGCGGCTGCCTGACCCGGCTGGTGCTGGCCGACCCGGCCTACATGTAAGGTGGGGGCAAAGGGTAGAGGGTTTGCATCGGGCGCAGCCCCGGCGGCGAAGCCGCCGAAAGCAGGCTCCGCCTGCTTTGTTCCGCCGAAGGCGGAACGGGCTGCGCCCGATGCTGCGGCTTGCTGGAGCTGGCGGAGGACGGCAAGCGGAAGGTTTGCGGCCCAACGCCCAAATTTCGCGGTTGGTTACAAAATGCAATAATTATGCTGAGTTGGGTGCTGCTGGAGCTTTTGGCAGCGGGGAGGCAGAGGGTAAAAATGGGAAGAATGGTGCGAAAAATCCAGAAATTTCGGCGTTTTTGCAACCGGGAAGAGAGAAAATGACGCAAAACCAGCAAAACGCATAAAATGACAAATTGGTTACAATCTCCATCTTGTGGAAGTGGGCGATGGCCGGTACAATGGGCCACAGAAGCCGGGCGGACAGATGTGGAGCATGCCGCCGGGTCTTCACAAACCAAAATGATTTTTACCCAAAGGAGAGTAACCCATGAAAAAAGCATTTGCACTGGCACTGGCTGTGCTGATGGTGTGCACCATGGCGTTTGCGGTTTCCACCGGGAACCAGACTGGCTACCCCGGCGGCACCTCCGCGGCCGATAACACCTACATGCAGTCCATCGTGCCCGGACAGTCTATCGTATTCACCCAGGAAGAGCTGGGCCTGACCGACCAGAACTGGGGCAAGACCAACGGCAGCTTTGACCCCAAGAAGAATACCGTTGCCCTGACCGTCCCCGTAGGCAGCGATCTCATCGCCAGCCAGGGCTGGGTACGGACCGATGAGACCACCTACAAGTATGTGGTGACCACCAAGGCCAATGAGACCTCTGTACTGGATAACAATGCCGATATCATCATTTCCGGCGTAAAGGTCACCGTTTACGGTGTTTCCGCTCCGGCGCTGAATGTGAGCTATGTGAAGGATGTAAACGGCGTGACCAACTATACCTATGTTACCAGCTTTGATGAGCTGGCGAGCTTCTCCGCCAAGGAGCCGGGTGACAACTTCTGCCCCATGAACGCCAAGAGCGAGGACCACATCCTGGCCATGTGCTTCGACTACGGCCGCAAGGCTGATGAGGCCGACGCCGTATTTGGCGCGGGCGGACTGAATGTCGCCAACATGGATAAGACCGGTAAGATCCTGTATACTGTAAAGGCCGCCACCGTAGATGGCCAGTACATCACCAGCGGCAGCTGGAACCAGTCCGTCACCGAGGATAACGGCGGCAAGGTCACTGTTTCTGTCCCGCTGAAGGCCGGCGACAAGATCTACTTTGGCACCGTGAATTACACCACCCTTTCCCCCGCCGCCCAGAAGGCGCTGAACGACAACCTAACCAAGGCCGGCGCTTCCATCAAGGCTTCCTACGGCTACGGCGCTGAGCAGGTCATCATCAACCGCCCGGCGGAGATCACCGTGGACGGCATGGCCAAGGGCTACAATGCCTACATGGTACGCGAGGACGGCTCCCTGCAGAGCCTGAGCGCCAAGTTTAATGAGGGCACTGGTCTGCTGAGCTTTGGCGGCACCCTGACCGGCCCGGTCATCGTGACCGATAAGGCACTGACCGCGACCACCACCAGCAATAGCGGCAACAGCGGCTCCAATGGCTCCAACAGCAATGGCGGCAGCCAGAATCCTGCCACCGGTGCCAATGACATCGTAGGCGTAGCGGCCGCTCTGGTGGTTATCACCGGCGTTTCCGCCGCCGCCATTTCCCTGAAGAAGGACTAAGACCTTCCTCCCTGCCCCTCTCCACAGGGCAGCCACAGTGCGAGTAAACCCCCGGTCCAATGGCCGGGGGTTTTTGCGTATTGAAAAAGTCTGTCATAGCAGATTCTAAAAGGCTCCCTGAGGCTCCCTTGGGTAGGAGGAGCTGTGACCGACCCATCATTTTGAAATAATTGCAGCCTGTCCCAAAACGATCCCTCCGGCGCTTCGCGCCGCCTCCCTTTACACAAGGGGGGCTTTGGTTTCTGCGAGACGCCAAAAGCGAGATTAGCCGGCAGGCTGAAGGTTTCGGCCCATCGGGGGCGGGGAAGTTCGCGGGGGGAAGGGGGCGGCCGCAGGACGCCCGGCGGAGCCGGGCCAGCGGGCGAAGCCCACTGAAACCGCCCGCAGGGCGGTTTGGCCTGCGGCCGTATGCTGCGGCTTGCAGGGAGCCGCGGAGAGGGCATAGGTAGGGACTGTCCCTATTTACGGGGCCTTATTTTGCGATATAGATCCGCTCCTGCGGGGTGCCAGGATTTTGCTGGATGGCGGTGAAGAACAGGGTTTTGTGCACCAGTTGATCCGGGAGGCGGGAATCGTAAACTGTTTCGTAGCTGAAGCGCGGCACCTGATGGAACTGCGTAACGGCGATATAGTCGGACAGGGTAAAGGCGCCGAACAGCAGCACGGCGCAGCCAAAGACAAGACTTAAGCGCACAGCGCGCTTTGCGACCAGCTGGCGGATGATAAGATAGATGCCGGCGATGAGAATAATGCTGCCCAGCGTGGCATAGATGCTTCCCCAGCTGCTCTCGCTGGGAAAGATGGACAGGGCCGATATGATGATAAACAGTCCAAATGTTATAAACAGAATGCCAATGACTTTCCGCCTGCTGCTTTTTGCTGTGACCTGGCTATATTCCGCCATGGCGATGGCGGTATCTCTTGTTTCCTGATTCATATTCTCGCTTTTCCTTTCTCCATTGATAAGCTCCGGGATGCTGACGCCATAAAAATCGGCGAGCACGACCAGCATACCGATATCGGGCATATTGCTGCCGGTTTCCCAGCGGGAGACTGTCCGGTCGGAAACCGCCAGCTTTTCGGCCAGCTGCTCCTGTGTCAATCCCTTTTCCTTACGGAGCGCTTTGAGAAACGCTCCGATCCTGATTTGATCCATATAGGGGCCTCCTTTCGCCCTCAGTATAGCGCCAGGCGGGTGAGATTAACAGGACACAAAGCGAGAAATGCCGTATTTTTCCGCATTGGGCAAAGCTGTCCGGTCTAAGACGCTATTTTTGTTTCCTATTTTATTTTATCATGGCTGCCGAACCGCCGCAACAAACGGTCATTGCAAAGGGGGCGGATTTGGGGTAAAATAAGGGGGAAAGTATGTGCGGTAAGGCGGCCCGCGGCTTGCAGGGGCTTGCCGGGGAAAGATGCGGATTCTTTGCAGGATAGAAAAGGATGGGTGCGGCTTGCAGGGGTTTGCAAGGATAGAGGCTTGGTTTTTTGCAGGTCGATAAGCAGGGCTGTAATTATAAATCAGTACAAGGGATGAGTGGGGAGTAAAAAGATGAAGATATTATTTGTGGGTGATGTGGTGCGGCAGGCGGGCTGCGATTTTTTGCGGCGGGAGCTGCCGAACCTGCGCCGCTTTTACGGGGCGGATATGACCATAGTGAATGGGGAAAACGCTGCCGAGGGCAACGGCATCCTGCCGGGGAGCGCCGAACTGATCCTGGACGCCGGGGCGGATGTGATCACGCTGGGGAACCATGCCCTGCGCCGCCGGGAAATTTATCCGATGCTGGAGGAGAGCGATCGCATCATCCGGCCGGCGAATTTCCACGCCAGCGCGCCGGGGCGGGGCTGGTGCCTGTATGACTGTCCCGGCAAACCGAGAGTGGCGGTCATCAACCTGCAGGGGAACTACCTGCTGGAAAGCCACGAAAACGCTTTTGACTGCATGGATCGGCTGCTAGAAGAAATTGATGCGCCGGTGAAGATCCTGGACTTCCACGCCGAGGCGACCTCTGAGAAGATCTGCATGGGGCTGTACCTGGATGGACGGGTCAGCGCTGTCATTGGGACCCATACCCATATCCAAACGGCGGACGAACGGCTGCTGTCCGGCGGAACGGCCTACATTACCGACGCGGGGATGTGTGGGGTATTCGATTCCGCGCTGGGGCTGGCGCCGGAGCCTGCCATCCGGCGGTTCCGGACCGGGCTGCCCACCCGGTTTGAGAGCGTGAAGGGGCCGGTGCGGCTTTCCGGCGTATTGCTGGAGGTGGACGGGAAAACCGGCAAGGCGGTTTCCATCAAGCGGGTAAATGTGGACGGATAAACTGAACATCTGCTGAACAAATGGCCTGCATACTTGCCAGAACCAAAAAAGTATAGTATAATAAAAAATCAGCAAAAACCAAGCGGCCGCCCCAAAACGGCCGCCACCAAAACGGAGGGATACGATGATAGGCTACGAAAACACACTGGGTACCGTGGAGATCTCGCAGGAATACTTTGCCAACCTGATCGGCATGGCGGCCTCCGAGTGCTATGGCGTTGCCGGAATGATCAATTCCACCTACCAGGGACTGCGCTACGCCATCACCAAAAGTGATGTGCCCGATAAGGGCGTGCGTGTAAAAACCACCGACGGCAAACTGATCGTTGATATTCACATTGCTGTGACCTACGGCATCAATATCAGCGCCATCGTGCAGAGCATCATCCACAATGTGCGCTATACGGTGGAGGAATGCACCGGCTTTAAGGTAGCGCACGTAAATGTATATGTGGATGAGATGACCGCGTAAAACGGCTCTCGCTTTATTATTGCAATTTGCAGGGAGCGCCGCGCGGCGCACCCGGAAGGAGCGTACGAATTGATCACCGCAAAGCAGCTGTCGGAGGCGTATATCTCCGGCGCCAATAATATTGAAAACAACCGTCAAAAGGTAGACGCCCTAAATGTATTTCCTGTTCCGGACGGCGATACCGGCACCAACATGAGCATGACCATGGGCGCGGCCCGGGAGGATCTGCTGCACAATGACTACCCCACCGTGGGCGATGTGGCCGGTAAAGCGGCCTCCGCGCTGCTGCGGGGCGCCCGCGGCAATTCCGGCGTTATCACCTCGCTTTTGTTCCGTGGCTTCAGCAAGGGGCTGAAGCACAAGAGCGAAGCTGGTGCCGCCGACCTGGTGGAAGCGCTGGAGATCGGTGTGGCGGCCGCCTACAAGGCCGTGATGAAGCCCACCGAGGGGACCATCCTGACGGTGGCAAGAGTGGCTGCCGAAAAGAGCCGGACCGCCCTGACCGACACCATGGAGCCGCTGGAGATATGGGATCTGATCATCCAATATGCCGAGGAGGCGCTGGCCCAGACCCCGGAGCAGCTGCCGGTGCTGAAAAAGGCCGGTGTAGTGGATGCCGGCGGGCAGGGACTGGTGTACATCCTGAAGGGGATGCGGCAGGTCTTTGCCGGGGAGGGCGTGGTGCCCGGTATTGCCGGTGATACCGCTGCCGCCCCCGCTGAGGAGGCTGCCACTGTGGTGAACGCCGCCGGTGAGGTGGAGGAAGTGGACATCAACAACCCCTACTGCACCGAATTTTTGGTGATGCGGGACGACCCCGACCACGATCCCGCCGGACTGCGGGCCTATCTGGAATCGATAGGTGACTGCGTGGTGGTAGTGGACGATGATGAGATCATCAAGTGCCATGTGCACACCGCCCACCCGGGCCTGGCGCTGGAAAAGGCCGGGACCTACGGCATGCTGACCAAGCTGAAGATCGAAAACATGATAGAGCAGCACAAGGCGCAGGTAGCCAGCGTAAAGGAGCAGCAGAAAGCGGCGGCTCCCCAGGCGGCGGAGATAGACCCGGCGCTGACGGCGGGCTTTGTGGCGGTGGCGGCCGGCGACGGCGTGCAGCAGCTGTTCCGTGATTTGGGCGTCCAGCAGATCGTGAGCGGCGGGCAGACCATGAATCCCTCCACTGAGGATATTCTGCACGCGGCAGAGCAGGTGCCCGCTATGGATGTTTATGTTCTTCCCAATAATAAAAACATCGTGATGGCGGCGGAGCAGGCCGCGCGGCTGGCCCGGACCAGCGGGGTGCGGCGCATCCATGTGGTGCCGACCACGACCATCCCGCAGGGGATCAGCGCCATGATGGCCTATGATGAAAGCGCCGAGATAAAGGACAATGTGGAGGCCATGCAGGAGGCGGCCTCCCGCGTACAGAGCGGTTCGGTGACCTTCGCGGCGCGGGACAGCGACTACGACGGGCATCAGATAAAGGAAGGCGAGCTGCTGGCGCTGGAAAACGGTAAGGTGGCCTTTACCGGGACCGATTTGGGCTCTGTGACGGCCAAAGTGGCCAAGGACCTGATGCGGGAGGACAGCCAGTTTATCACCCTGCTGTACGGCGCCGATGTGAGCGAGGAGCAGGCTGCCGATGTGGAGGAGGCGGTGCGCTCCCTGCTGCCGGAGGAGGTAGAGCTGACGGTGGCCTATGGCGGGCAGCCGGTGTACTATTTCCTGATCTCCGTAGAATAAGAAATGATGACTCCCCCCTGGCCGGAAGGCTGGGGGAGTTTTTATATCTGCAAGGGGAACGGCGGGCCGCAGGCCCGGCGGCGGAGCCGCCGAAACGGGCGGATGCCCGTTTGCTCGCCCGGAGGGCGGGCGGCCTGCGGCCCGATGCCCGGATTCTGCAGGGAGTGGACGAGGACGGAAAGGGGGATGTGCCGTGCGCAGAGAACTGTGGGTGGATGGTACCGACCTGAGCTATGAGTGGCAGAAAAAGAGGGTGAAGAACCTGAACCTGCGGGTGCGGCCGGATGGGAGCATCCATGTTTCGACGGCGGGGTGGGTGTCCGCGGCAGCGGTGGATGAATTTGTGAGGAGCCATGCCGGGATGATAGAAAAGGCCCGGCAACGCTGGCAAAACGAGCGTCTGCAGGAGGCCCTGACGGTAGAGAATGGAGCGAAGCTGCCCTGCTTGGGCAGGGAGATGGAGCTGGTGCTGCGGAAGGGAAGCCCCAAAGGCGCTGAGCTGCGGGGAAACCAATTGGTGCTGACGCTGCCCGACCTGGCCGACCGAGAGGCGGCGGAACGGCTCCTGGCGGGGTGGTGGAAGAAAACCTGCGGGGAGCTTTTTGCGGCGGTGCTGGAGCAGTGGTACCCCCGGTTTGCCCGGTGGAACATCCCCAGGCCGATGCTGCGCACCCGGCGGATGACCAGCCGGTGGGGGAGCTGTCAGCCGGCCACGGCGGTCATCACGATGAATGAGCGGCTGTTGCACGCCCCCATGGAATGCACCGAGTACATCATGGTGCATGAGCTGGCGCACTTGGTGCAGGCGGACCATTCCCCGGCGTTTCACGCGGTGGTAACCGAGGTGATGCCGGACTGGAAGGAACGCAAAAAGCGGCTGCAGGAGGCGAAGATCCCGCTATAAGCCGGATAAAACAATGAAATTATACAGTATGTATTACAGGAGGGGAAATGGCGAGGCATGAATTTGGCGTGATGCCGCAGGCGCCGGAGGCGGGGCAGCGGTTTGAGAAATATGAGCCGGGGAAATACCGTTGCATCCCGGTGGAGGATGACGAGATAGAGCGGCTGCTGCCCGAAACGCTGGGGCTGCCGATGTACTGGCACACGGTGGACCGCCCGGGCAGGGGACTATGCTATACCGGTATCACACTGATACCGCCGGAGACGCTGCCGGGGCTGCGGGAAGCGGTGACCCGGCGGGGCGGCATGGCGGAGCTGGCGGCCCTGCTGCGGCGGGCCGAGCGGGAAAACAGGTGGGTGATCCACTATGGGATATAGGCAGATAGGCGGCACGAAAGAAGCACCCGGAGGGGTGCTTTTTTGGTGGGGGAGCAGGGCGAAGTAAAGTGGGCTTTTGACCACAAGTGAAAATTTGCACAAAATTAGCTTTCTTTTGGGTTTAGGATATGATATAAGAAGAAGTATAAAGCATCTACTGATCAAGTTTCCATGATGGGCGATCTTGCTGACTATATGGGTAAATACTCTGATATGATGGCAAAGCTCGATGCCATCGATAGTAAGAGTTTGTCTGATGCGGATGCCGCCTACTATGCTGAAGTTTCCGCAAGAGTGATGAAGAAGCTTGCTGAAGTAGCCTGATCTTAAATTACATTTTCATAAAAAGCTGAGGACGAAATGAGCCGCCCCTGTATGCCGCCGGGCAGATGGGGAGCGGCTTTATCATTGACACCGGTGGGGAAAGGTGCTATAAATAAGAGGATTTTGTGGAAAGTGAGCAGGGAGAGAAGGGCGGAATACCATGGAAAAATGGAAAAAGATCGCGGCGCACATAGGGGCATACCCGGCTGCGCTGGCCAAGTGGCTGGCGGTGGGGGCGCTGATCGGAGGGATCGGCGGGGTGATCGGATCGCTGTTCCACATTGGTGTCAACTATGCCACCCAAATGAGGGCAGCGCATCCATGGATCCTGTACCTGCTGCCGGCGCTGGGGCTTATTATTGTGGGGCTGTACCGCGTGACCAAGGTGGAGGGCAAGGATACCAACGCTGTCATAGAATCGGTGCACTTTGGCAAGAATGTGCCGGTGCTGCTGGTGCCGGTCATCTTTATTTCCACGGTGCTGACCCACCTGGGCGGCGGCAGTGCCGGACGCGAGGGCGCGGCACTGCAGATCGGCGGCGGGATCGGCTTTGAGGCCGGGCGTCTGCTGCGGCTGGGGGAAAAGGACCTGCCGCTGGCCACCCTGTGCGGGATGAGCGCGGTATTTTCGGCGCTATTCGGGACGCCGCTGACGGCGACGGTATTTGCCATGGAGGTAATAAGCGTAGGCGTCTTTTACTACGCCGCGCTGATCCCCTGCCTGACCGCTTCGCTGGTGGGCTATCTGGTAAGCCTGCTGATGGGGGTGCCGCCGACCCGCTTTGCGGTGGCGGATCCGGGGCTGGACCCCTGGACCATGCTGCTGGTGATCCTGCTGGCCATAGGCTGCGCGGTGGTGAGTATTTTATTCTGCCGCGGGCTGCAAAAGACCGGGAAACTGGCGGCGCGGCTGCTGCCGAACCCATACGGACGGGTGCTGGTGGGCGGTGCGCTGGTGATCGTACTGACGCTGCTGGTAGGCAACACCAATTACAATGGCGCCGGGATGGAGATGGTGGAGCAGGCTGTGAGCGGCGATGTGGAGCCGTGGGCGTGGCTTTGGAAGCTGCTGTTTACCGCGGTGACCATCGGGTTTGGATTTAAGGGCGGCGAAGTAGTGCCCTCCTTCTTTGTGGGAGCGTGCTTTGGCTGCGTGCTGGGCGGTGCCATGGGGCTGCCGGCGGGCTTTGGCGCGGCCATTGGCCTGGTGGCGGTATTCTGCGGGGCGGTGAACTGTCCCATTGCCTCAGTATTTTTGAGCATTGAGCTATTTAGCACCGGTGATGTGCTGTACTTTGCGATGGCGTGCGCCATCAGCTATCTGCTTTCCGGCTACTGCGGACTTTACAGCAGTCAGACCATCCTCTATTCCAAGATGCGGGCAGAGTTTATCAACATCCACACCAACGAAAACGAGGAACATCACGGGTAAAAAGGATATTCTCCTCTGCCCTGCGGGCCGTATTTTGCGGTGGGCAGGGGGTGGAAAAGGAGCGGGATGCGGGCTGGGGAAACATCGTTGCTTGCGGTGGGGCAGGGGGTGTGGTATCATTAGGCGGTAGAAACAAAAACCATCGGGAGGGCAGAAAAATGCCGAAAGAGATGACTGCGGGAGAGCTGGCGGAGCGCAGCCTCATCACCAAATACCGCAAGACGATATGGAACCGGTTTATAGGCGGGTGCAAGGACTATGAGCTGATCAAACCGGGGGATCGTATTGCCGTGTGCATCAGCGGGGGAAAGGACAGCATGATGCTGGCCAAATGCATGCAGCATCTGCAGAAGTACAGCGATTTTCCCTTTGAGGCGGAGTACCTGGTGATGGACCCCGGGTACAGCCCGCCCAACCGGGAGCTCATCGAGCGGAATGCCCGCACGCTGGAGCTGCCGATCCGCATTTTCGAAAGCCCGATCTTTGGTGTGGTGGGCGAGGTGGAGGGTGGTTCGCCCTGCTACCTGTGCGCCCGGATGCGGCGTGGGTACCTGTATAAGGAGGCGCAGGCGCTGGGCTGCAATAAAATAGCGCTGGGGCACCACTTTAACGATGTGATAGAAACGACGCTGATGAGTATGCTGTACGGGGCGGAGATCAAAACGATGCTGCCGAAGCTGCACAGCACCAACTTTGCGGGGATGGAGCTCATCCGGCCGCTGTACCTGGTGCGGGAGGAGGATATCATCAGCTGGGGGAGATACAATAACCTGCGTTTTTTGCAGTGCGCCTGCCGCTTTACCGAGCGCACCGCACATGCCGAGGAGGACAGCGCCCGCCGGGAGATGAAGCGGCTGATCGCCGAGATGAAGCAGCATAATAAAAATGTGGATATTAATATCTTCCGCAGTATGCACAATGTGAATTTGGCGACGGCGGTGGGCTACCGCATGGGTGATGATGACGAGCTGCACAGCTTTTTGGAGAAATACGACGAAAAAGAGGAAATGTAAACTCTTGTTGCGGAAATGGGAAGCGGATGCGGTGGATTCGGCCGGGCGGCTTTGATAGGATAGGGGTACGATCATACGGAGGTGCTTTATCATGAAACTATCGGAGAAGATCATCAAGCTGCGGAAAGGGCGGGGGCTATCGCAGGAGGAGCTGGCGGAGCGGCTGGGGGTATCCCGGCAGGCGGTTTCCCGCTGGGAAAGCGGAACGGCACTGCCCGATGCCGGAAATCTGCGGCAAATCAGCCGGCTGTTTGAGGTATCGGCGGACTACCTGCTGGATGAGGAACGGGAAAGCCCGGAGGGGCCGGCCGCTGCCGTAGCGCAGAAGCCGCACCGGACGAACGGAAAGGTGATCGCCGGGGGCTGCATGGCGATGCTGGGCTTTTGGGGGAATGTGATCATTTATATTGCCTCGCGGTTTGTGGAGGTGATGATCCCCCGCAAGGTGTGGAGCACCGACCGCAGCACTTGGCAATACTGGTGGAACAGCAATGTGACCGGCCACAGCTGGAAGTACTTTGTGCAGAAGTATGACCTGGAATGGTTGGTAGCGGCGCTGACCGTGCTGCTGATCGTAGGAGTGGTGCTGCTGGTACGGGAGAGAAGGAGAACACTGTAAAAGCAGAAAGTCTGCGGGCGATCTAGGCTTTTGCGGGGGGCTGCCCAGGCCTGGAACTGGATTTTTAGCGGATGAAAAAGCAGGGGCAAAGCCATGGGATAGTACAAAGCATGAGTGGGACGCAAAAAGGAGGAGAACCATGACCTATACGGAATTTAAGAGAATGCATATTGACCTGGGGGCGCTGGGCGCGGAGGGCGGCCGCAATGCGGTGCGCTACACCTGCACGCCGAAGGGGGCTAAGATCTTCGGCTGGGCCGGGGTGGATGGCATCCATTTCTGCACCATAAAGGGCTTTGGGGAGACCATCTTTTCGGTAAGCCCCATGAACCTGGGGCAGGACTGTGTGCAGCCATTGGCACGGGATATGGGGGACTTCCTGCGGCTGCTGCTGGCCTGCGGAGATACCGCCGCGCTGGAGCAGGCCTGGATGTGGACTGAAGCACAGTTTGAGGAGTACCTGCGGGAATATCCGCCGACCGATGAACAGCGGGCGGTGATGCGGGAGATTGAAGAGAAGTGCGGCCTGACCCCAATGGAGGAACCGTGGCGATATCTCAAGAAAGTGCGGGCGGAAACAGACTGCTCCGGTCTGCGGTTTGAGAAGGAATATGAAGAACTGCTGCATCCGGTATGCCGTGAGCCACAGGAATGGGAAGTCTATTTTGAGTACGGGTTTGGCGGAAAGAAGCCCCGGCACCGTCCCGGCAGAGAAATCACGCTGGGGAAGACATTTACCTGGGGCAAAGAGGAATGGCTGGTACCGGCCATGTACTGCTGCAGCGAGGGGGTGGTGCTGGATCTGCTGAAAAAGGTACCACTGGAGGCGCTGGAACGCTTTGCGGAAAAGTGGGGGCTGGAGGAAAACGGCGAGCCCCGGCGGGAGCTGCCCCCGGCGGAGCAGGACGCGATGGAGGCGGAAAACCCGATGGAGGAGCGCTTCCGGGCGGAAGTGACGGTGAACGGACGGCGGCTGCAGCAAAGCACCGGCTACGGGGTATGTTGGGTGCCCGGCCTGCCCGAGAGCGTCCGCTGGGATGGGGAGGCCGAACAGGTGGTGGCCCATTACGGGCTGGAACGGGACTGCGGCTGGGTCATTTGGCGGCTGTGCTGCCCGTGGGACGGCAGGAAAATGACCCCCAAAACGGCGGAATTGACCATGACGGCCGAGAAAGAGGCAGTGGACGGGGGCACATTTACGGCGGAGCCGGGCAAAACAGTGCCGCTGACCGACCCCCGCACAGGGCTGACCCATACGCTGCGGGTGCTCTCTTTGACGCCGGAAACGATGGACCGCAACCTGCTGCCCCTGGTGGGGATGGAATTCCCGACGGAATATGTAGAGATGCAGTACACGCTGGAGCCGCCGCTGCCGGTGGGGGACTTTGTGCTGGTAGATGCGGCGCCCGGCGATGAGGCCCGTGCCTGCAGGGTGGAGAACGGCCTTACGGCGCAGGAGAGCGAAAAGAGCACGGGTGCGTCAAGCATGGCTATTTCGTACCCGTTTTTCTCTGCC
>OKSC01001914.1_pt1 | contig 19005 bp, 14 predicted proteins | sample 1601161 | NCBI WGS metagenome assembly OKSC01 (sample SAMEA3541552, study PRJEB24748) | human gut metagenome | biome: human gut; feature: human-associated habitat; material: faeces | place: China | collected 2012
TTATAGATGTTGATAAGCTCGATGAGGAGAACCTTGGCGAGATGATCTACTTCTTTGAGAAGGCTTGTGCTATCTCAGGTTATATGCTTGGCGTAAACCCATTCAATCAGCCGGGCGTTGAAGAAGGCAAAAAAGCGACGTTTGCACTGCTTGGAAAAGCCGGCTACGCGCAGAAAAAACAGGAACTCGATTCCCTGCCCGAAAAGAAAGCGGAATATATCATATAAATTCTCGTTGATAAGTATGTAACAGCCGCATCAGACAGCCGTGTTCCGTCGGACGATTACGTCCGGCGGAATTTTTTTTGCCGCTTTCCGCACTTTTTTTCAAAGTCCGGTATAAAACGCCGACGACGCGGCTATACTTCGATTGCGAACGGAAAGACGGCGATATTACATATTATATCGTAGGGAAGTCTTTCACGCAAGAGGTAAAAAATGAATGTTAAACGAGGCGAACTTTATTATGCCGACCTTTCACCGGTGGTAGGCAGCGAACAAGGCGGCGTACGCCCCGTGCTTGTGGTACAGAACGATATAGGCAATAAATATTCCCCCACCGTGATCGCCGCGGCGGTAACAAGCAAAATCAACAAAGCGAAGCTTCCCACGCATATCGAACTACCCTCCGCTTACGGACTTGCCAAGGACAGCGTAATACTGCTGGAACAGATTCGGACTCTGGACAAACGCAGACTGAAAGAACGTATCGGCGAACTGCCGCCCGAAGCGATGAGCCGCGTAAACCGCGCCATTTTAATTTCGCTCGGATTCTCGGTAGATTCAAGAGCGCATTGAGCGTCGAGAACGTCGGGACTTCTCCGTAAGGGGAAGTCTTTTTTCTTTTTTATCATCCGCATTGTCGGTTATGGCGGCTGTTTATTTTCCAAAATCAAAGCCGTAAAGCGGAAACGACGAAATTGCGGAAAATCGGCGAAAAACCGCCAAATTTTTCGCGAATCGCCGTGATATAATTTGTTTATCGTAACAAAATTTATCGCGGAGGGCGATTATGCACCGGACCGAACGCAGCGGAAAAACCTTTTTACTTTATTTTACGTTTACGGCGCTTTGCGCTTTATTTTTCTTTCTCGGAAACAATTACGAGCCGTTTGCGCTGGCGCTGCTGTTTGCGGTGCTTTCCGCGCACGCGTCGCCGACGGGCTGCTGCGCCTGTTTCGCGGCGACGTCCGCCGTGGCGCTCAGCGGTAACGTCTTTCTTGTGTGCGCGGGAGAAGCCGTGATTTTATTCATCGGATTTACCGTTTACGGAAAACTCTGCAAAGAAAGCAGGGAATCGGCACGTAAAGCCGCGCCTATCCCCTTTTTCGCGCTGTTTGCGGCACTGGCGCTGTTTGCGGTATTCGCGCCTTTTTCGGCTTATTCGCTTCCGCCCGTGTTTTCTTTTCTGAACGACGCGCTTGTGCAGAAAATCGCCGCGGCGGCGCTGATTTATCTCTTATCTGCCGTGTTTTCCGTTGCGGTGAAGGCGATTTTGTTCCGACTTTTGAAATGCCGCCTGCGCGCCGACGAAATCATTTTTTCGCTTCTGTTATTCGTACTTTCCGGCATAGGAATGTGCCGTGCTTTTACGCCCGACGTTTACCTCGGCGCGGCGTTTTTTATTCTTCTGTTTTATTCTGCCGCCGTAAAAGACGCTTCTTCCGTCGTTGCGGCGTTTGTGCTGGCTTTGCCTGCCGCATTGACCGGGGTGCCGCTGGCAAAATTTTTTGTTTTCGGCGTGGCGGTTGCCGCTTTTGCTCCGCTGGGCAGACTTCCTTCCGTTTTCGCGCTGATTTTATGCTATTTTTTCTTCGGTATCTACGAAAACGTGTTTGAAACAACGACTTCTTATCTGGTGCCGTGGGTATTGTGCGTGCTGTTGCCGTCGCTGGCGTTTCTGATTTTGCCGCCTTCGGCAATCGCGCGTGCGGAAAACAAGCTTGTGTTTTACCGGGAAAAGCATCTTTCACGCATTGCCATCAACCGGAACAGAGCCGCCATCGGCGAACAGCTGTTTGAAATTTCCGCAGTTTTCCGCGAAATCGAAAGTTCTTTCACGGCGCTTTCTTCCGAAGATTCGAAAGACGGCGCCAAAGAATATATGTGTAAATGCGTTTCCGACGGCGTGTGCGGCAGATGTCCCGGATTTTCGGAATGCAACAAAGAAACGAACGCGCGGGCGCAGATTGAAAAACTGGTTGAAATAGGCTGTATCAAAGGAAGAGTAAGCCTCATCGATATTCCGGAAAAGCTTGCCGCTGCCTGCCGCGACCAGAGCGGACTGCTGTTTGCCGTAAACAAACAGCTTGCCGAATACCGTAAGTATATCGTGGAAGCGGACAATGCCGCCGGCGGCAGAGAGCTTTTATCGAAACAAGCGCAGGCGATCAGCGAAATTTTAAAGGGGCTGGCACTGGAACAAAGCACGCCTTTCTCATCGCAGCGGGATAAAGAAAAAGCCGTGGCGACGACTTTGCAAAAAGCGGGAATCGTATGCAGCGAAACCATGCTTTGCAAGACGTTCTCCGGCGACGATTCCCCCGTGCTTTCGCTGGTAACGTACGGCAAAGCGGACGTGAAAAAAATTGCGGCTGTGGCTTCGGAGGTTCTGAAATCGCCGATGATGATTTCGGAAAGAATTACCCTGTCCGATGATAAATTCTGCTGTATTCTGCGCAAAAAACCCGTTTACGATGCGGCGTTCGGCGTGGCAAGCATGAAAAAACACGGAGAAACCGCCAGCGGAGATACGCATTCGGTGATCCGCATCGACGAACGGAAATTTATGGTGGCGCTTTCCGACGGAATGGGCAGCGGCGAATATGCCAAAAAGGTATCGGAAACGGCAATTTCTCTTCTGGAAAGTTTTTATCGGGCAAAAATGCCCTCGGATCTCGTGCTTTCCACAGTGAATAAACTGCTTTCTTTCAGCAAAGAAGAAACGTTTGCCTGCGTAGACGTTGCCGTGGTAGACCTGGACAGCGGCAAAGCGGACATTGTAAAAATCGGTTCGCCGATGGGATTTATTTTATCGGAAAATACGCTGAAAATACTGGAAGGAGATTCGTTGCCGCTGGGTATTTTAGAGGCAATGCGCCCTACCGCCGCCACGTATTGCCTGAAAGACAACGATATTCTGCTTTTCGTGAGCGATGGCGTAACTTCGGCGTTTTCCTCTTCCGGCGAATTACTGGATGCACTGAAAAAAATCCCCTGCTATAATCCGCAGGAGATTGCCGATAACTTACTTGCCGAAGTGCTGCGCCGCGAAAACGGAACCGCGCAGGACGATATTACCGTGGTGGCCGTGCGGCTTTACAAGGGCGCGGCGACCGAATCCGCCGTAAGTTGAAAAGTTTATTTTCTTTTATCGGAAAAAAAATCTGCGGGCAAAGCGCCGAAACGGCGACGAAAACTGCGCGTAAAATTCGAAGCGTTTTCGTACCCCGCGGAAAAAGCAGCTTCCGCCACGGCGTATTTGCCCGTTACAAGCAGTTCTCTTGCGTATTGCAGCCGCAGATTTTCGATATAGTTATGCGGCGTAACGCCGTATGCGTGCAAAAACAAACGATGAAAATATTGCGGCGTGATTTTACAAATCCCGCTTAATTTTTCCACGGAAATTTTTTCGTCGCGATAATTTTCATGAATATAATCCACGGCGGGGCGCAAAATTTCGTATTTCTTTTTTGAATACAATATATCGACGCTTTTTCGCAATTCTTCGAAAATTTCCGCAAGTATCGCATGGCAACGGATACGAAAGCCGGGGTTTCGCCCGAGCCATTCGCGGCGGAATTTATCGGCGAGTATTTCAAAACGCTTGTTCCCCTGTACGATACGAAAATTGCCGAGAAAATCTTCGCATTGAAATTTTAAAAACAAAATAAAGCCGCTGCGATCCTCCGAAGTTTTCGTAACTTCGTCGATATGCCTTATTTTCGGCGGAATTAAATAGATTTTACCTTTTTCAATCGTGATTTCACGCGTTACGCCGCCCTGAAAAAAATACAAAGACCGCGTACCGCCGTATTCCGAAAAATAAATTTCGTAACATACGGTGGTGAAATCGTACCGCCCCGCTTTATTGTTTACGTCGTTCGCGCCCACGATTTCGGGCGTATGCGCGGCGTCGGTATACAACAATTCGAAATTCATTTTATTTTCCCCCTTTCGTCCGCTCCTTTTTTAATTATAGCGGATATTTTTTATTTTGTCAAACATTCCGTTTCTTTTTTTAATACTCGTTTAGGTTTTTCCTTGACTTATCCCACGCAAGAACGCTATACTGAATCTGCAATAAACCAAAAGCGAGGCAATAATTATGGAAAAAAGAATACAGACTTTACTTGAACTTTCAAACGTGCAGGATATTTATCCCGCGCCCGTTGCCACTGCCTACGATCGTATCATAGAATGCGAACCCGATCCCGTGGTCGACGCGCTGAAATTCGCGGCATATATGCAAAATCAGGCGGTTGTCACCGAGCCGCAGTTGCGTTTGCCGGGAATGTTCCGTTTCGACGGAAGCTTTCGCGGCGATTTATTTCAGCGTATCGGCTATACGCGTTGGCAACGCATTGCCGCTTTATTTTATTTAAAGCCGTATAAAAATCTCGTTACGTTCGAATGGGAACACTCCGTGCTTGATTATAAGTTTATTCTCGAAAACGGCTTGGACGGCTTGCTGAAAAAAATCGAAAAATCGGAAGAAACGCACGCAGGCGATAAAGAGCGGCTCGATTATCTGCGCGCATTAAAAATCGTATGTAACGGAATGATCGCGTGGTGCGAACGCCTTGCAAGCGGTTTCGAAAGCGCCGCGAAAACCGCCCCGGACGCCACGCGAAGCAAAGAACTTACCGATACCGCCGACGCATGCCGCCGCGCGCCGCGATACCCCGCCGAAAGTTTCCGCGAGGCGATTACCGCCGTTTCGATATGCTTTCATTTCAATCCGGACAGCATAGGTTTGATCGACAGATACTTATACCCGTACTACACGCGCGATCTGCAAAGCGGAAAAATCACGAAAGCCGAAGCGAAAAGTCTTTTGCAGGAATTTTTCGTAACCGTCAAGGCGCATACCCCCTATTTTTCGGGCAATACGGATAAGGGCGGCGAATCGCACTTTGCCTTGGGCGGCTACGACGAAGATATGAACGACGGCTGGAACGAGCTTTCCGAGCTTATTTTAGAAGCGCTCCTCGAACTGCCGATGTGCTGCCCGCAGATTTCGCTGCGGCATACGAAAAAAACGCCCTTCGCGGTGCTTTACAAACTGCTTGATTGCGAACGGCGCGATAGCTATAAGCGCATTGCGTTCGTAGCCGACGAGCCGAGAATCGAAGCGTTTACGAAAATTTTAGGCTTGCCCCTCTCAATCGCCGTGAACTACACCACGGTGGGTTGCAACGAAACGGCGTTTCCTGGCGGCGTGGATTTTAGCGGCGTACATATCAACATCGCCCGCTCGCTCGATACGCTTTTAAACGCGCGGCGCAAAGAGTTTGCCGCCTGCAAATCTTACGAAGAATTTTCGACTTTATTTAAAACGATATTGAAAGATACCGTAAAAGAAGCTCTTTATTATCAGAATCTATTCAATGCCGCGCGTTCGAAAGATACCGACGTGATTTCTTCTTTGTTTATGCCGGGATGTATCGAAAGTGCAAAAAGCGCAACACAGGGCGGCGCAAAGCGACTTTCCGCCAACCTGAATATGAACGGCTTGATGTGCGTGATTGATTCGATTTCCATCATCAAACAACTTGTTTACGACGAAAAACGCGTTTCGGCGCAAGAGCTTTGTACTCTATTGGATAACGACTGGGGCGACGGCGAATTGCGCGCCTACGTACTCAACCGCGGAAAATACTTCGGCAACAACGACGAACATTCCGAAAGCGTAGCCATAAGCGTTACGAACGCGTTGTACGAAATTATTTCTCCGCTTTCCGAAACATTCGGGCATAAACTTCTTGTCGGCTGCTTCGAAGGATACAATCCGCACTCTACTTGGTTCGGCGCGGCTACGCCCGCCACGCCCGACGGAAGAAAGCGCGGCGATCCGTTTATGATCGGCATAGGACAATGGCACGGACTCGATAAAAACGGGCTGACTTCGCTTTTATTATCGGTGGCGCATATGAATCCTTCGAAAATTTTAACGGGCAGCCTTGTTTTCAACGTTGCGCTCGATCCTTCGATGATACAAAACGATGAAAAATTTTTAAAAACGGCTGCGTTATTCGAAACGTTTTTAAACGAGGGCGGCGTACAGTTTCAGGTAAATCACGTATCGCGCGAAACGCTTCTGCAGGCGGAAAAAACGCCGGAAAATTACGGCTCGCTGCGCGTGCGCGTAAGCGGCTTTTCCGCCTACTACACAAAGCTTTGCCCCGAAATCAGAAACGAAATTTTAAAGCGGACGGAACACGAGGATTGATTGAATTTTTCAACGGAGAAACGGCGATATGTACGGAAAAATATTCGATATTCAACATTGCTCTTTAAGCGACGGCAACGGAATCAGGACGGCGATTTTTTTAAAAGGCTGTCCGCTGCGGTGCGCCTGGTGTCATAACCCAGAATCGCAATCTACCGATTCCGAACTGCTTTTTTACGCGCATAAATGCACGGGGTGCGGAAAATGTCTGCGCGATTGCGCCGCGCGGCGGCTTGAAAACGGAAGAATCGTCGTCAACCGCAAACTTTGCACGTTATGCGGCAAATGCGCGGAAATCTGCCCCGCCGGCGCAAACGAAATCTGCGGCAAAATCGTTTCGGCGGAAGAAGTCATCGCCGAAGCGGAAAAAGATAAGCCGTTCTATTCTTCGGGCGGCATTGCGGAAGGAGGCATCACGATCTCGGGCGGAGAACCGGCGGCGCAAGCGGAATTTTCGCTTGAACTCATTCGGCTTGCGCAAGAAAAAGGCATCGATACGGCGATAGAAACCTGCGGCTGCGGCTCGCCCGATTTTTTTTCCCGGGGAGCAAAAACGGGCAGCACGGTTTTATACGATATAAAACACCTCGACGCAACAACGCATCAAAAACTTACGGGCGTAGGCAACGCTTTAATTCTCGAAAATTTAAAACGGCTGTTCGATATAAACGCAAAAATCGTCGTTCGGCTGCCGCTGATTCCGGGCGCGAACGACGATGAAGGCGAATTTGAAGCCTTAAAAGAATTTCTTACGATTTATCGGGAAAAATTTCAGCGTGCCGAGATTATCCCCTATCACGTTTTCGGAAAAAGCAAAGAAGCCGCCCTCGGCAGAGCGGGCGTCGCATACAATGCGGATATCGCAAAACAACGCGCCGAATCTCTCTGCTTATATTTGCAGGAAACCTTAAAAAATCGCGTACGAGTCGTTTAATCGTTGCCTACGCGATTTTACTTGCGCTTTTTTCCGTTTTTATATGTTTTGTCATAGATTTCAACGCACTTTTTAATGATTTCCACGGCTTCGTCACGGTGGCAAATCTCTTTCACCGTCGTCTGTTTGTGTTCGAGCGATTTATACACCTCGAAAAAGTGCATCATTTCATCGAAAATATGCGCCGGCAACTCGTGAATATCATAATAAGTGTTGTAGGTGGGGTCTTTTACCGGAATGGCGATAATTTTCTCGTCGAGATCGCCGCCGTCGGTCATTTTGATAACGCCGATGGGATAGCACGTTACAAGCGTCATCGGATAGATGCTTTCGCCGCAAAGCACCAGTACGTCAAGCGGATCGCCGTCCTCCGCAAGCGTGCGGGGAATAAAGCCGTAGTTGGCAGGGTAAACCGTGGAAGTATACAGCACGCGATCGAGGCGCAAAATACCCGTTTCTTTATCAAGTTCGTATTTCGCCTTACAGCCTTTGGGTATTTCGATCAGAGCTTCAAAAGTTTTTGCCGTAATCCGCGCCGGGGAGATATCGTGCCAGATGTTCATAGTTTTCTTACCTCGTTATTGTAAGCCAGCCTGTTTTTCGGTCGTTATCCGATTTACGGGCACCCGCTCGTTTTCAGTATCAATATTGTATCACATATTTGTTAAAAAATCAAGGCTGACAACAGACTGAAAGAAAAATTTTTCATTTTTTCGATTTTTCACACGGAATTTTTGGTTCGGGCGCGTAAAAAGCTTTGACTTTTCGATTGAAATATGGTATAGTAATATAGCGTTGAAACAAGAGATTGAAAACTTCTCTTTTGAAACGTTGCAGAAGTACCCAAGAGGCTCAAGGGGCTCCCCTGCTAAGGGAGTAGCATCAGTAATGGTGGCACGAGTTCAAATCTCGTCTTCTGCGCCACGACAAGCTCGTTTGAACTGCGAAAGTTCAGGCGAGCTTTTTCCTTTGTTTGCCGCGTTTTTCGCTTCAAAATCCGCTTCGCCGCTCTCGTTTACCGCCGGATTTATAAATTCTCCGTCGATATACTTTGCGATTTCGTCCGTCGCTTTGTATATCGGCTTTTCTTTATGTAAAGCTTCTTCGATTGCAAGGTTGTCCTTTGCCGAAATCGTCTTTTCGTGGTCCGGTTCGATATTGTATATAATCACCGCCCGATCGTCATACAAAATCACGCGATTGATGAACGAATTGAAAAACTCGTTTTTCGCTTCCTGCGTTTCGTATCTTTTGTTCGCGAAATATTTAATGAACGCGCGCACGTTATCTTCCGTGATCGGCTTCACTTGCTTCGCCTGCTCGACGGCAAGCTTTTCTTCGAAAACGCTTTGTTGCCGTTCCAAATCCGTCAGGCGTTCTCTCGTGGTTTTCGTTACGATCCCCTGTTCGATTGCCGCCATAATTCCGTCGATCGCTTTGTTGCACATCGCCAGATCTTTTTCAAGCGTTTGCAATACCGCCGACTTCTTCAAATCCGAATTAAACTTCTTCGTTATAATTTTTGCCGCTTTATCTATAATGTCGGGGCGCAACACGTATTTAATCGTAGCGTTGAACACAAGATTTTCAAGCGCGTCTTTTTTGGCGTTTTTCTTTGTGCAAGAAACGTTTTTCTGCTTCTTGCCGAAACATTTATAATAATGATATACTCTGCCCGTTACGCTCGTTCCCGTTTCCGCCGTCATCATACTGTTACAATACCCGCAGAAAAGTTTTCCGCTCAATATGTACGAGTGCAAATCGTTGGTTTGACGAGATTTGTGTTTGTGTGCGTCCATTATCGTATTGCATTTTCAAAACAATTTTTCGTCTATAATCGGCGGAATGATATTCGTATACAAGGTTTCGCCCTCGCGAAGTTTTCCCGTATATCTCTCGTTGCGAATCATTCGCGCGAAAGCATTGACTCCAAAATCATTTCCAGCACGATTTTTTAAGCCTTGCGCATTCATCCATTCCGCAATATCTTTCGCTTTCTCGCCGTTACTATATCTCGTGAACGCTTCCTTTACTATCCGCGCTTCGTAGGGATTGATCGCCCATTTTTTATCTACGATTGAATACCCGAACAAACCGTAACCTCCTATAAAATTGCCTTTGATTAAACTTTCCTTAATTCCGCGCTTTACCTTTTGCGAAAGTTCCGCTGAATAATATTCCGCCATACTTTCAAGCATACCTTCTACTAAAATGCCGCTCGCATCGTCGGTGATGCTTTCTTTCGCCGACAACACGCGCACGCCGTTTTTCTTTAACTTCGCTTTATAATTCGCGCTGTCGTATCTGTTTCGCGCAAATCTGTCGAGCTGATACACGAGAACAAAATCAAACGTTTTCTTTTTGCTGTCGTCGATCATTTTCAAAAAAGACGGGCGTTTATCGTTCGTTTCCGTCATCGCTCTGTCGATATACTCGCCGATCACCGCGTATTCGTTCCGCCTTGCGAAGTCGTAGCACTCGCGAAGTTGCCCTTCGATCGACTGTTCCGTCTGACCGTAAGAACTGAATCTCGCATAGATCACTACTCGTTTTTTCATTGTTTTACCTCCTTAAATCGTTCTATGTCAGACATTTTACACCGTTTTTTGCTATTTTTTTTGTGTTATGTCTGACATTTTTACCCGTTTTTGTACTATGTCTGGCATAATTATTGTGTTTGACGTAGTACTTTAAACACATTCTTAGGCGTTAGCTTCTTCGGTTTATCCGTCTTTTGCACATAATCGAGCAGAATATTCGCTAATATCAGCGAACTCCACTCGATTACACTATCGGGAATAGCAAATTCGCCCTCATACAGCGTTCCTGTTGCCAAATCGATCACCGTTGTATTTTTTTCCGCCTTAAACTTCGTTTCGTCTTTCAATTTTGTTGTTTACGCCGTTTTTCTCGGCGCAACCGAAATGTTTTGTGCTTCGTTCCCTTTATGCGGGTGTTTCCTGCCTTTTCGTTTTTTTCCTCCTGATTTTCTCTCGGCGCGGTTTTCCGAGTTGTTTACCACCGTTTCGCGTATCATATTACGCCTTTTTCTTTTTACGCCCTCTTTATTCTTCCTTATCGGCGTATTCTGCTTTTAATACTTCGTAGCCCCCTTCTTACCACGGCTACTTTTGTGATTTTATATTTCTTTAAAAACTCTGCCATTTCTTCCGCTTCCTGACGCGTAACGAACGTGAAAAACGTTGCGTTATTCGCCTTGCGTTTCTCTTTATTCTTTGCTTCGTATCTTCTGCAAGCTTCGCGCGCCGGCGTACTTTCTTTTTTATTCATCGCTTATCTCCTTATCTACAAATCAAAGCGATCAGCAAGCCGACCACATTCAATACCGCGTTTATCGCGATAATTCCGCACGCCGCTATAATTCTCGCCGTCTTGTCCAACCCGATTACTGCGCCATTCAATACTTTTTTCATCGTCGTTACCCCACATACACAATCGAAGATAATATTTCTTCTTCGATGATTTGCTTTTTCTCGTTTTCCTTCTTTACGTCGGAACGTTAATCGCCCGTATGCTTATACCGCTCGTCTTTGGAAAGCTTTTCGTTCATCGTTTCCCATAACCTTTCGGCGGCTTCGTCTATGCCATGCAGATACTGCGGCAAATCGAATGGCATTTTTACTGCAAATTTCCCCGCATTTTCCGCACTTTTTGCATTTATCCGCATAATAAAACAGCATTTTTTCGCCGCTTTGGCTTTCCGGATTATGACACCATTCGCATCTGAGATTGCAACCGCGAAAAAACACCGTCGTCCTTATTCCCGGTCCATCAACAAACGAATTACGCTGAATATCAAATAATTTATAAATCATCGTTTTTGTCCCGATTTGTATACCGCCCGGTTTTTTATTCTTCAACGCCGCATATTTCCATAATAGCGATTGCAAACAGTTTTGCGGCGACAAGCAGCGTATCGAGATTATAACGTTCGTCTGCGCCGTGCGCGTTACAATTTCCGTCGCCGTATAAAACTCCGCCGAAAATTACGGCGGAGTTTTATACAGGCAACGGCGATATTTATTTTAACGCATATCGATTAGATACGGACGGTGAAGTTATGAAAAAACACCTTTTCGCTCTTTTTCCCACTATGCAAAGCAATTTCCACGCACCGAAATATTATCAATTATTGAAAAACTACATATAATCACTTTTCGCACACAAAAATATCCACCCGCTCACGAGTGGATATTTATTATTGTATTATTTATACTACTCTTGTTTCAACAGAAAAAATCCGTACATCTTATTTTTCACATATCGCGCCTATAATTCTTATTGTTTCTTTGCTTGTTGTTACACGAAATTTTTTCGTGTTAAGTTTACTTTCTTCAATAATTCGTTTACCCACGCAATTTTGCGTAAAATCTCAATTTTACCATTCGTTATCATCATTGCCGCACATTGCATTTGCTTTGTATTATCGTAAATTATCACCTCGTTGCACAACGGATAAATTTTTAAAAAATTCTCTTGCGAAGTAACAAATCGCCGTTCTATCGTTTCATCGGAAATTCCATGTCCACCGCTTTCGATACGTTTTCGCACCCTTTCTTTTGCAATTTCAGCTGTTTCAACGCCTACATATCTTAATAGTATCGTGTATCCCGCTTCTTTCGCTTGTTTTACAGCATTAAATATAGATTGCCCGCACAGCGTTGTTTCCTGATTGAACGACACACCGCTTTCAATACATTCACGTTGCAACTGCAATAATTTTTTGCCCGCAAGAATTTGCGCGCGTGACTCTTCCCATTTCAACCCCAAAGAAGACAGAATTTCATCGCAATTCAATCGGATTCCTAAATCACTACTTTTTTCCAAATAAAATAGCGTGCTTTTTCCCGCACCGTTCACACCGGCAAATATTGTAAATTTTTTAATAGAATTCATTTGCTATTACTTCTTTTTGTCGTTTCGCCAAAAAAGCATTATAAGTTTTGGTGTATAATTTCTTTTCTTCCTGCGTTGTCGCACTCTTCATAAGCCGCAAATATTGCTCACCGCTCCTTATCGTTATTTTTTTACTTGTTTCTGTTTTATTTGCAATCTTCTCCATAAGCTTTTCACTTCCTTTAATTTTAGTATAGCAAATTTTCGGTGTTTTGTCAACTGTATTTTTTACTGCAATGCTTCGTTCTTTTTGGAACTAATACTGTGTATCGAACGAACCGCACCTCCGAATAACGGGCAAATGTCAAAATCCCACGGTAATAATTTTAACATATACGGTATATTTTCCACTTTGATTACTTCTATTTTCCGAACCAAATCTCCGAACAGTCCTTCAAAGCCTTTGGCTTTTTCCCGCCGCGTATACTCTTCGTAAACAAAGATAATGTATCTGATTAAATCTCTATAAGAGTAAATACTTTTTATGAAAAATTAAAAATATTTTTTAAAATCTCTCTTCTATATGATTTTAATATAACTAATATTTGGCGTTTTCTTAACTGTATTTTTACTTTTTTCTATCTATGTTATATTGCCCACTTTACGAAAAAATCGCGGCAATACGAACAGTTTTTTTCGTATACCGCGATTTTTAACGGATGTTTTGTTAAGCTGTAAGTGCGATTTTTCCCTTTATTTCTATGCCTAAACGCCTCTCGAAGGAAAGCAGTTCAAATACACATTTATTCGCCGCGCCACGACGTGAATAATACGAACTTCGAATTCAATTCGGAGTTCGTATTATTTTTTGATAACGAGTATTTTGGCATCAAAATCGATCGCCGAGCTATTTAACCTGCACTACATTATAAATTCGTATACGAGAACAAGGGCGAGATAAAACAGAGAAAACAAATAGTAAATGCATTTATTCGGCAAGCCCTATTCTATGATGACGAGATTGTAATAACGTACACGTTTACAGATAATCCGGAGTATCTGTAAAAGACGAAAGAAAGCTCCTTGAAAACGGAAAAAAAGTAACAGGCGGAACCGCTTCTTCTTATACCGTGAGTTCGAATATTTTCAGCCGCTTTCCGCCAAGAGAAGAACTATGCGAATCGTAATACGGCAATTACCGTATTACGATTCGCATTTTTTTACATATTTTTCTTCAAAATACCGTCAAACACGGTATTTTGACAGACATTTTCATTGTTTTACGCTATTATGCCTGACATTTTTAGCTTATAAGTACTATGCGTATCATAATTTTTATGTCGGACATAGTACTTATGAATATGTGATACTTTTTATCTCCTCCCCTGTATTTTCTGCCGAAAAAAGGTTTTTTGCAGCGTGTTTTCCGATATTCCGCCGTTGCTTTATCATTTCCCGCGACATACGTCCCGCTTTTTTTCATTCCCGCATTCCCCAAAGAAAAAGCGGCGGAAAAAGCCCGTCGCTATTTCATAAAGGTATATTCGCTCTCATTTCTGCGTATTATTTGCTTGCTTTTGTTATTTTCTTGAATATCCAAGTCGATTTTTAACGCAAAGCCCGCTATCCGCTTCTTCCGCAACTTCGGGCAATTCCGTTACGTCCAGAGTCGGGCGGTACATCCATTTTCCGCGCGTGAAATCGGGGATTGCCTGCGGCATACCGCCGTGCGCGACAGATTGTTCGGAAAGCGGCGTAATCGCCATCCACGCCGCCATATCATACACGTCGATCGGCATTTCTTCATTATTTAAAATCGCATGGAAAAACGCCTTGAATTCAAGATAATCCATGCCGCCGTGCCCCAAGCGTTTCTCTTCTTCAGTCATATCGCGCCAGATTGCAGGCAAATACCGTGCGTACTCTTCCGCACAGTTCATATGCTTTTCAATCGTCTTAACCGCTTCGAAATCGTCATGCAGAAACTTATCCGATTCCAGAAGCACCATATTCGCATCCTGCATGCAAAGTCCTTTCGTACCGCGCACGGTAAATTCGCGCGAATAACAACGCGGCAGCGTCGTATCGAGGCGCAGCGTAATCACCTCGCCGCCGGCACAGGTAATCGTAGTTACCACAATATCGCCCTGATTAAATTCGGTATCCTTCAACGACGGATCCGGCGAACGGTCGCTCTTAGCGCACTCTGTCAGCCCCCGGCTTTTCGTAGCCACGGAAGTTAAAGAAAGCATCTTGTTCCCGCGATTGATATTTAAAATTTTAGCAATCGGGCCCAGTTCGTGCGTAGGGTAATTTTCGCAATTTCTCAGCTCGTAATTTCTCAGGCGATAATGTCTGTTTACGTTTCCTCCGAGCACTTCTCCGCGCAGCTCGTGCGCATACGCGCCATGACAATACACGATTTCCCCGAGTTTTCCCGAACGCACCAGCGACGTGGAAAGCAGTTCGAACTTATCGAAACAACAATTTTCAAGCATCATAATCGGCGTTTTCGTATCTTCGTACGTGCGCACAAGCTGCCAGCAGTCCTCGATATCGTATGCGCCGGCAACTTCTACGGCGGTATATTTCCCCGCTTTCATCGAATAAACCGCCATGCGCGTATGCTCGTCCCACGAAGTGGCAATCACTACGGCTTCTACGTCTTTATCGTCTATCAGCTCGCGATAATCCTCGTATTGCTTCACGTCGTTGCCGCGCGTTTCTTTCACGCGCTTTGCGCCGTCTTCGCGGCGATCTTTGTACTTATCGCACACCGCCACGACATCGGCCTCTTCGCACGCCATCATCGTCCCCAACAACCCCATGCCGCGCTGTCCTAACCCGATCACACCTACTTTAATCTTTTTCATATCAAACATCCTCGTTTGCTTATTGCCCGGATAACCGAATGGCGATTTCCGAAACTGTTTCTATTATAACATATCGGGAATCATATGTCTATATGATTCCCGATACAATTTATTCGATTTTCGATATTTATTGTTTTCAAAGAAGGCCAAAAGTTACCTGACAAGCAGACTACGGATCGGCTCCTTGCGTATTTATAAATATTGCGATACGGCATACGATAGCCGATCCAACACCTCATACAAATCCCCGCTTAACATGCACCCCGCCGCGCGGACGTGCCCGCCGCCGCCGAACGTAGCCGCCAGCCGGTTTACGTCGGCATACGATTTCGAACGCAAAGAAATTTTATACTGTCCTTTTTTTACTTCCATAACAGAAGCGCAGATTTCCACGCCGTCCACCGACAAAGGAAAGTCCACAAACCCTTCCGTCGCGCCCTGATCGGCGCCGTATTTTTCCAGCATTGCGCGCGTAATCACGATATATGCAAAACGGTCGTCGAAATCGAATTTCATTCTGCTCATCGTTTCGCCGTGCAGAAGCGCGCGCGCCTTCGATTGCTTTTTAAAAAGCGTGTATTGCAGCGTTGCCACGTCCGCTCCCGCCGCCGTGAGATACGCGCCCGCCGCAAACGTTTCTTCCGTTACGTCGTCGTGCGAAAAATCCCCCGAATCGGTGAGCAAGCCGATCATTAAAAGGTTCGCCGTTTCTTTATCGATTTTCGCGCCGAGCGATAACAAAAGCCCGAGCATATTCATGCAGTTTGCCGAGCATACCCGCACGAAATTTTCTTTCGCATAGCGCGTATTCGATACATGGTGATCGATATTCCAGGTTGTCGCCCTCTGTCCCGCAAAACGAAACGCATCGCTTTCGGCGCCGAGCCGCGCTACGTCGGCACTGTCCACGGCGATGTATAAATCCGCGTCGTCCGGCAGTTCTTTTTCCAGCCACGCCGCCTGAGATATAAACGTCAGATTCGACGGAAGATCCGATTCGTCGCAGACAACGCAGTTTTTGCCCATATTTTTCAACGCCAGCGTAAGCGAAAGCGCGCTGCCCACCGCGTCGCCGTCCGGGCGCATATGCGTTATCACGGCGATTTTTTTCGCCGCTTTTATTTGTTTTGCCGCCCGTGCAAGAGTCGCTCGCTCGTCGTCGGTAAAAAATTTCAGAATATCCGTCATCTTTTTCGTCTTTATTTTTCCGTATTTCCGCCGTCTTTTCCGTCCTCGCCGGCGTTTTCTTCCACGTGAATTTTTCTGAACAACTCGTCCATTTTCGAACCGTATTCCATGCTTTTATCCAGCCGGAACGTAAGCGCGGGCACGGTACGCATACGCATCACCTGAGAAAGTTCGTGCCGTATAAACGGCGCGTTCTCCTGCAGAATCGCAAAATCGCGCTTTTTCGTTTCTTCGGAAGACGCATAAATACTCACGTATACGTTTGCCGTTTTCAAATCGGGCGCAACGTCCGCCTCCGTAACGGAAATCAATCCCGTGAGGCGCGGATCGCGATTTTTCAGTTTACCCGAAATAATCGCGCTGATTTCTTTCTGATACTCTCCGTTCAGTCGCGAAGTTCTCGAAACCTTCATTCCGCTTTAATTTCCTCCGTTACGTAACATTCGATAATATCGCCCACGCGGATTTCGTTGAAGCCGTTGATCGCGCAGCCGCATTCGTAGCCGTAATTCACTTCTTTCACGTCGTCTTTGAAGCGCTTGAGCTGTTTTACGCCGCCCTCGCAAATCATAATGTCGTCGCGATAGATACGAAGCTTGCCGCCGCGCACAATCTTGCCTTCCGTTACATAGCAGCCCGCAACCGTACCGACGCCCGTAATCTGGAACGTCTGACGAACTTCGCATTTGCCCGTAAGAACGTCCTGCGTTTTCGGCGTAAGCATACCTTTCAGCGCCTTTTCGATATCGTCCAGCAGCTCGTAAATAATACGGTACATTCTTACGTCCACTTTCGAAGTTTCCGCAAGCTTTTTCGCTTTCGCGTCCGGACGCACGTTGAAGCCGATGATAATCGCGTTCGCGCTTTCCGCCAGCATCACGTCGCTTTCGTTAATCGCGCCCGCCTGCGCATGAATCACTTTCACGCGCACTTCTTCGTTGGACATCTTTTCAAGCGACTGTTTCACCGCTTCCACGCTACCCTGCACGTCCGCTTTGATAATGAGGTTCAGATTCTTCATCTTGCCCTCTTCTACCTGCGCGAACACGTCGTCGAGCGTTACGTGCCCCTGTTCCTTGATCATGCTTTCGCGCTCTTTGTTCTTGCGTTCTTCCTGTACCTGCTTCATCAGGCTCTGATCCACCGCCACAATGCTGTCGCCCGCGTTCGGCACGTCCTCTAAACCGAGCACGGATACCGCCATCGAAGGGCCTGCCGATTTCACGGGTTTGCCCTTGTCGTCAAACATCGCGCGCACTCTGCCCATCGTGGTGCCGGAAAGGATATTGTCGCCCGTATGCAGCGTACCGTTCTGCACGATGATGCTTGCCACAGGTCCTTTCCCTTTATCCAGACGAGCTTCGATAATCGTACCTTTTGCCTCTCTGTCCGGGTTGGCTTTCAGTTCCTGCATTTCCGCCACAAGATTGATGGCGTCAAGCAGGTTGTCGATACCCATACCCGTTTTCGCGGAAACGGGAACGATCATTACGTCGCCGCCCCACTCTTCGGGAACGAGATTGTTTTCCACAAGCCCCTGTTTCACCTTATCGGGATTCACGTCCGGCTTATCCATCTTGTTCATCGCTACGATAATCGGCACGTTAGCGGCTTTCGCGTGATTGATGGCTTCCACCGTCTGCGGCATGATGCCGTCGTCGGCAGCCACCACCAGAACGACGATATCGGTAACTTTCGCGCCGCGCGCACGCATCGAAGTAAATGCCGCGTGTCCCGGCGTATCGATAAACGTAATCTGTTTGCCTTTCGCCGTAACCGTATAGGCGCCGATGCTCTGCGTAATGCCGCCCGCTTCGCCTTCCGTAACGGAAGTGGAACGGATTTTATCCAGCAGCGAAGTTTTGCCGTGGTCTACGTGCCCCATCACCGTAACCACGGGCGCACGCGTTACAAGCTTGGTTTCGTCCTCGTCTTTCACCGTATCGAGAAGTACCTCTTCCGCCGTTTTTTCCGGCTTGTATTCAAGGTCGATGCCCATATCGAGCGCGATAAGCGCCGCGTTATCGTAATCGATCGAATCGTTGATGCTCTTCATAATGCCTTCTTTGAAAAGGCGCTTGGTAATTTCCACCGCGGAAATTCCCAGTTTTTCGGAAAGCACTTTCAAAGGAATTTCCTGCGTGGTAACTACGGCATGTTCGATTTTAATCGTAGGAATATCCGCTTTTTTCGCCTTTTTCGGCAAACGGACCTTTCTGTAACCCGTCTTATCTTCGTCGAAATCTTCCACCGTCATGCCCTGCTGCTTTTGAAGGGTGTAGCGGGATACGGGGCGTTTTTCAACGTACGTCTTTTCGAATTTTTTCTTGGAAGGGGTTTTTGTATTCTCTTTCGGGAGAACGGGAGCGGCAACTGCTCCGGTTCTCGGTTTGAAAGACGCGGCGCCCGTACCCGATTTCGGCGGGAACGGCTTATCGCCTCTCTGGCGGAACGTACCTGCCGCGCCGCCGGGACGATAAGAAGACTTATCGTTGTTTTCCGTACCGGGCTTCGCTACGTATACGCCCACCGCCTGACCGTTCACGAAACGCATCGGCGGTCTTTTCGCCCCCGCGGGGCGGGTTACGGGTGCGGAAGCTGCGGGCGCGTCGGATGCTCTGCGCACGATATACGAAGGCGTGGAGGGCTTTTTAGGCTCTTCCGCTTTCGATTCGGCGGCGGGTTCTTTTTCCTCCGCTTTTT
>OKSC01001918.1_pt1 | contig 18997 bp, 10 predicted proteins | sample 1601161 | NCBI WGS metagenome assembly OKSC01 (sample SAMEA3541552, study PRJEB24748) | human gut metagenome | biome: human gut; feature: human-associated habitat; material: faeces | place: China | collected 2012
CGATTATTCTCTATTTTTACCATTGTGTTAATGCATTTGTTGCAAAGTTTTCCGATAAGTCCGTTCTTAATGGCTGCTTCATCTTTTGGTGGGGCAGGAGTACATGTATTCATCTTATGTAGTGGATTTGGACTTTATTTATCATATTTAAACAGACCGCTTACTTATATTCAATTTTTGAAACGACGTTTTTTGAAAGTTTATTTGCCGTACATAATAATTATATTGATAAGTGCTCTGATTCCTTTTTATAATACCTCATCGGATAAACTTCTCCAAGTACTTAGTCATGTATTCCTTTTTAAAATGTTTTTCAATGATTTGGAAAGTTCTTTTGGATTGCAGATGTGGTTTGTTTCAACAATAATTCAGTTTTATTTGTTATGGCCTTTGTTGTTGAAACTATTTAATAAATCTACGGGGGTGATTTATGCTTTGCTGATAAGTCTGTTATGGACTACTATTGTAGCGATGCTTGGGAAAAGCGATGTGCGTGTATGGAATAGTTTCTTTTTACAATATCTTTGGGAATTTGTTTTAGGTATGTATTTAGCTAAATGCTATAAACTTAATGCTAAAATAGTCAATTCGTTGAATTTTAATATATTAGTACCTGTCTGTATAATATGTGTTGCTCTTACAGGATTTGCTGGAATAAAAGGAGGCATTTGGAAATTATATAATGATATTCCTTCTATGATTGGATATTTGTTTGCGTTGTTGATTATATATAAATTACATATAAAACCTATTAATGGCTTATTTATGTTTACTAATAAGATTTCTTATGAATGGTACTTGGTGCATATACTGGTCTTTAGTTGTACTTTTTATTATTTGTATAAGTTGGAAACTTTTAGTATGGTAGTAATAGCTGTCATTTCATTTATTCTTTCGTATGTTGTGGCTTGTTTATATCATTGGATTCTTGGGAAGATGAAGGTATGTTGAAATAATAAGATTCATTATAAACAATAAGATCTTGGTGAAATGAAGAGACGAATATTTACTGCTTCGCATAAAAAGTATGCAGAATGGAATATAAAATAATAAGGATGTAATTTATGGAAGGTTTATTGATTGTGCTTGGTGGTTCTGGAATGTTAGCCTTTTTCTTTGCTATATGGTTAAATACCCAGAAAGGCAAGAAATGGCTCTCAAATCTATAGTGTACTTTTCATTGGACATATGATGGTATTATGGATGCATTGACAACGTTTTTTAATAACCAGCGTTATAGGCTCCGCATTGGTTGTTTGGTTACATACCAAGTCTAGCAAGAAATGGCTTGCAAACTTATAATAGGTGTATATGGGGCATCTATAATCCGCAAAATTAGATATCTACTCATAATATTACGAAAGAATTTTGATTTACATTTTGAATCGAAATATAATTTAGAAACATATCTAAATTACTATCTAATTGTTAGTCTTATTTTTAGATTAAAAATTAAATATCTATTTTTGCAAAAAAACAAATGGTTTTTGATGAATTTTTAAAACTGAAGGTGAACTTTTAGGGTTCTGTTATTGTTATGATTAATCTAAAGACTAAAGCTGATGAGAATTACGATGCTTTTGTATTATTGAAGGATAATGGCAAACTTAATTCTTCAATACATTGTGCTTATTATTCAGCTTTTTTATTATCTATATATTCATTATGTGTGAGATTTGGATATCTTTATGAAGATATACAGAATAATTCAAGAGGAAAAGATAGTCATGCTTATATCAGGAATGAGCTGGGAAATAAGATACATCAAGCGAAACCATTAGATTGTGTTGAGTTTCACACTTGCCTTGGTAAATTAAAAAAGGAACGGAAAAAAGCTGATTATTCGAAAAATCTGGTTACAAATAAAGATGTAGTAAATATACAAGATACTATAGATAAATTCAGAGATTTGATAATTACAAAATATATTTGATTATGGATGCAGTAAAAGATTTTATCATTGAACGATTAAAGAAACTTAGTAATATGTTCAAGGGCATTTCTATCAAATATGCGTTTGACAGTATAACTGAATTTCATATAATTGAGATATCACCGGAAAATATTAGAAGAAGAGATGATGAATACATAAGGTGGGAGTCTGATATGTGGAATGATTTCTTTGCCATGTTCCCAGATGAGGATTTGCTTATTTCGGAGCCTTGCGAGTCTAATGATATGCATAATGTGTTATTTGACAATATTCCGATTGTGGATAGTGGCAATTTGCTTTATTGTATAGATTTAGATTTTGGTGAGATGGATTCTTTTTTAAATATTGACACTATAGATTTGTTAGCAGCGTGATTATGGCAGAAAAAGTAGCAAGTTTCCGTTTAAAGGAATATAAGATAAATAAGGCTAGTATAGAATTTGATCCTGATAAACCTCTGTCTAAAATGTCAATAGAGATCGAGAGAAAAGGTGATATAGAGGAAAATAATATTTATAGGATAAATATGTATATTGGTGTTTCTGATGAAACGAACAATTTCAAAATCAGTGCAAACATGGTAGCTTTGTTTGAATTTGATTCTGAAATATCTGAAGAGAATAAAACTAGTTTTGTAAATTCGAATGCGCCAGCCATTTTGTTCCCCTACTTTAGGGCATATATATCTACATTGACATCTCTTTCTGGAATGCAACCTGTTATCTTGCCGACAATAAATTTTGCTAGAATGCTGGAACAGCAGGAGAAATAAGATAACATTAAAGGGTTATCATTATTGGTAACCCTTTAATGTTATCGTTTTATTGTCTATACACCTTTTCAACTTCTTTTTTCACTTTTTTAGTGATAGTCTGTTTCTTGTATTTTTTTTCCATATCTGGGTATTCCGGATGTTCTTCCAACCATTCTTTTTTATCTTCGGCTTCGTCATGTTTTCTTTTGAGTTTTAGGAACTCTTTTTCATTTTTCAAAGTTTCCTTCTCTTTTTCATTGAGGTTGTTGATGATGTATTTCTTTTTTATTTCAGAGTCTTTCCTTTTAGATGTTCCGTCTGAATAGGGCAGTTTCTTTCTGTAGTCATTAAACAGTTTTCCAGCCTCATACATCTTGTTCAGATATTCATAAGGTCCCATATCCTTGTATAGTTTCTCGGCCATTTCCTTTCGTTGGGATTTGGGAAGGTTGATTAGGAACATAAAATCTACAAGGTCGGGGCGTCCTTCCCTTATGGCGGATTCGGCTCCCAGATAAATGTTTTCCAGTGTCTCTACATTTAATCCGGCAAATTTCCCTAATTTGGCGGCCAGCTCCCTTTGTACATTCAGGTTGAATCCGTCTTTTACCGCCTCGCTTATCAGATTTGACATCTCTGTAATGAATGAGAGAGGATCATATTTGTTCCCTTGTGATATGGCGTTGACAAACTGTCCAATGGAAGTTCCTCCCAAGGAACTTAAAGCAGCAGATAAAAATATGCTTTTCAATTGTTCATCAGTGAACCATAAATCCTCATCCCCGTCCCCGTATCCGAATATGGCGTAGATATTGGATATGAGTGGTGCTGTGATTCCTGCAATACCATATCCTCCTGCCGCCCACAAGCCTCCCATTACAAATAGTCCGAAGGTGGCTTTCCTCAGCCCGGTAAGATAGCTGCCCATCATTGTTCTTTGGGCTTCGTCTTTATTCATTCCGGATTCAATGTTCAGATTGTATATCCTTTTTGCTCGTGCCATTTCAAGAAGCCCCTCAATACCCATCCGCTGGTATCCTATGTTGCTGCTTTGGTAAGTGGTCAGCGCCTTGTAGAACACATTGCCGCTTGCCTGCATGGGGGACATCATTTCCGGGCTGGAACTCTGCTGGCTTTCATTGAATGCTATTTCAGCGTTGTATTTGGCTAAATTGGCGGCTTCCTCATTGCCCAGACCTCTTTTTTGCGCACGTTTATATTCAAAATTGTAAACGGCTCTCGCTCCGGCCGCACATGTCAGCGCATCAATAAGCTTGTTGGGATACATGCCTGCATTGGTAAGTTTCTCCAGCTTGTTTTTGAATGCATTTTCATCCTTTAATGCTTCGATCCCCATATTTCCCGTATCAACCCGTTCTTCAAAAGAAGGAAGATACTCCTTCGCCCATTTCATGTTTCCTGCCGGGGTGAATATGTATTTGAACAAATCAGCCTGATACCCCGGATTTCCGCTGTATGCGGAAAATGCCGGATAGGAGAGCACCTGCTTCATTGCGGTGTTGAGTCTGAATGCGATATTGGAACCTGCCCAATACCTTAGTATCTTGTTTAGTCCGTTGTTGAGCGAGTCTTGTTTCTGCTTGTCGTTGAAACTCCGTACGGCCACCTCCGCCGCTCTCATGAAGATATCAAACATTCCTTTATGGTTCGCCTCCATATAGTTCTTGAAAGCCTTGCTTCCCCGCAGGAAATTAAGATCCTGGCGCAGCTCAGCCGTTGCCGCCCAAGTTTCCATATCTCTTCCGTATTTTAGCATCAGATCAAAAGCGTTTCTGCTAGTGTCCACCTTCAGGGTATTTATCGTACGGTTGATTATGTTTCCGGTTATTGTGCTTGGCATACCGATGATTGTTTCTCCCAGCTCCCCCTTTTCACGGATTTCGGATTTGGCTATGACCATAGGGAAATAATTCTCCCGTGAAGCCATGCTGGTTCCCGTCATTCTTACATGGACCGGATTGTACCTTTCTTCTCGTAGCCTTGGAAAGAAGTCGTCTGTGATCCATTCTCCGAGTTTCATGTATTTATCGCCTATAAAGGATTCTATCTCGGTCATGCTGTCTTCCGTCCATCCGTCCGCCTCTAGCTTCATCTTTCCGTCCGGCTGTCTCCATGTGAGCCATACATAGAACGCCTGCCCTTTGTTTAGGTTTGCCTCATACAGGTCGCCCTCCTTATGGTAATTGCTGTCGTACATATATTGTTTGTGAATCCTTTTTTCTGATTTTTGAGAATCCCTGAATACATTTTCCATTGATTTTCCGAACAGTTCCTTTATTTTTTCTTCCAGTTCTTTGTTGTAAGCCTTTACCCCCAAATATATCCTATCGTTGGCTTCCACCACTCCATGACTGCTTTTCATGAAATAATCGTATAAGGGGCCTTTTCCTATGGCGTGGTTCCTGTCTATGGCTTTCAGCAGATAATCGAAACTATACATGGGATAGGCGATAAAGTCACCGATGCTTTGCAATATGGACACAGTTTTTTCCATATTTGTTTCTTTCTCGTTTATACCTTTTATTCTTTTATCTTTTACGGCATTTATTCCCATGCTGATAATTCTTCCCCGGTGCGCGGCTTTTTCCTTGTTCAGCATGGCAAGGCGGCTTTTCCCGGTATCAACAAGTTCTTTCAATTCATTGTACACATTATCGGTTATCCTTATTAACTCTTCCTGCGCTACGGGTATCTGTGCAGCTATTTTCTCAGCCTCCTGCAGATAAAACTTTCGTGCTTCACCCTTGTTGTTGTAGGCGGCTCTTCTGGTGGTCACAAGATCGCCCTCCAGTTTGTCCAGATCTCGTTTCATTTTTCTGGATTCGGCCAATAGTTCGCGTATGGAAAGAGAATCATACTCATCGGCCATAGTCTGTGTGAACACACCTGTTCCTTCCGCCGCTTCATCCATGGCATTCTCTAGCTCTTCCCGGCGCTTCCGTATCTCTTCAACGGATTCAAGTTCTTTAGTTTTCAGCAGTTCGGCTCTTTCTTTTAATAGATTATCCCTTCGGCTTTTCATTTCATTCTGCTGACCGGTAAGTATGGTGATGCTTTCAGGGGATGTCTCAGATTTTATGAGTTTTCCCAGTTTTACAATTTCGCTTCTTACGGCACGGAGTTCACTGTCAGCGCTTGTTAGCAACAGGTCTTTGTAAGCGGATCGTATACTGTCAAACACACGTCTGGTAGCCTCATCAACAACTATCCCTTTTGATACGCCTCTTGTATCCTGCCCGGAAAGCTTCGTTTTTATCATTTTTTGCATCCTTTTCACCGAACTGTCATATTGGGCATAGTTTATCAACTTTTCAACAAGATTTAGTGGTTCCTTGAGTTTATTTGTTGATGCGGCCTTGTTTACTTGGGCAATCAGTGACTTTATCATATGTGGCCCCATTTCTTCTCCCGCTTCCTTGGTCAGTCTTTGATCTATAAAGGAAAGCATGGCTCTTGACGCAGTCTCGTATTCCTCTTTATTTCCTTTTCGTGCCTGATCCAATTGCTTTTTCAATTCCCGTATCTCTTCTTTCAGATTTTTAATAATCTCCTTCTTTTCTTCCTTTCCTGGAATACGGAACAAGGTCTCTCCCTGAGGAACAGACGGGATGGTACGTGAACTGCCTGAGAACTCACCAATTCCCAGTTTTGAACGCATGACGGTTTCCTTTGCCACATCAACAGGATAGTTTGACTGTTTCAGTCTGTTGTGGCTTTCATAAAGGATGTATCTCAGCTCATTGTCCGTCAGTTCAAATCCCAGATTCACTTTCGCTTTACGGAGCATGTCTATAAAGAAGGCTTTGATTCGTGTCCACAAGGACTGCTCCGCAAAGGTAGCCGGTCCGCGTTCGGACAGGTCTGCCATATATTCTTCAGTTGCTGTACGGATGGATATGTTCTCATTTTCCGCCATCCGGTTGATGGCCTGTCTGATTGATGGTGCGGCATTGTTGTATACATTGTCAAGGAAGGTATCGAAGTCCTTTCCGAACAGCTCACGCAATCCCTTATGTGCCACCACCTCATGGAATATAGTCGCCTGTGCGTCCTCCACGGATGTTGTGTTTGGCATATATAGATATACCTTGTTCTCCTTTGGTGAGTACCATCCTTTGATATTGGCTCCTGATTCGATACGTCTGCGCGCCTCGCCTTGTGGTAGCTGGTCTTCGGAAGTGATTTTTTCTATAGGTGTATGAAGAGACTCAGAAAGTTCATTCACTGCTGTATTCATGGGAGCAGACACAGAAGCATAAGCCTCCAAAGCGTCGTTTATAAATATCTGGTCTTCTCGTGCTACATCTTCCGTTTCCGAAGCAAGAGTATTGCGGCGTTTCTCAGGTGTCATATTCATACGGGATTGTACATTACGTGCTTCAACTTCACCTGATAGTTCATTGTATCTGTCGTTTTCTCCACCAAGTCCAAATTTTTCAATAAGAGATTGATACTCATTATAAGCATCCTCATATCCTTCTTTATCATAACCTCGCACCCAAAGATTGAATCCCTTATCAAAAGCATTACGGCTGGGGATAAAGCCATCCCCAAACTCGAATCCATCTGAGTGATATTCATTTACCAAAGCATTATAAACATCCATCTGTGAAGCGTCTTCTCCAAGTTCCTCACGCTTGTCAGCAAACTCTTCAATCATGGACCAGGCATCGCGCTTTTCTTTTAATGCGTCAAGGTATTTTCTATAAGTCATACTGTTTCCACCACGAGCGAATCCTTCAATTGATTGTACGGCATGCTGTACCTCATGCGCTAAGATACTACGGAAATCCGCCCTGTCTAGAACAAACTCATTCACACGTATCAAGTTTTGGCTTCCATAATAAGTCGCTCCCGTATTGCTTGTAGGGGCGTTGTATATCTCCACGCGTATCTGCTTCAACTCCGGATAAGTCTTAAACAAATTCTCATCCTTCACATAATCGTCAAGATAATGCACGTCGTTCGCTTCGTATGTGGCGCGAAGTTCTTCTGCCTTTTCTGATAATTCATCAAAACGGGCTGCTTCTTCTTCCGTCAGCTCTACTCCATCAAACAGTTTGTCGCTTAGCGCATCATACTCTTTGCCCCATGACAGGTTGGACCAAAGTCTGTTTTTTCGCGCAAGTCCTTTCGGATCAATCTCGAAATCCTCCACTTCATATCTCCATTTTCCGTCAGCCCCACGTTCCCAACCTGTAGCCTGCTTGATTTTCCTAGCATTTTCTTTTTCATTTGTTTGGAGAATCGAAAGCAAACGCTTATCTTTGACATCAGATAAAGGCGAGTTACCATCTATTCCAGCTTTTTGTATTGTTGGGGCAATGGATAGTAATTTGCCTTTCTCTATGTTAGTCAGTTTGTGGTCATAATACCGTTCTCCATTGTTTTGATTGGCGATAACAGCTTTCACAGTATAGTCAACACCGGCTATTTTCAATCCACATACATAATAAGAGAATGATTTTACACCGGGATATTTCTCCAAATCTTCGTTGGCAAGTTCTTCAATGAAGACGGAGTTTTCAATAATCTGAGGTACGGCTGCGATAGATTGCAGATGTTCTACATCCTTATAATCATGCTGCAATATTTCACGAATACCTCCCCGACTATTGCCTCCTGTCACAGAGATAATAGCTCCCGTATCTTTATTGATATATTCTCCACGTAATGACTTTCCATATTCCAACGCATTTTTTTTGTACTGTTTCAAGTCATCGCTCGGTTCTATCTCTTTACCCGTAATCTCTATCGGCTCACTCTTCCGCAGCTTCTCAATGCGCTCTTTCTTCGTATTGAAAGCGGATTCCATCTCTCGTGCCACATTCAGGTTATCAAGGCGGGTAGTTGCTTCCTCTGCCTTATCCAGTTGGGATGCGCCTTTCTCTCCAATAAAACGATATCTTACATCCGCTTTTCTTGCATTGAATCGCTTGGAAGGAGGAATAATATTACCTTTGTCGTCACGGGTTATCAGGTCATTCAGTTTTCGGTTGTTTTTTGTATTCTTGTAGCGGTAATCGCTCCTGTCATCATATCCCCATTCGTTGATATCATTTCCGTCCCAATATAGATTTTCGGCTGGTACTTCTTCCTTCATAATTCTGTAATTGCCGTTTAAGGCATGTTCTCCATGAACTTTTACATAGGATTCAGACAGGGAAACCCAGTCACCGTTTCTTACCTTTCCTTCTTTCAATGATTTTGGAACGGCACGATAGATGGTAACGGTCGGTTTTTCTCCTTTGTCAATGGCAGACAATGCTTCATTGATTGCGGCGGCACTTTCATTTTTGTATTGATCCCTGTTCATGCGAAGCTGCTCATTTAAGGATTCGCGTATCTGATCTTTGTTTGCGGCAATGTCAACCATGTTTTTATCAATACCTTCCTCATCATAAGAGGGGGCGCGGTGTGCCATTCTGAATTCATCGGCGGAAACATAACCGTTTCTTCGTGCGGATTCGTGTATGATGTCACGCATACGGGCTTCATTATTTTCTTCCATAGCCTTGAAATAGGCCTCATCCATCTCTTCATCCGTCATCAGTTCAAATTCCTTTAGACGCTTCTTTTCCGATTCGGCTTCTTCCTCCGCACGTTTACGGGCGGCTTCCATCATGTTACGGGCTTTCATTTCCTCTTGCACGTATTCATCTCTCAAGGCATCCACATCACCGAACTTTTCATACAGCTCTTTTTTGATCGGAGAAAAAACTTTTACGAATTGCCCTAATGACAGGTTGGAGTTCTGGAGACGCACATTTCTGCTGATTGATTTGAAAGCATAACTTGCGCCACCCAGATTTTTCATTTTCATGGATTGTGCGTACTTTTTTACATCGGCTTCATCAAGGTTGTGCTTGTTGGCGAAAGAACTTATTTCCTCATTTCCAACCTCGCGAAACCGGATGTCACTGCCTTCGGAAGTAAGTATCTCATTGCTTTCGTCATTCATTGCGCGTAAGCCGGAATATTCGGCTTCAAGTTCCTGCTGTTCCTGGTTCAGTTCCTGTTGCTCGGAGAAAACAGCGTCTCTCTCAACGGAGTCATTTCCGGCTTCTACCAGAATATCCTCCAGTTCTATCTTCCTGTCCTCTATTTCGGCCAGTCTTGTTTCTATGTCCTTCATTCTGTCCGCATTGGCGGATTCTATGGAAGGTGCAAGTTGCACAGGATTCACGCTCTTGTATTCAGAGAACGGCTTTGTCTTTTTTACAGAAGAATCAATCCATTTATAGAACTCATCCTTCGTTACTTCTGTAATGGTACTTATTCGGTTCTCCCAACCGGGAGAATAGTTTGCAAGATAAGAGGAACGTGCTTCATCCATAGACGGAAAACCGTACATTACCTTACTTTCGTCAAATTCACCCTTTTCATTGAGCTGGTCTACTACAAACACATTTCCTTCGGACGGATTGTCTGACAGGAAGATGTCTATATGGTCACCGTCCACGGCTTTCGTGCCACGGATATAGCCGTAGTCGTTGTTCATGGTAATGCTCCATTCCTGTCCGTTGGCATCCTTTCCGCTACGGACGGATCCTTTCGGATTTTCTATGGTAATATCATATCCATCAAGTTTAATGTGACCTTTCTTATAGTTCCCGGCTTCCTTCTGCGCTTCAGTAGGAGAGGTGTCGACCATTTCGCGTGCTTCCGCGATATGGTCTAGGAGTTTGTTTGTGGATGTGTTATCTTGTACATTGTCATTCTGAGGATGCAGTCCTTCATCAGTCTGTCCTTCCATTTGTCCGGATTTTCCTTGATATCCTTCAGTTCCGACGGCATGAACAGGTTTTTCTCCTTGCAGAACCGCATCGCCTCTTTCGCGTATGCCAAATATTCCTCCTTGCTCATCGCTTTTACGCGTTCCGATTCCTTCGTCAGTTGGATTCTCTCTTCTGTTGTCATATTCTTGTTGCTTTATTATTTTATCGGCAAATGTATTATAAAATTCAGACTTTTCTTCATTCGAATAGACATTTGATTCAGAAAAGGCCTCATCATTAACCCATGCTTCATATTCATCCGGAGACATGTGGTATTGTTCTTGGTAGAATTGTTCTTTTAGTTCATCCTCATATTCTTTTTCCGCATCTATGGCGCGTTGCGCTTCTGTGGTTCTGTTGTTTCTTATCATATTGCTGATATCACCAAAAGTTCGGCTTTGTTGTAGAACGGATAGGATCGCGTTTGTGCCGGCCATGCCGGTATTGTCATTTTCCAGTCCTTCTTTCGCCACTATTGCCGGATAACTTTCATGGGCGATGCTTATCAGTCTGTCTCCGGCTTCTTCTACGGTCATACCCCCCTTCTCTTTTTTTCTGAAGATGGAAAGAAATGGCGTCAGGTCTTTGTGACTTAAGCCAGTCATGTTTCTGACACTTCTTTCTCCTGTCATTTGCAGGAACAGGGATTTTCCCAGTACCAAGGATGCAAGCTCTTCCAAAGTTTCCGGCTCGGTACGTGACAGAATTTCCTGAACAAGAGGATTTTCCGGAAGCTCCGTATCCGTTATTGACTCAGATATTTTCGCAGCAGGCTTCTGAATACTATTTTTCCTGCCAGTGTCCGGAATTCCCTCTGGTCCCATGCGTTCTTCACCTGTTCCCTTAGCTTCGGGTCTCTTCTCAGTTCCTCTTTCTTTGCCTTGTTCGCTTGTTTCTGAAACTGGTACGGGCTCATTTGTGTCATTTCCATTCGTGCCAGTCTTACTGCTTTCTGATATTCCATTTGTTTGGTTATTATTAGTTTCTGTTATGGGTATGACAGAGTTGTAGAAATTCTTTATTTCTTCATTCTCCGCTTTTGCTTCTCTAATAGCGTCCCTTATCTCATTTCTTTTTCCCCGTGTGGCGGATGACAGGGATTCATTCAATTTAGCTATCTGTGCATCACTCGCCTCTATATCCTTTCTCAAGTCATCCAGAGCGGTTTCAAGTGATTCTGTCAGATTTGTGTATTGGAATGACTGCTGTGGCGTCAGAAATTCATAATCAATGCTTCCGTCCTTCTTTTTAGGAAAGGAGGATATAAGTTTGTCCAGTTCGGATTTTTCGTAAGTCGGACTCTCTGTGCTTTCCTGCAATGGTTGGTTTCCCATCTCTTTTCCTTCAGGAGCGGTTTCATTTGTTGAACTCTTGGATTTTTTCACCCAATCGGTGTACTCTTGGACGGGAACCGCACCTAACTGGTATGCTTCATTTTCCAATATATTCATTGATACCTCATCGCTTTTGACCTCATTGTACTCATCGGTTGGAACGACAAACATACCTCCGATTTCCTCATCAAAACCGATAATGGTCATACTTTCTCCTTCTGGAGTGATATAGGAGGCGCCGATTTCCGGAGCCGCTTCCGCATCATCTTTTCTTTGTGCGTCAAATAGCGACTGTTTGTATTTGAAATATTGCTCTTCTGTCACGAGTACGGAACCTGTTTCATTACCGTTGTTGTCTATGATCTTCCCGGACCATCCGCCGGGAACTTCCTCATCAAGTACTATCTCTTTGCCTCCTGTATATATCTTGTCACCTTTTTCGGGTTGTAATGCAAGTACTTCCGGACTGAATTTCCGAATTAACTCTTCCTGTCTTCTATTTTCATCCTCTTGTGCGTATTCAGTCCGTATTCCGGCTTTGTCCACATTGTCTTTCATGGCCCGGAGTTGTTCATCGCTGACAGAAACCGGCTCCCGACTTCCTTCCATGAGTACGGACCAATTGCCCATTGTATCCTGACCAACAACAGAAATGCCGGTCATTGTGCCATTATTATCCGCTATGCTGAATGTCTGTCCTGCGGATATGGGCTGTGCTTCCATGATTGCGGCATCGGCGTTGTATGCGCCAAGCATTTGTTCAAGAACTTGATCCCGTCCGACCATTGAGATCTCTGTGTCTGCATTGATTCTTACAGTCTTGGCATTATTCTCATCAAATGAGGCGAATATCGGACCTTCTGGACCGTTTTCCAATGGCACTACCATGAGTGTGCCTGTTTCTCTGGGTTGCCCAGTGGCATCTATACCATTTATGACAACTCCGTAACTGTGCTCCTTATCTCCGAATCTTCCTAACGGAATAGTGACAACTTGTCCTTGGGGAGACATTTGCTGGACTTTGACAGCCGCCTGTTCATATTCGGAAGCATGAGCCTCATCCAATGCGTCCTCAACTGCGTCATGACGGTCTTTCTGCCGTAGGTAGTCCGTAGCCAAACGTCTGGTCTCTTCGTCCATGACATCCAGTATTTCCGCACGTTGGGCGTCATTGGCACCGGCAAGCGCATCTATGGCTTCATCATCCAGTACGGATGAAAGGCGTTCACGGGAAACTTCCTCACGGAGGACTGTCGTGCGCATGGCTACTGGATCATGAGTTGTATAGATATCCGTTCCCTCTTCTTGTGCTGCCGTGCGCTTTTCGGACTCCTCACGGGTCTGCTCTCCTGCAATGTCCTCCATGGCATTGTTCTTCGCAATGTCAAACGCATATTCTATCTCGGCCTTTTTCTCTTCCTTGTTGAGGCTACCGTCATTCATGGTTTCTTTGATGAAAATCCTTATGTCGTCATTGCCACGTTCTTTTGACATACGTTCCAGTTCGGACAGTTTCTCCTGTTGTTCTTTGGTCATGTTTCCGAAAGCCGCATTCATCTTCTGGCGGTGTCTTACCCTTTCAGCCCCCATGCTTCCAAGTCCTAATAAGCCGAAAGCGACGGAAGTGGGAGCCAGTCCAAGGAATGTGTCTATATTGTTGTCAAGGTCTGTGGCTTCTTCCAAGGTCATTTCACCTAACGGGACATTTGCAAGATTATTATACACCTCTTCCATATATTCTTCGGGTAGCCCGTGGAACTGCGCTTTTTTTGCGGCTTCTTTGAAAGTAGGGTTGTCCTTTATCTCCCTGTATAGCTTACCGGCCCTGCTGTTCGTTATATATTTCATGAATTCACTTGCGCCACCGGGAACGGTCTCTTCCACATTCTTCCATATTCCTTTGCCCAGTCCTTTGAATGCGTTGAAAATCATCTCGGATTGGTTCTCAAGAAAAGTGGAAGCGATTGATTTGCCGATGGCTTTACCCATATCCATTCCTCCTTCACGTCCTCCATAAGTCAAGTTTCCATCCTTGTCAACATCAAACAGAATATTCCCCATCATTCTGTCTTGTGCTCCTGCGGTGACACGCGCCAGTCCTGTTGTTCCTTCCATTCCTGCTGCGGCCAAAGCGTCTCCGGCAAGACGTGCCCCCATTTTTGACATTCCTTTTTTCATGGCGGACGCGCCGAATTTCTTCATACCGTATTTTAGAATGCTTTTGGCTATTCCCTCACCTGCCGCCGATATCGGGTTTATGGCGAATTCCAGCATGAACGGGATACTGGCTCCTGTGGTTTGTCCAGCCTTGTATCCTCTTCCCAAATCGGAGGAATAATAGGCGTTGACCGCCATGTTGGTGACAGCGGCGTCAAGCAACTTCTCTTCAGAAGGTGAGAGCTTTTCTCCTTTATCCGCTTTCTCCACCACATTTTTCAGACGGATGCCACCTATCATGTCGGATATGCCTAAAGTCCATTGTTTGGGATCAAATGCGGTATCGGCGAAACCACGCGCTAGACCGCTAAAAAAGTTTGTTTTTCCTTTCTTCCCGGCTTCCTCTATAATATTGTTCGATTCATCAATAAGGTCTTTCGCCCCTTCCAGATAAGTCCTTTCTCCTCGGTACTGTGCTAATGTAGGATCTTCCCTTGTATTCATTCTGGCATTCACCATCGCATTACCGGAATCGTTTCTTAGTATTTTCTTTTGTTTGGTAATCTTTTCCTCTATGTCATCAAGGTCTTTGTTTACTTCATTGGTCAGGGTGCTAAGATGGGAGCCTACGCTCTTTTTGACAAATCCGGCAAGATCACGCTTCATGTCTGTACCGTAACGTGAAGTTATCTCTTTATTGTATACGTCCTGATATGATTCCAATTCCTTGCTAATGACCTCTCCGTAGGTCTTCTGAAACGCTTCGTTTGCTTTTTGGTTAAGTTCGTTCCCTTTATATTGTTGTGACAGCTTCCTGTATTCGTCTGAGGCAAGAAACCGGTTGGCATATTTGTCTTGAATCTCCTTCTGTATTCCGGCCATTTCTTCCGAAAGCTGTTTTCCTCTTTCTGTCAGGGCAAACCTGTCACGATAGTTGTTATATACATCATTCATGGACGATATGGAACGCGGGGTATATTCCTTGTCCAAGCGGCTTTCTTCTTCAACCGTAAATAGTTTGTCCAATTTTCCTTTGTCCATATCTACTTTCAATCTTTCTCCCAAATTTATCGGAGAAAATTGATATCTAGCTGAAACCTCCGCCTTGTCTGACTCCATTTGCGATGTGGAGGGGGGGATAAACTGAAAGTTGTCTTTTGAATGCACTTGTTCACGTAAGCCGGGACGTGTGCTGGGATTATAGTTTCTCATATCAAAAATCCTGTCCGCTTCCTCCTGTGTTCCGACACCACCTGAATATGTTCTTGAAACAGGGTCATATCCGTTGCCTGTTTGAAAGTAATCAGACTTTGGAGTTTGAGGGGTGTTGTTAGGTTGCTGTATTTGTACAGAGGAATCAACTGGTTGCATGAATTGATTAAAGTCCTCATATGAGTCAGAGTATCCGGTCTTATCCTTTAATACGTCATATACTTTCTTTCTGGCTGTATTATTATCTTGCATGATTCATGTTATTTTAGTGACCAACTATTATTCCCCTTCAATGACCATGATTTGTTTTCCGGTTTTGAAGAGGGATTGAACGCTTCTCCGCTTTCCACTTTTTGCTGTTTCCCATAAATGGAGAGAATATAATCTCTCATGCCTTTTATGGATTTGGGGCGTTTATCCGCTTCAAGGCCAAATGTTTTTTCCAAATCGTTATACATTAGTGCGACATCTTCATTTTTATTCAGGTTATAGGCTCTTGTACTGCCGGAAAAGCCTTTTTTCCCACTTATGCGATATGAAGGATATTTATTTTTTTTGCCATTTTGCTTTTGAGAATCATTATCTATTCTCATTAGACTGATTCTCTCTGTGGCTTTATTATGTCTTTCGATTTCCGCCTGTTTAGCGGCGTTTTCTTCCGCCTTACGTTTGGAGTCTGCCGCTTTTGCAGCCTGCTCGGTTTCAAACTTATATGTGTTCCAGTTGTATTCCCGTTCTGCTGCTGCTTGTTGTGCCTTCCATCGGTCTTGACGGGCCTTCTCTACATCTATTCTCGCTTGCTCGGCCCTGTCACGTGCGATCGCTCCGATATAGTCCTGATAATTCTGACGTGACAGATTGTCCCTGTATTGGCGTATTCTGTCAATACGTGCTTGGCCTTCACGTCCGGCTCCTGAAAGATTCATTGACGGATTGCCTCTTCGTGTTCTTACCACATTCACCAGATTGGCCAGAACACTTCCTACAGCATTGATACTCTCGGCGGCACGTAAACGTCTTTCGGCATTAATTCTGTCCTCCTCGCTTTGTAACGGGTCCCGTCCTCTCAGGGCTTCCGCAAGTTCGGTGTAAGATAATCCCTCTTGTCCTTTTTTCTTGCGATAAGAAGCCACTCCTGACAGGTATGCGGCCGGTGACAGCTGGGGATGAGCCGCATAGGCTTCTTGTGCGCTCATTTCCTGCCACGGCTTTTCTGTACCAGGAAGCTGGACGGGAAGCTTGTCCGCATTTTCCCGTTCTTGAACGGTATTGACTGTAGACACACTCGTCGCAGGTTTTTGAACAGCCACCGTGGGACGTAACGGCAACTGTTCCCGTGCGTTTTCCTCAGCTTGTCTCGCCACAGACTCATCATGGATCTGCCGCTCTTCCTCCGGATTGACAATGCCGGCAGCTTCTTTTCTTTTTTGATAATTGGTATATCTGTCCGTAACTGCCATACCTGCTATTTCTTTTTAGTGATTTGACTGGCTACAGCACCGCCTATGGGGCCACCGAAAACAGTGGCCGCAGCCGTTATACCTGTATTGAGAAGACCTCCTAATGCCGATGATTCCTGTTGGGCCTGTTGTTGTTTCACATTATTGATAGCCTCCGTATATGATCGGTTTGCATCCAGATAATTTTTCATGGCCTGATCTTTTTTGGCAGTGGCGGTTGAGGCTATTCCGGCCGTAATATTTTCAAGTGACTGGTTGGCTCCCTGCTTCTGCAAGGCAACGCTCTCATCTGTAGCACCTGTTACAGCGGCGCTTCCTGCTGTCCGTTTGTTGTTTGCCATCAGCAGTTCTCTGGCTTGACGCAGAGCCGCCTGATTCGCACTGTCCTGAAGAGGATCAGCGTAAGCCTGTTCCTGATAATAGTTCATTTCAAGATCCTTCGCCTTTTGAAGATCTTTGATTGATTCCTTATAGGCTTTATTGCCGCCTAGAACACTGGATAAAAGTCCCATAAATCGTAAATTGCACTTTATTATTTAATATCAAAAGTAATCAGTTACATTTGTATCATGTTGATATAATGCAAGACGGAAGTATATTGTATAAGGAAGGGGACAAGGTGGCTCTTGATGGAACCTCATGGAAAGGCACGGTTGTCAAAGTTGAGTCGGACGATAATATATGCGTGGAACTTGACAATGGGATTACCATGTTTGCCCGTCCGGAATTATTGCATCTTTGCACTAAGGAAAACACAAAGCCTCTTCATGATGAAAATGGTAAATTTACAATAGGACATCCAAAGGTGGGGGGAGTTAAAAAAGGATATAGGACTGTCCGTCATTATCGAAACAAGCTTATGGAGCAACTGGCTCCGTTTATTGAGAGTATGGGAGAGATAATAGAGGCTATTGATGATCCTAGTGATAAAGTGCTTGCTGTTTCCCGAATTATCAAATATGCCATGCCGTCTCTTTCGTCCGTAGACTTTAAAGAAAACGCAAAACGAGATCTTTCAGCGGAGCAGAAGATAGCCCAGCTCAATGCAAGGTACAGAAACTTGCCTGATCCGACTGCCGATGAAGAAGGAGAGGAAGGGCATGAAGACTGACAATATTGGTGTATATTTTGGAAATTGGATAACCATTGTATTACAGTTGTCATATTAATTTGTGTTATGTAATAATCGTAATACATTTAATATATGGCAGAAATAATCAATTTTAGACCGACTCCGGATGTGGCGCAGATGATAGAGAGTCAGAAAGCAAAAGGCGTCAATATCAGTCGTTGGATTAATAATCTTCTTATAGGTGCGGATAAACAGGTCGACAGCTTGAATTTGCAGATTTATACAATACCTGAAGACGGGATAAACCTGTATGACAGTACAAAGTTAGCTATTGATCAGATGATATCACTTCATTCAATTCCATTCAGCCGGTTGAGCATATCCAGGTACAGGGAGGCCAATGATATTATAAAACAAGCAGGCATGGATTATTATCGCTTTAAAATAGACGAAGATAACTATATCTCGATAATAGCGGTGAACAGAGAAGAGGCTTCTGTGGAATTTTCCCGATATTATATGAAATCTGAAAATAAGGAATATGTCCGAACATCCGTACCATTACCTGTTTACAGGTTTGATGTCAAGAACAAGGTGGTAATTATTATAGCAAGCGAATAATGGAAATATGTAAGACAGATACAGTACGATTGCTCAGACTGTTAAAAGAAGCGGCCTTAATAATTGAAGACAATTGTAGAGGCATACGTTCGCTAGATAAGACCAGACAGTTGCGACAGATGGCAAAGAAAATTCAACGGAAAAAATAATTCAGAACCCGTCCAAACTGAATCTGGACTTGGATTTGGATAATGCGTTTAACCATCTGTTTAGAAAGGAGAAATTATGAAATCATTAAAAGAAATACTAAGGAGTTTAGAAGGTCTGTCCGATATCGAATTGTTCGTAATAGACCTTTTTTGTGGTGCCGGCGGTTTGTCCGAAGGTGTGGAAGAAGCACGATTGGATGGAAATAAATGTGCAAAGGTTGTTTGTTGTGTGAACCATGACAAGAATGCCATCCTTTCACATGATGCCAATATCCCTGATGCACTTCACTTTATTGAGGATATCCGTACACTGGAACTTTCCCCGATAAGCACTATTGTAGAACGTATCCGTCAGCTATACCCTGATGCCATGATAATGCTTCATGCTTCTTTGGAGTGTACCAACTTCTCGAAAGCCAAAGGCGGTCAGCCGAGAGATGCCGACAGCCGAACGTTGGCAGAACATCTCTTCCGTTATATTGATGTTATAGACCCTGACTACATTC
>OKSC01001927.1_pt1 | contig 18953 bp, 16 predicted proteins | sample 1601161 | NCBI WGS metagenome assembly OKSC01 (sample SAMEA3541552, study PRJEB24748) | human gut metagenome | biome: human gut; feature: human-associated habitat; material: faeces | place: China | collected 2012
AAACAAAAAGAGCTGCTGCAAAGCGCTTTAAAGTTACCGGTACCGGTAAATTGAAAAGAAACAAAGCATACAAGAGTCATATTTTGACTAAGAAGACAACAAAGAGAAAAAGAAATCTCAGAAAGTCTGCTCTTGTAGATGAAACTAATGTAAAAACAATGAAAAAGATTATGCCATACAGCTAATGGCGAAGGAGGGAACTGACAAATGGCTAGAATTAAAGGCGGAATGAACGCAAAGAAAAAACATAAAAGAGTATTGAAACTGGCAAAGGGTTACAGAGGCGCAAGAAGTAAACAGTATCGTGTTGCAAAACAGTCTGTTATGCGTGCGTTGGAAGAGTCCTATACAGGTAGAAAACAGAAAAAGAGACAGTTCAGACAGCTTTGGATTGCTCGTATTAACGCAGCAGCTAGAATGAATGGTCTTTCCTACAGCAAATTTATGTATGGTTTGAAACTTGCTGAGGTAAACGTAAACCGTAAAATGCTTTCTGAGATGGCAATCAGCGATCCGGAAGGTTTCGCTTCTTTGGTAGAAGTAGCAAAAAGCAAATTAGCTTAAGCTTTATCTGTTATAACAAACAAGTACAAAAAGGTATCTCATTGTGAGGTACCTTTTATCTTGCAGTAAAAGTGAAACATCACGATTAATGGAAAGGAAATGAGGGAAATGAGTCAGACGCATAAGCAAAAATAGCGGCATTGCTTGTCGTAACCTTAATTTTATGTGACCTCATAAGTGGGAGCCCTGCCCATTTGCAGGCAAGACAGAAGAACAATCAGACGGAGTGGAGTGAAGAGCCAACGCCTGAACCGACAGAAGAACCGACCGCGGAGCCCACAGAGGAGCCGGAGCCAACAGCTGCGCCACAGCCAAATGAAACTCCAAAGCCGGTGAAAAAATATGAACTGGTATCGCCCCACGCTAAGTATTATAAAGGCGGCATGAAGGGGATTCATTATCGGAAAGTGAAGGGGGAAAAGGTATATCACCTTTACTCGTATACGACCGATTCGGTAAAACTTGTTATGTCACAGGCATCTACTTTTGAGGTTTACGGAGGTGCTTCGAAAAAAGAAGTAAAAAAGAAGTTAGTTACCGTTTCTTCCTCCGGTGTGGTAAAATGTAAGACAAAAAACAAAAAAAATTACACGCTCTTAAAAGCGACGTCCAAAGTGACAGGCGAAAACTGCTATATTTACATTTATTTTAATGAAAAAATTGAAAGCAAAAGCGGCAGCAAAATAAAGTTATGGGAAAAGAAAAAAGCGACAGTTACTTTTAACTATGCCAAAAAGAAATTGTCTTTTGAAATAAAGAATAAAAAGATTGCAAGTGTCAATAAAAACGGACGAATTACGGCGAAAAAGAAGGGTACGACTTACCTTTTTGTAAAGGTAAAAGATTCGGATAAAAACCAGTGCAGGATTAAAATTGTTGTAAAAGAAGAGCCGTGGATTGTCAGTGAAAAGGATAAGAAATACGACTATGCAGAGATGACAGGAGATTTGCGTAAGATTGCTCACAAATACCCCGGAAAAACAGGGCTGTCGAGCCTTGGCAGGACATATGACAACAGGGAAATCTGGTGCCTGCGTGTGGGAAATCCTTCTGCGGCAAAGAAACTTGTGATTGATGCGGCAATTCATGCCAGAGAGTGGAAAAATACACAGGTCATTATGCGACAGACCGAGGAAATTCTTCGGGAATATGGTGAGCACCGCGCAAGATTCCGTTCGACCTGCCTTTATATTCTGCCGATGGATAACCCGGACGGTGTGACAATTTCGCAGTATGGGGCAAGTGGAATCCGCAATGCAAAACTTCGCAAGAAAATACAGAAGATCGGGCATTTCAATACGTGGAAAAATAATGCCAGAGGGGTTAATATTAACAATAATTTCCCTGCCGGTTTTTCAGCAGATAAGAAAAAGGATAAAAAGAAGGGGAAGAAAAGAAAACCGGATGCCACAACATATAGAGGAAAGAAGGCAGCGAGCGAAAAGGAAACGAAGGCATTAATTTCTTTTGTTAAGCGGATATCGCCAAAGACAGTGTTGAATCTCCATTCGACCGGCAGTATTTTATACTGGGATTTTGATGTATCGTCGCCACTGCATGAAAAGCAGTACAGGTTAGCAAGTGAAATAAAAAAGAGAAATCATTACCGAATGATGCCAAAGAGTTCGAGTACAGAAGAACACGGAGGCTTTGCGGACTGGCTTGTGTACGAGAAGAAAATTGTGAGTGTTACGGTAGAAACAGGGACAGTGCCATGCCCTTTGCCGCACTCTCAGTATAAAAAGATTTATAAACGAAACAAAAAGATGTTTCGCTGGTTTATGCTATCTTATTAAACAGGTAATTGGATACGAAAAGGAAGGTGCATTAAAATGGAACGAACGAGAAGACTGCGGATGAACGAACGAGTGAGAGATATGGTGCGGGAAAATCATGTCCGGGTGGACGAATTGATTTATCCGATTTTTGTAATAGAAGGAAAAAATATTTGTGAACCGGTAGAGTCGATGCCGGGCATCTGCCAGTATTCGATTGACAGACTTCATGAAGAACTTGACCGAGTGCGTGAGGCAGGGATTCCGGCAGTTTTATTGTTTGGTATTCCGGCACACAAAGATGAGCAGGGAAGTGGTGCGTATGCCGAAGACGGAATCGTGCCACAGGCGATTCGCTATATTAAGAAAAATTACAAAGAACTTGTTGTTGTTGCGGATGTCTGCCTGTGTGAATACACATCACATGGACACTGCGGTCTGATTTGCGATGGGGAAGTTTTAAATGATGAGACGCTTCCGTTTTTGTCAAAGGCATCTGTTGTGTATGCAAAGGCAGGAGCAGATATCATTGCACCGAGTGATATGATGGATAAACGTGTTGAGGCAATCCGCAAGGCTCTTGATGAAGAAGGCCTATATAATACGCCGATTATGTCCTACAGTGCAAAATTTGCGTCTGCTTATTATGGTCCATTCCGTGATGCTGCACATTCGGCACCTGGATTTGGTGACCGCAAAAGCTACCAGATGGATCCGGCAAATGGAGAAGAAGCTCTGCGGGAAGTGGAGCAGGACATCAAAGAAGGTGCTGATTTAATTATTGCAAAACCGGCGATGGCGTATCTGGATGTATTAAAAGATATTTCGATTCATTATAACATTCCGATTGTGGCGTATAACGTCAGCGGAGAATATGCGATGGTGAAAGCAGCTGCGCAAAAAGGCTGGATTGATGAAAAACGAATTGTGATGGAGCACATGATTGGATTTAAGCGTGCCGGTGCAAAAATGATTATTACTTATCATGCGCTTGATGTAGCTCGGTGGCTTAAGGAAGAACAAAAGGAGCAGTAACCATGATTTTTGGCTATGTTGGAATTTGCTATAAAGAAGCACCGCTTGCCCTGCGCGGACAGGTGGCGTTACCCGACTCAAAAAAAATTGAATTATGGGAGAGGCTTTCTGTCATTGGCTTAAAACAGTGTATGATTCTCTCGACCTGCAACCGCAGTGAGATTTTTTATTTTTCTCATTCGGATACGGTGACGGGAGAGCAGGTGCAGTCCTGCTATCAGGACATTTTCCCGGAAGTTTCGTTTGGGGATTGCTGCAGAAAAAAAGAGGGCAGTGAGGCGGTATCTTATTTGTTCCGTGTGGCGGCAGGCTTGGAATCGTTGGTCGTAGGTGAGGACCAGATTTTGGGACAGGTTGTTGAGGCGATGGATTTTGCCCGGACGATGGGGCATAGCGGCAAAGAGCTTGAGCACATTGTAAGGGATGCGGTGACGTGTGCCAAGTGGATTAAGACGAATTACCGCATTAGCGAAAAGCCGCTGTCGGTCAGTTATATTGGGGTGAAAGAGCTGCACCGTGCCGGTGGCGTTGGTGGAAAGAATATCCTTGTGATTGGAAGTGGGAAAACAGCAGCACTTGCTTTGACGTATTTGTTTGAATACGGAGCAAAAAAGATTTATCTGTGCAGCCGGACGCTTGCCCACGCAAAAGGATTGTTAGCGGTGCATGAAAATTTGACAGTGGTGGATTATCATGAGCGTTATGACGTGATGAAGCAGTGTGAAACGGTTGTATCAGCAACGTCATCGCCGCATCTGGTTGTTTTGTATGATAAATGGAAAGAGACGGGCGTCGCACAAATGCAGTTTTTGGATTTGGCATCACCGAGGGATATTGACAGCCGGTTACAAGAAGTTCCGGGGGTGCAGTTGATTGATATGGATACGCTGCAGAAAATTACCGAAAAAAATCAGAATGAGCGGGAAAAACTGGCGGCAGATTGTGAACAGGTTATTGAAGAAAAGGTGCAGGAGACGATGGAATGGCTTTTATTGAGCCGTGTGGATGGCACGATTGAGACATTGCAGAAACGGTGTTTACAGATTGAGACGGACAGTTATGAATATTTAAATCGAAAAATTTCTCTGAATCACAGAGAGCAGAAATTATTGAAAAAGGTGCTTCATGCTTCTTTGCAGCGCTTGATTCGTGAGCCGATTCAGGAATTAAAGCAGTTGGAGGACGAAGAAAAGCAGAAAGAGTACCAGAATATCTTAAAAACATTATTCCGAATGTATGAAGATGAATAAAAGTATAAGCGTAACCTTATACTTTTATTTAAAATAACTATAAGTAAAATGTTATAATATCGCATGGAATATATTTACAAAGTTATACCTTGGTGTTACAATAATCTCAAAGAGAGGGATCGTATACGAAACAGGGTTTGTTTGCGGGGCGGTTTCAAAAACAAAAAATGATTGGAGGACACAAGGTTGAAAAAACAGTTTTGTAAAACAATGAGTTATGTGATGACGGCAGCATTGCTTCTTGGCGTGTCAATGCCATCTTCACCGGCAGCAGCAAAGAAAAAGGCACCGAAACTTAGCACAAAGAAAGTAAGCATTTCGGTTGGACAGAAAAAGACGATTAAGCTGAAGAATGGAAAGAAAGCAGTTTGGTCCATTAAGTCAGGTAAAAAGGTTGTTAGTCTTTCGAAGAAAAAGAAAACAAGTGTCGTAGTAAAAGGTAAGAAGGCAGGAAAGGCAGTTGTATTAGCAAAGGTTGGAAAGAAAAAACTGACCTGCAAAGTTACTGTTAAGGCAAAGAAGCCGGCAGTTACAAAAGCACCGGCAGTTACCACTGCACCAAACACGAATAAACCAAGTACGGCACCGACAGCAACACCAACAGCAACACCAACAGCTGTAGTACCGACACCAACCGCTACCCCGGAGCAGGGCGAGGCAGTAAAAGACATCACAATTGATATGACAAAAGTTGGCGATACCGAATTCAGTTCTTCACCGGCAACGATTAATTTTAGCAGCCAGTTGGATTCTCGTTTTGATTTGGCTTATTTTAAGGAAGTAAAAATTGGCTATGAACTTACTTTTGAAGGTGAAGACACTTCCAAATTAACAGCTGGTAAAATTGCTGTAGCAGGTACAACAGAGCAGTTGACAGGTTTTGATGATGGTGTAGCATTTAATTATAACATGGCAGCGGGTGCTACATCCGTATCGGTAGCATTTGATGAGAAAGTAACAGGTCCTGCCGTTGGATTGAACATCCAGCCGATGGATGCGGCTGCTAGTTATGGTTGGCCGGAAACGTTGAAATCCGTTAAGATTACAAGCATTGTATTTGTTGCCAGAGCAGGAGCTACTTATCCGGCAGCAGGAGCAAGCAAACCAACACCAAAACCAACAGTAGCACCGGAATTTGAATCTTCTGAGTTCAAATACGATGGTCTTGATCAGAATTGGATTGACAAAAACATTGACCCTGAAAAACCGGTTGTTGCTTTGTCATTTGATGATGGCCCGGGAGGTTATACAGGATTTGTTGATAATGGTATGAAGATTCAGAAAGCTTTAACTGCAGCAGGCGCTCATGCAACATTCTTCTACATCGGTGCTCATATTGAGCATGATGAGGATTCCAGAAATGAAGTTCTTGCAGCGAAAGAGGCTGGATTTGAGGTGGCAAATCATTCGTATGATTCCAATGGGTTGAATAGTGTAGGACCAGAGGTAATCAAAGAGAAGATTGCTAAGACAGATGCACTTCTTTCTGAAATCACCGGATACAAACACTTCTTGTTCCGTGCGCCAAACGTTGCTTATAGTCAGGCGATGTATGCAGTAATCGAGAAACCGTTTATCGATGTATCGATTTGGAGTCAGGATTATCAGGATAAAACAACGAAAGATGATTTGGTAAACAATGTAATCAATAACTTAAAAGATGGCGGTATCATTAACATGCATTCCGTTCATGATAAGACAGCAGAGGCAGTTCCGAAAATTTTGGAGCAGTGCAAAGACAAAGGATATCAGGTTGTTAGTGTATCTGAATTGTTTGCGATTAAAGGCAAAAAGCTTATGACAGGTGTGAAATACAATAACGCTGAGTAAGATTTGAAAATGGATTGTTGAAAAGCAGGGCTGTTACAATAAAATAGCTAAAGATGGCAAAAGAAGTTTGTTCGATATAAACGAATGGAACTTCTTTTGCTATTTTTATTTTATACGCAGACATGCCGCTCTTTGGTTGCGGCGTCTCTTTATCTGTGATAAAATAGAGTAAATGGCGTGAAAGGAGCATGCATATGACAGGGATTGTTTTTGAAGGTGGGACATTTCGACCGATTTTTAGCTGCGGTGTGATGGATGCACTGTTGTCGGAGAATATATTACTGCCTTACTGTATTGGTGTTTCCGCTGGAATTGCGGATGGGGTTTCGTATATTTCTAAACAACCACAGAGAAATTTGGAAATTATGCAGAAATACCGTAATGATAAGCGATATATGAGCCGGAGCAACTGGAAAAAAAATAAAAGTATTTTCGGACTGGATTTTGTTTTTGGAGAAATTCCGGACCACTTAATTCCATTTGATTGGGACACCTTTCGTTCATATGAGGGAACTTGTCTGGTTGGTGTGACAAATGCAAAAACCGGACAGATTGAGTATAAAAACGCAATGGATATGGATGAGAAATTTACAATGCTTCGTGCAACCTGTGCATTGCCAATGTTTTTCCCAGCGATTGATTTGGACGGACAGAAGTATTACGATGGCGGGCTGGTTGACCCGATTCCGTTTAAAAAAGCGTTAGATGACGGTTGTGACAAATTAATTGTTGTGCTTACGCAGCCACGCGGTTTTGTGAAACGTTATGGCAAATATGATAAAATGGGTGCCAGAATGCTAGGACATAAATATCCGGAGATTAAACGAGTGATTATGGAGAGACCGGACCGCTACAATGCTGTAGTGAAAGAGTGTGAGGCGTTAGCGAAGGAAGGAAAAGTGATGATTCTACGGCCGAACCATTTGCTGAACAGCTTTGAAAGTGATGTGCGGAAACTGGAAATGGCTTATTGGCATGGTTACCGCATGACAAAAGAAAAGATGAAAAAAATCAAGAGGTTTATTGAGGAATAAAGGAGATTGCAAATGAAACAACAAAAGCAGCAAAAAGAATATGGGAAAAAGTTTTTTGTGCCAATTTTGCTTATACTGGCAGTGCTTCCATTGATTACCAATGCACATATTTATGATAATGGATTGAGTAAACAATTATGGTCATCGGCAAATGGTCAGGTGACAGATTTCTTTTTGTATTATAAATCGCATTTTTTGATGATACTGGGTGCCATTGTTACGGTTATTTTGGCATATTGGCTTTGTACTGGTGAAAATGGCAGATTGTTTGATAAAAATGTGTGGATTCCGTTGATTCCGGCATCGGTGTTTGCCTTATTTTCGCTGTTTTCGGCGATGGGAGCGGAGCATGCAGAGGATGCGTTCTTAGGCGGTTATGAGCAGTTTGAGGGCGTATTTGTCCTTCTTGTTTATGTAATCTGTTTTTTGTTTGTGTATGGTTACGTGAAGAAAGAAGAGGTAGTGGAGTGGCTTCTTAACGGACTGACTGCCGGCTCTTGTGTTGTTGGTATTCTCGGTGCATTCCAAACGTTTGGTCTGGATTGGATTCAGAGTGCCTGGGCAAGGCCTTTGGTTACGACTGAACTGGCTGGCAGAAGTGGTTTTAATATAAAATTGACATTTGGTAAGGGTATGGCATATTCTACACTTCACAATCCGAACTATGTTGGTTCTTATGTGGCGGTTGTTTTACCGATTACGATTCTTTTGCTTTTTACGGCAAAGAAAATGACATTTCGTGTACTGGCTCTGATATCTACTGCTTGCCAGTTGATTATGCTGTATGGCTCACAGTCATTGACCGGACTGATTGGTGTTGCCGGAGCTGTTGTTGCAGCACTCATTTTTCTGCTTCCTTATGTGAAAAAGCATTTACTTGTTTCGGTTGGGGCGGTTGTTGTGTGTATTGCTGCGGTGGTCTGCGTGCTCGTTGCAAAATCCGGCATTTTAAACCGGTTTACGGGCAGCGAGGGAGAAAAAACGACGAATACTATTTCGTCCATTCAGACAAAGAAAAATTCGTTTGAAATTGTGACCGGCAGCGGAAAGACGGTTGTAGGAGAGTTTACTTCGACTGACAGTATCGGTTCCTTTTCTTTGAAGGATAAAAAGGGAAAAACACTGGAGACTGCGACAAATAATAATGTTGTGACGATTGCAGAAAAAGGATATGAAAAGATTAAATTCTCGGCATCTGCTGTTGAGGTCGATAAAACAACGATTCCGTGTCTTGAAATTGGTGCAGATGGAAAAACGTGGGATTTGGTGAAAAAAGATAATAAACTTTTGTATTATAATCCGCAGGGACGATTGGACAAACTAAGAAAAGTGGATTCGATTGGTTTTGAAAATAATTACGATTTTGCGACCCGCCGTGGTTATATTTGGTCACGTACATTTCCAATGCTTAAATCAACGGCCTTGATTGGTGTTGGTGCGGATAATTTTGTATATGAATTTCCGAATAATGATTATGTGGGAAAAGTGAATTCTGAGTTTAATGCGCAGCTTATTACGAAACCGCATAATATGTATCTTCAGATTTGGACGCAGGACGGTATGCTTGCCTGTCTGGCATTGATTGCTTTGTATGTGATGCTTGTTATTGCAACATGGAAGAATTGCATGAATGCAGAGAAAAAGACATGGCTTCACAAAACAGCAATGGCAATTTTTTGTGGTGCCAGTGGTTACATGGTAGTTGGTCTTGCAAATGATTCAAGTGTATGTGTGGCACCTTTGTTCTGGATCCTTATGGGACTTGGGTTTGCTGTAAATCATATGATAAAACGCAGTAAAGCGAAAGAGGAAGAACAGTAAAATACGGAGGTGATTGTATGGCTCGAAGATGCAGTGTGGAAAGAGCAAATAAACAAATTGGCGGTTTCGCCAGTGCAAAGAAAAATATGGTGATTCAGTACGAAGGACGTGAACGTTCGACAAAGCATTTGTTGGAATTGATTCACGATGATGTTTTAACAAAAGGAGTTGCAGAAGAGGAAATTGAACAGCTTGATATTTACGTGAAACCGGAAGAACAAGCAGTTTATTATGTGGTGAATCAGAAAATTGAAGGCCAGATTGCATTCTAAAAGGATGTGGGACAAGAATGTCGGAAAGGAAGAAAATTATGGCAACGGTTTATGTAATTGCAAACCAAAAGGGCGGTATTGGTAAGACGACAACCGCTACAACATTAGCAGGGATTTTGAATCAAAAAGGAAAAACTTTATTAATTGATGCGGACCCACAGGGGAACAGCACAAGTACCTATCAGGCAGCAATTGAGGATACGGCAACTCTTTATGATGTCATGGTTGATGAGGACCCGGTGCCGCTTGATGAGGCTGTGCAACACATGGAGAACGGAGATATTGTAGCTTCGGACCCATTGCTTGCCAAGGCGGGAAAACTTTTAGATGGAAATGTGGAAGGAATGTACCGTTTGCAGGATGCGCTTGAAATGTTAGACGGCTATGATTACATCGTAATTGACACAGCACCATCTCTTGATATTGTATTGTATAACTGTCTGATTGCTGCGGACGAAGTAATTATCCCGGTCACGGCGGATGCCTTTGCACTGCAGGGACTAACAAAACTCAGCGATACAATTCATGCTGTTCAAAAGCGCCAAAACCGCAATTTGCAGATTGCCGGCCTTTTGCTTGTGAAGTACGCCGGCCGCTCCAATTTGGAAAAAGATGTGCGTCAGGAAATCGAGGAAGTTGCCACACAACTTGGCACTAAATTGTTCCCAACGGCAATTCGCGAGTGCGTCAAAACAAAAGAAGCACAGTTGAAAAAACGACTGCTCAGCGATTATGCGCCAAACTGTACTACGATGCAGGATTACAACCAGTTTGTAGAAGAACTGCTTGGAAAGTAAGATACATAAATGAAATATCTTGTGTTATATAAGGATGTCAGGGGCAAGCTTTTTGCTCGGGCATCCTATTTTATTGCTTATTTTCCAATGCCATATTCTTTCATAAGTTCTTTTTGATAGTTAGTATCTACCATGGCACGCTGCATGTCTTCCAAGCGATTGTCCTCTAGTAAATGGAGATTTAAGGTGTTAATTTCATGGATACCGCGAGTTTCGCCACGTTCTTCATACATATCTAAAAGTACACACATATTGATATGTCCTCCTTTTTCGTTTTGTTTATCGATTAACTGTTTTGCCTTTATGTAACGGTCGTCATTTGCGACAGCGGCCAGCCAGTCTAAAAAGGCTTCCGGATGATCAAGTTTAAAATCTGTCGTGCGGAAAAAAAATTCTAATTTTTCTTTGTCATTTTTGCATGACAGATACCGGACGATGTATTTAAAGTCGGAGTGATACATCTGCATCGTGGACTCGGATTGATTGGCTAAGTTGATAATGCCAATTGAATGAGGTGAAATCCACTGCTCAAATTCCTCACGCATATCGTCGGGGATATTAAGCACATCCTGTAACTGCTTAGGCTTTTTCCACTCTTTCTGACTGTAATTCAAAACAAGCGTAATAACCGGATCCAGCTTTTGAGCGTCATGAATCTCCTTGGTAATAGGAGACGGATAAGCCTGCTGCTGTCGATTTGTTTCTTTGATTGTCCGAACCTGTTCCATATATTTTGCATGTTGATATCCCATGTCGCGGACGGGCATAATGTTATTGATATCGCTCTGGTTTTCCAAACAGACAAAGAAGCGGGTGTTATATTTTTTGTTACACTTCATCGGTACATCCATCTGCAGTTGTTTTAGTTTGTTGTCAGAAGAGGACTTGGTAATCAGTTCACCGGGTTCTCGTGATAATTCGTTCGCAGATATATAATGTCTGCCTCCGAATAAATTTACATTAACGATGTCAGAAAAAACATCTTTGTATTGTAATAAGTTCTTTTCAGCTAAATCTTTACTTCCCAATAGCATGCCTCCTTTTATCAAATAGAAATAACAAGGAGAACGGTTTTGTTCCCACCCTTGTTTGTAAATATACTAGCATGTAATGAAGAAAAAGTCAATATATTTTATTACAATCGTAAAGCGACTTGCGCCCGCTTGAAAGGAAGTTAAAAACAGCATAAAGGGCGAAAAAACGTAAAAAAGAGAGGCGCAAAACGACTTGTTGGTAAAGCGTGGCGTATTGCGCTGAGAATTTTTGAAAAGTGAAAAAAGTGGGGGTGGTCAGATTACGGAAAAAACAGAATCACAGTGCAAGGTTTCTGGTGGTGATACAGTTGGAGGTTTAATTGGTAAAACACAGTATGTTAATAGTTGGAGAGATGCTTCATATACCACTTGCAAATTGGACGGGACAAATTAGGGAGGAATACTGTTTGGATGTTTTCCAACCACAGATTATAATTGTTCCGACGTAAAAGTATATTATCCAAAAGAATGTTATGAGGAAAAGGGATGGCAGGATACCGGTTGTGACTTGAATGGGGGCGGCAGTACGAAAAATTATTTTACAAATGCCGCGAGACCAAAGGAATCCGTTTTGATGTCGTATCAATTGCTGACTGTGCTTTTTATAAAAACAGAAAAATTCGCCGTGCTCTAATTGGCACGAACATAAAGTCAATCGGGAAAATGGCGTTCTACGGTACAAAGCAGTTGAGGTACATAGATATTAGAACGAAAAAACTGAAAGCCATTGGCAAAAAAGCGTTTATTGGAATTTATCCGGCGGCGAAAATTAAAATTCCTCGTACGAGAAAGAAAAAGTACATCAAATTACTTGCCAACAAATACGGTTAAAAGAAAAAAGCAGAGAGTTCACAAAACGGAATTCTCTGCTTTTCCCTTGGTGATACATTTAAAAATTGCTGCCGTTCCAGCCCCAGTCGTTCACACCGTGGTAAGTGACATAAACCTGATTTCCCGGGATGGAAAGCTCTTCACTTAAAATGTCGCAAATAACTTTTGTCATTTCTGAATAGGCAGACGGAGATGCCTGACCAAACAGACTGACAGAAACATATGCTCCCTTGTCCAATTTCGAACCGCCCATGTACAAATCGTAATTATCTTCAAATCCAACCATCAGATACGTTTCCGATTTGTTTAAAATTTGGATAGCCTCACCAAGTTTTGTTTTGATAGCTTCCTCTTTTTCCGGGGTGAGCGATACGGTAATTTTTGAATCAATAAATGGCATAAAAGTACCTCTCTTTCTTTTTTATGATATAAGTCAAAGGGATTCCAGAAATTTAAGCATAGAACTTAACTGTGTACCATTTAAGCGCTCTGCATAGCGGAGTAAGCGAAACCTCGTTTCATTCAAATGAACAGAAGTGGTGTCTTCCTCCATAAAAAATTCAGACATTGAAATATTAAATGCGTTACATATTTTTTGCAAAGAGGGAATGGACGGCAATGTGTTTTTTCGATACCAGGCTGAAATCGTTGATTGGGTGATGCCGGACTGCTGGGATAATTGATATTCGGTCCAGCCACGCTCCAGCCGTAATTCCACGATACGGTCTAATACATTCATTGTCAAACCCCTTTCTTAGGTAAATTCATAAGTAATATTATACTTGGTATTACAAAATAAAGCAGTGTAAAATAACGTAATTAAATAACGTAAATATGAAATCGGTAAAGAGTAATGTATTAGGGGAGGAGTTTTGGCTGAGATAAAAAAACGGAAAGCAATTTTGACGAGGGGCGTATACTAGAGGGGGCGTATACTAAAAAAATGCAGTGGGGGCTTTTTCTTTCATAGATTACCAATATATGTTATAATGACCTTTGAAAAATGAGGGGAAATAGGATATGAAATTATTGTTTGTACTTGTTGGACTAATTTTGTTTTGCAAAGGAATTGAAAAAGGCAGTAATTGGTTGTTCTTTGGTGGATTAATATTAATGATGTCCTTTTTGATGTGGCAGCTTTTTGATAACTGGTTTTTTGTTTCGTTGTTGGCGTAAGGGGATGGGATTTTTGCAAAACAACGTTTTTACCAAATTGTCTAAAAGAGGTTGCAATTTTAGCTTGTTTTACAGCTTTTTTGTGGTAAATCAATGTGTCTAAACAACTCTTTTCGGTATGCTAGGGCTTTAACGTTGCATTTGGACGCGAAAGATTAAGAAGGAATGCAACGCTTTTGGCTTGGAAATAAGATTAGCGTTGTGTGTGTGCATTATTGCAGTTTCTATAACTGGTTCCAGCAATTTTTTATCTCATCGGACGTATAGAAATTTTCACGAAAAGATTTCTTTTTTTAATCTACAAAAATCAATTTATCAACTTTGTCTGGTGTATTACAATGAATAATGTCAATAGTAACAGTATAGTTTGGCATTTGAATAAAAAACAGTATGGTTTTGAAAATAAGATATGTAGCAACAAGGAATAAAAGAATTTATTCAATGATTGTTGTTTGGGAGGACGTGTGCTATAATATATTTGCCAAAAGTACCCATGACAGGGTGGTAGACTCCTAAGTTTATGTACACCGGCTTGCTGGAATACATAGCACGGACCGTAGCAGGGCGAAGACGGTGGCGCTTATGACAGCTTTTGAAATCATTTCAATTTTCATCGGTATACTAACATTGTTATGTGCCTTTGGTAGTCTTGTTATAGCGTTGCTTTGCCTTTCTCAACAAGAGAAAGACAAAGCGAAAATAAAAATGCCTATCCTGCCTGACCCACAGGATGGGCGGTGTCCGTAAGGGTATTTAACCTTTGTGGGAGCATCCACTTTGGAGTGGGTGCCTTCCAATATAGTTATAATATCACTGGTAAGGAAATATATCAAGTATTTTTTTGATAGAACATATAATTTCACATAAAAGAGAATTGTGATGTGTGACAATGGATAATTTTAGAAAGTGGTGTGCTATATGAAAAATGAAACAAGTAAACGGCTGCAAGACAATTTTGATAAAGACAATAAGCTGAAAAGCGAATTAAATTATGGTATTGCGGACATGGAGGCTGGGAGAGAACTTCCATTGGATGAAGCCATGGAAAAAATAACTGAGTTAAGAAATGTTTTTAGGGGGCTGGAGAAAATAGAGAAACTTGACGAAGCCACGTTAGAATTATATTCTTTACTTGGTCAGGGATATACGGCGATGCAAGAAGGTCGAGAAAGTTCCATCGATGAAGTGAAGGCACAAATTCGGAAAAGGAGAGAACAACGTGTCCATCGTTAAGTTTGCAAAACAACGCTTTTTACCAAATTGTCTAAAAGAGGTTGCAATTTTAGCTTGTTTTACAGCTTTTTTGTGGTAAATCAATGTGTCTAAACAACTCTTTTCGGTATGCTAGGGCTTTAACGTTGCATTTGGACGCGAAAGATTAAGAAGGAATGCAACGCTTTTGGCTTGGAAATATGATTAGCGTTGCATGGGTGCATTATTGCAGTTTCTATAACTGGTTCCAGAAATTTTTTATCTCATCGGACGTATAGGAATTTTCGCAAAAACATTCATTTCCTAATCTGCAAAAATTGATTTATCAACCTTGTCTGCTATATTACAACGAATACTGTCAATAGTAACAGTATAGCTTGGTATTTGAATTAAAAAACAGTATGGTTTTGGAAATAAGATATGTAGTAACAAGGAATAAAAGAAGTTATTTAATAGTTGTTATTCAACTTGACACGTGTTAAAATATATTTACTGAAAGTACCCATGACAGGGTGGTAGCCTCCCAAGTTTATGTACACCGGCTTGCCTTTCTCGATAAGAGAAATAGGAACAAGCAAAAATAAAAATGCCTATCCTGTCTGACCCACAGGATAGGCAGTGTCCATAAGGACAATATTGCTATAAACTTGGAGCATCCACTTTGGAATGGGTGCTTTCTTTGTATAATCATAATAACACTCTTGTAGAAAGAATGCAAGTGGGGTTTGATAAAAAAATATTCTGCAAATTCAGTCTAAATTATTAACATTTTTCGAATTAGTCTTCTTACATTTTGGACATGCATATCTTCCCCGAACACGTTGATTTATCCCTGCCAACCATGAGCAATTGCAATGATTACATTTCCGTCCATGATTTCGTTTTGTTATAGATGCTTTATACAGATGTTCTTTTGGGCAAATCCAATTTGCCTTTTTTGAACTGTTTGGACTGATTTTACTAGGCTCAATGTCGTTAAGTTCAAAATCCCATTCAATCATTAAATCTGGTCGTTTAGTTGCTATAACTTTATTCGTGATTTTCTCACATGATAACTCATTATCTGTTGCATCCAGCATGGCTCCTGCACCTAAAAGAATTGTTAATAATTCTTTATTCACAGATGCGTTCATTTTTGCTTTCTACCTTCCGTCATCGCCTGACACATCTTCATAAGTTCAGCCACACACTCGCTCTCTGTCATTGTTTTCACATTAAACCCATATGCTTGCATGACAACTCTGTCATTATTCCAAAATCATACAAGGTAGCATTCGGCATAAGAAGATTTGAATCTCCACAAATCACATCTGGTGACATAAATCCTAAAGGTATGTATCTGCGATTCTACGATGAATGTCTTGGAATAATGATATATGTATCCTCCGGTTGTCGAACTTCCCCAAATAGCATCGGATATTCAGCAAGTTTTTTAGTAGCTTCACGATTACTATTTTCACGAAGCAATTTCACTTTCAAGACCGCATCCATAACTGGTGGAACTTTTTTGACTTCGTTAGGTGAAATATCCTTTAACCAAAGACAATACCTTTCTTTATTATGTAAGAATTCTTTTGCTCCAATAAATGGTTTAAACATGCTTCTTGCAAGAGGATATTTCTTAACTATTTCTTCTTTGTTTTCAAAAGTAAAATTCCTCCATCATTCGGCATACTCCCAAAAACTACATTCGAAACACTACTAATGGTTTTTTTTCTATTTTCGATAAAAATATCGGGTGCTTCTATCAAATATGCGTTAATATTGTCTACAAAGGTACTGAAAAGAGGTAACAGAAGAAGAAAAGGCGAAGGACGGAAGTTCTTCAACCACAGGAATGTTACCTGTGGATTTTTTTGTTATAAAGGAAAACAGATACTAGAAAATTCAATTTAAGTACCAAATATATCATAGAATAATCTTACAGATAGGGCTATAATTAAAATATTATTTTAGTCAATTTACAATTTAGAAGGAGGTAATTATGCAAATAGCAAGTAGAAAAGTAATCGCAGGCCTTATGGTTTTGGCTCTTTGTATCACAACACTATCCAGCGCCGGAAGTGATGTAGAAGCAAAGGCTAAGGCTTCTCTTAAGACCAAGAAGATTTCTGTTAAGGTTGGAAAGAAAAAGAGTATATTGATCAAGAATAAAACTAAGAAACATTCTTATTCTTTTACCAGCAGTAACAAACAAGTGGCAAAAGTAACATCAAAAGGGAAGGTTACCGGAATAAAAGCCGGAAAAGCGACTATAACAGTAAAAGAAGTTTTGAAAAAAGGTAAAAAGAAAAAAGGTAAAAAGAAGAAAAGAACATTGGGAAAGGTTAAAGTTACGGTAACTGGCATGAAAAAGAAGAATGTAGCAACGCCAACACCGGAAACGGTAAACAAGGCAACACCTACAGCAACACCTACAGCGACACCGTCTGCAACAGCACCGGTTGAGCCGACAGCATCAGCAACGCCAGCCGCATCGGAGCCGGCAACACCAACACCGATCGTAACGAGATCTCCTGCACCACGTCCAACATTGGCGCCTGGTATGCCGGAATTAGATAAGAACAATCTTACTGTAGCGGACTATCCGGGTATTGCATCCGATGTGCCGGATCTGGATATAATTCGTGTTGGTCAGAACTACTACATGGTAAGTACAACGATGAACCTTGTTCCTGGTGTCCCTGTTATGAAGTCGACAGATCTTGTTCATTGGGAAATTGTAAACTATGCATGTAACCGTTTCCCGAACAGGGATTTATTTAATCTTGAGAACGGACAGCAGACATATAAGAATGGTTCCTGGGCAGCGTCATTAAAATACAATGAAAAAACAAAACTTTTCTATGTAATCTACAATGTTAACAATGATGGTTTTTATTGTTACACGACACCGGATATCGAGAATGGTACGTGGAAAGCATATTACATACAGACAAGTTTCCATGACCCGGCATTGATCTTTGACGGTGACGGAATGTATGTTATCTACAATGGAAATAACATTCAGAAGATTTCTTTAAAAGAATCATCGGCAGAAGGTGGAATTGGAAAAGTTGTAAAAGAAGGCGGTTCAAGAGCACTGTTTAATAAGACATTGGGCGGATTCAAGTGGTCTTTATGGGAAGGTGCTCATGCTTATAAGATTGGTGATTACTATTACCTTATGATCATTGGTTCTTATGGAAGCTGGTTCCGTAGAGAAGTATGCTATAGAAGTAAAAAATTGTATGATAGTAAGGCGTCAGACTGGGAAGCTCAATTGATCTTTGAAGGCTCTACATATGAGTATGGAACCGGTATCGCACAGGGTGGTATTGTGGACACGATCTATGGTGACTGGTATGGATTCCTTTTCCAGGATCATGATGGTCTTGGTCGTGTTCCGTCTATACTTGCTGTAAACTGGGATTATGTTGATACAAAGAATAACAAGTATTATCCAGACTGGCCGATGATGGGTTACTATGATGATAAAGGAAACTTTGTAAATTGTCTTGGAACAAGCCAGAAGGTTAAGAATCCACTTACTATCCAGTTGAATAAGAGTGATAAGGAAAATTACATTGTTGGTGATGATGATTTCTCCTATCCGGATTTTAAGGAAGGTGACAGCCTAAAGAAAGTATGGCAGTGGAACCATAATCCGGATGACGCCAACTGGTCAGTAACAGAAAATCCTGGTTATTATCGAATTAAAAACGGTAAGGTAGCAGGGAATATCTGGTTTGCAAGAAACTCTCTGACACAAAGAACGGTAGGGCCTAACTTTACATCAGAGACATGCGTTTTGACAGAAAATATGAAACCGGGTGATTATGCAGGTCTTGCTGCAATCAGTGCACACTATGGAATGGTTGGTGTAAAATGCGATGAAAATGGTAACCGTTACGTATTCCAGGGCTGCAATAGTGATACGAATAGTGGTGCAAAGGCGAAGAAAGAGGATAGGATAAAAGAAAATGCTGTTTCTGAAGAAAAGATCGAAGGAAACGCACCAGTATATCTTAAGATTGAGTATGCCTTTAATACAGGCAAGACAAGAGCAGATAGAGCAAACTTCTTCTATAGTTTAGATGGAGAGAATTGGAAGAGCATAGGCAAAACATTCTCACTTGGTTTTGATACTGCGACAACATTTATGGGAACAAGAAGCTGGCTTGTAAATTATGCAACAAAAGAAGCTGGTGGATATGTTGATTTTGATTATTACAAAGTAAAATAAAATGATACCATTTCTGCCGGCAAGATTGTCTTGCCGGCAGTTTTTTTGTATTGGCAATAAAAATAAACCACCTGCTATGCAGGTGTGTTCCCAAACA
>OKSC01001940.1_pt1 | contig 18888 bp, 15 predicted proteins | sample 1601161 | NCBI WGS metagenome assembly OKSC01 (sample SAMEA3541552, study PRJEB24748) | human gut metagenome | biome: human gut; feature: human-associated habitat; material: faeces | place: China | collected 2012
TCACCCTGTACTACGTTGATATCAACGGCATCCTGATTATCCTGTGCTGTTGAGAAGATCTGGCTCTTCTTTGTAGGGATTGTTGTATTTCTCTCGATAAGGTGAGTAGCTATACCACCCATTGTCTCGATTGAAAGTGTAAGTGGTGTAACATCCAGAAGAAGGATCTCGCCTGCACCGGCATCTCCGGCAAGCTTACCACCCTGGATACAAGCACCGATAGCAACACACTCATCAGGGTTGATTCCCTTGAATGGCTCCTTACCTGTAAGTCTCTTAACCTCTTCCTGTACTGCTATGATACGGGTTGAACCACCGACAAGAAGTACCTTGTCAAGGTCTGCTGCTGTAAGTCCTGCATCAGCAAGTGCTGTGTTAACAGGGCCCTTTGTTCTGTCTACAAGATCTGCTGTAAGCTCATCGAACTTAGCTCTTGTAAGGTTCATATCGAAATGCTTTGGTCCATCCTGGTTTGCTGTGATGAAAGGAAGGTTGATGTTGGTTGTTGTAGCTGATGACAGCTCCTTCTTTGCCTTCTCTGCTGCTTCCTTTAATCTCTGCATAGCCATCTTATCGCCTGAAAGGTCGATGCCCTCTGTCTTCTTGAATTCATCAAGCATATACTGTGTAATTGCGTTATCGAAGTCATCACCACCGAGCTTGTTATCGCCGGCTGTTGCAAGAACCTCGATGACACCCTCACCGATCTCAATGATAGATACATCGAATGTACCACCACCTAAATCGTAAACCATGATTCTCTGCTCCTGCTCGTTGTCAAGACCATATGAAAGAGCTGCTGCTGTAGGCTCGTTGATGATACGCTTTACATCAAGACCTGCGATCTTACCGGCATCCTTTGTTGCCTGTCTCTGTCCATCTGAGAAGTAAGCAGGAACTGTGATAACTGCCTCTGTAACCTTCTCTCCTAAGTATCCCTCTGCATCTGACTTCAGCTTCTGAAGGATCATTGCTGAAATCTCCTGTGGTGAATACTTCTTGCCATCTATCTCTACTCTGTAATCTGATCCCATGTGACGCTTGATAGATGAAATTGTCTTATCTGCGTTTGTAACTGCCTGACGCTTTGCAGGCTCACCTACTACTCTCTCTCCTGTCTTCAGGAAACCTACTACTGAAGGTGTTGTTCTCATACCCTCTGAGTTAGCTATAACTACAGGCTTACCACCTTCCATAACTGCTACACATGAATTTGTTGTACCTAAGTCAATACCTATAATCTTACCCATTGTCTTTTCCTCCTAGAAAAAAAATTTACAATATTAAGAAATCTCCCACTCCGTGGGTCCTTCTTATGAAGTTTAATTTGCTACCTTTACCATGCTAAATCTGAGCACCTGATCCTTGTACATGTAACCCTTCTGCATCTCTTCAACGATTACATTCTCTTCGTAGTTGTCATCCTCTACATGCATCACTGCATTGTGGAATGTAGGATCAAACTGTTCCCCGGCGCAATCCATAGGCTTTACACCTATGCTTTCCAATGACGTCATAAGCTGCTTATATATATTTGCAACTCCCGACTCGAATGGTCTGTCCTTATCCTCATCAGGAATGGCTGCCATTGCTCTCTCAAAATTGTCTACCACAGGAAGGAGCTTCTCAAGAACTCCCTTTGCACCTATGTCGTACAATTTGCCTGACTCTTTTTCATTTCTCTGGCGGATGTTCTCACACTCCGCAAGAAGTCTTGTGTACTTTGTCTCTGCATCCTTGCAGCGTTCCTTGAGCTTCTCGTTCTCCTCACGGAGAGCCTTGCCTCCACGTCTGTTCTCCTTTGCAACATGCTGTGGCTTTGCAGCCTCTGCCTGCTCCTCCGGAACGTCAATGGTCTCATCGACCTTGACTTCTGACTCAACGTCATCCTTTATCTCTGCTGAAGCATCTCCAACTATGGTCTCGGCTGCTGTCTGCTCTGTCTTAACCTTCTTGTCGGATGCAGTACTGTTATTGCTATCAGCCATTACATATCCTCCTATTCATCGTTATAATCTTATCTGTCTATCCATTGTTGTTAAATATGTCATCAAGCTCCCCGGTGAGTTCCTTGAGCATGCTCACAACTTTCTTGTAATCCATCCTCTTCGGTCCGATTATTCCTATCGTTCCTTTTGCGCCCTCCGGCATCTTGTATGTTGCTGTTACAAGGGAGCAGTCCTTCAGGTTTTCATCGCTGTTCTCCTGTCCTATCAGGATCTGTATGTCGCTGTCCTGCTGGATCACATCCTCCACATGTTTTGCAAATTCTTCTTTGTCCTCTATGTCTTCCAGTGTTCCGAGCAGCTTCTCTGCGGATGACGTGTTCGCCAGCTCAGGGTACTTGAGTACATTCGTTGCTCCACTGGTATAAACCTTGAGATCATCGGCCTCATGGATCGCCTCCATGATTCCCTGGAATATCATCTCAAGGATCTCTGCATATTCACCTGCCTGAACCTTCATGGTCTGTATAAGTTCAAGATTGATATCCTGAAGTGCCGCGCCCTGAAGGAAGGTATTTAGCAGAATATTAAATTTTAAAATATCTTCATTCTTCAGGCTGTACGTCGTCTTGATCAGCTTATTCTTGACTATATTGCCATCAACCATGATGACCGCCAGCAATGTGGTCTCATCAACCTGTGACAACTGGATGAACTTTACTGTGTTGTTGTACTGTGGCATCGTAACCAGTGTTGCGTACTGTGTGTTCGCCGCAAGCACCTTTGCCACCTGCTTGAGAAGCTTCTCGAGCTTATCAACTCTATTCAGCAGATTCTCTCGCTCTGTCTGATCCTCTGCTTTCTCTTCATCCCCGTCTGCCATGATGCTGTCAACATAAAACCTGTAACCTGCATCTGTTGGAACTCTTCCTGCCGATGCATGTGGCTGGCATATATAACCCATATCCTCAAGATCTGACATCTCATTTCTTATGGTAGCCGGGCTGACATTCATGTCGGCCAGCTTGGAAATGGTTCTCGATCCAACGGGCTCTCCAGTCTCCAGGTAATTCGAAACGATCGCTTTTAGAATTCTGACTTTTCTCTCGTCAAGTTCCATACTCTCATTCCTTTTTGCTTTTAGTCTTATTAGCACTCAACATATCCGAGTGCTAACCACTAAACATAATCTAACACTGCCGCCCCCTTTTGTCAACAAAATAACGAATGTTTTTGTGTTTTTTTTATGTTTTGAAGGACGGTCGTGCCAGTATTATTCTATTAAGAAGTCCGCCAGGATCGTGTTGCTTACGTCGATACCTTTTTTTGTGAGGCGGATCAGGCCGTGGTCGTCTTCGAGGTGGCCGGTGGACTTGTATTTATCTATGACGGAGCCGTATATGTCGTAGATGGAGTGTCCAAAGTAGTCGTTGAATTTTTCTGCACTCACACCGGATATCATACGCAGGCCGAGAAACATATATTCCTCCATCAACCTGTCTGCGTCAAGTTCTTCTTCCACATTGCGCATGTGTTCTATTATATCTCTTGCCTTACCCGAATTTGCGACGGGATCTCCGAATGTCATGAGCTCCCTGTGTCTTGCCATGCCGTCTATGTAGTCTTCCAGACTGGATGTGTTGGTGTAGCGTCTGCCGTACAGGAAGGACGCTGCTCCGATTCCGATTCCTATGTATTCCCCGAGGGTCCAGTAGACTATGTTATGTCTGCACTCGTAGCCAGCTTTAGCGTAATTGGATATCTCGTATCTGTGGTAGCCGCCGGTGCCTAAGAGCTTATTTGTTATGTCGTACATCTGCCTGTCCACGTCCTCATCCGGGATCTGTGACAGCAGGTTCTCATCTGCTGCCAGAGGAGTTCCGTCCTCCACTATGAGGCTGTAGGACGATATGTGCTCCGGCTTACACCTTAATACCTTGTCAAGGGTGTCCAGATATGACCTCATGGTCTGTCCCGGTATGTCTGACATCAGGTCTATATTTATATTGCGAAATCCGGCCTCCCTAGCCATGTCAAATGCGGCGAGGAACTGGTCATAATTGTGTATCCTGCCCAGAGCTTCCAGCTCATTTTTCTGTGCAGACTGAAGGCCTATGCTCATCCTGTTTATGCCATTTGCTATATACTCTGCTGCCTTACGGCTGGTCAGGGTGCCCGGATTTACCTCTATGCTTATCTCCGCATCCTCTGCGACATCGAACAGCTTCCTCACCGTCGTCATTACAAGTGTGATCTCGTCCGGCTCCAGTATGGATGGGGTTCCGCCTCCTATGTATATTGTCCTGACCTTGTGGGTCTCCGCCAAATACGAGTAGCTTTTCAGCTCCTCGCACAGGGCTTCGATGTATTTCTCACGGTACACTCCATATCCCGACATGCAGGCTGCCCCCACCGGAAATGACAGGAAGTCGCAGTATGCACATTTCTTCACACAGAATGGGATATGTATGTATATGCTGAGCGGCTTCTTCTCATATGACTCTAAAACTTCGTCATTATTTGCATCGCCGAAATCCCGATCTGAATTTTCGGTATTTATTATATCTATCATTAGTATCCTTCCTTTTTATTTCAAATATCGTCACCGCATGAAAAAAGCCGCTACTAAGAATGCTCCTGTCAGAATGCTCTCATTAACGGCTTTTCTACGATTCTATTATTTCTTATTTAATATAACCGTGTCACTGTGTTCCCGGTCTTTTCTATTCCTCATCAAGCTTCAGGACAGACATAAATGCCTTCTGTGGTATCTCCACATTGCCCACCTGTCTCATTCGCTTCTTTCCTTCCTTCTGCTTTTCAAGGAGCTTTCTCTTTCTGGATATATCTCCGCCGTAGCACTTGGCAAGGACATCCTTTCTCATGGCCTTGACTGTCTCGCGGGCTATTACCTTGCCGCCTATGGCCGCCTGGATCGGGATCTCGAACAGATGTCTCGGGATCTCGTCCTTGAGCTTCTCGCACATCTTTCTGCCCCTTTCATACGCTGTATCCTTGTGTATGATAAATGAGAGTGCATCGACCTCTTCCTTATTGATAAGGATGTCCAGCTTCACAAGCTCTGAGCGGACATAGCCCTTCATCTCATAGTCAAATGAAGCATAGCCCCTTGAACGCGACTTAAGTGCATCAAAGAAATCGTATATGATCTCGTTCAGTGGGAGGTCGTACTTGAGAAGCGCTCTTGTCTCCTCCATGTACTCCATGCTCTTGTACACGCCTCGTCTCTCCTGGCAGAGCTGCATGATGGCACCCACATACTCTGTTGTGACCATGATCTCCGCATCGACAAATGGCTCCTCCATGTACTCTATGGTGGATGGATCCGGCAGATTCGACGGATTGGTGAGCTCTATCACATTCCCATCTGTGGTATGTACCTTATATACAACGCCTGGCGCTGTGGTTACCAGATCAAGATTGAACTCCCTCTCCAGTCGCTCCTGAACTATCTCAAGGTGAAGCAGTCCAAGGAAACCACATCGGAAACCAAAGCCCAGTGCTATGGATGTCTCCGGCTCAAAGCTGAGCGCCGCATCATTTAACTGAAGTTTCTCAAGGGCATCCCTGAGATCCGGATACTTTGCTCCATCCGCAGGATAGAGTCCGCAGTATACCATAGGCTGTGCCTTCTTGTATCCAGGAAGCGCCTCGTCACATGGCCTGTCCGCCTGTGTGACTGTATCTCCCACTGTGGTATCCTGTACATTCTTAAGGCTGGCTGTTATGTAACCAACCATACCGGCTGACAGCTCATCACATGGGACAAATCTTCCCGCTCCGAATATTCCGACCTCAACCACCTCAGCCTCAGCTCCGGTGGCCATCATCCTTATGGTGGTTCCCTTCTTCACGCAGCCGTCAAATAATCGGCAGAATATGATAACTCCCTTGTAGGAGTCATACAGACTGTCGAATATAAGTGCCTTGAGTGGAGCCTCAGGGTCACCATGCGGTGCCGGCACCTTCTTCACGATCTGTTCAAGCACTTCTTCTATATTAATCCCATTCTTTGCCGATATCCTTGGGGCATCCTGTGCCTCTATTCCAATTACATCCTCGATCTCGTTCACGACCCTCTCCGGATCTGCTGACGGGAGGTCTATCTTGTTGATGACTGGCATGACATCAAGGTCATGATCCAGCGCCAGGTATACATTCGCCAGGGTCTGCGCCTCTATGCCCTGTGCGGCATCAACCACAAGTATGGCTCCCTCACAGGCTGCCAGACTTCGAGATACCTCATAATTGAAATCCACATGTCCCGGAGTGTCTATGAGATTGAATATGTACTCCTGTCCATCATTGGCATTGTACACGATCCTGACACACTGTGCCTTGATGGTGATTCCACGCTCCCTCTCAAGATCCATATTGTCAAGAACCTGATTCTGCATCTCCCTGCTGGTCAGAGTTCCGGTCTTCTCTATGATCCTGTCGGCAAGTGTTGATTTACCGTGATCTATATGCGCTATTATACAGAAATTTCTTATCTTTGACTGGTCTAAATGCTCCATGTTTTCACATCCTTATCTATGTCCCGCGCCTTGTATGTGCAGGCTCTTTTATTCTTATACTTGTCTTACTCGCATTTGACGTTAATATAACATGTATGAGCATATAACTGCAAGTGCCAATATGCCACTTAATCCTCACTTCAGAAGCACCTTTGCAAGCATTGCGGCAAATGGTTCGATGGCGTTGTATTCCTCCTCCACCGTGTTAGTCTGTGCGCCTATCTCTGCCAGCATGGCGTGCGGCATGAGATCCATGTTGTACCGGCTCGTACTTATGTATATCTTGCGCATCATGTCGCCGTAATTTGCCCTGCCCGCCAGATAGGTCTGAAGTGCAAATGCCATGTTGTCGACCTTGTTGTCATTGCTCCAATAGTCCACATCGTTGCCATCCTCGTCACGGCACATACCATTTAACAGCATGATCTGTGCTGTGGGCTTTCCATCCACATCTGTAACCAGATGTGTGTCATCCGGCACACCATCCCTGTGGAGATCTATGATGACCTCTATCTCAGGATTGTCCTTAAGTATCTGTGACACACCTTCCCTCGAATAATCATAGGAAGCGTTCCTGTCAAGAACCCCTGTCATCATGTCATATGCCGTTGTGTCGTGGTACACCGGTATGCCATATGTATCCGTGAGTATCTCCGCCAGGCGGTTGCCAAGTCCTATCACCGTGTCGTCAACCTCGCCCGGTCTTGAGTCCGCAAATGCCTCAGAGCCGTGGGTGTGATATATCAGAACCTTGTATCCGCCCGTGTCCATATCCAGCGACAGATCTTTGCCGAGCAGATTTTCCGCATCCAGCTCGTCTTTTTTTACGCACTTAGGGTATGTGGCGTTATAACAATATGAAAGGAGTGTATCTGCGTCCATACCTATATAAGAGCTCATTATATCCGCCATGGCCGACACAGTCCTGGCATCAGCGGATCTCTGCGCAGCTTCTGTGGTCTCAGTGCTGGCAGGCGCAGAAGTCTCTGAAGTCTCCGCCTGCGATGATGCCTCACCTTCGGAATCCGCATCCTCCGTCTGGTATGTCCTGCCCTCCTCGCACACCTCCCTGACCTGAGATTCCCAGTAATCCATGTAACAGTACACATCCGGCTCAGCCGCACCGGGGCTGTATATACTCTCGCCTGTTTCACCCGAAGAACTGCCATATATCCCGCTATACACCAGCTTCCACACATCATCAGTTATCCCGGTCTTTATCAATATCCCCGCGCACACCAGAATCACCCACGCAAGTATATACACAGTCTTCGTATGAAGCTTTCTGTCCGACATACATTTCCACCCCTTTTGAATATGCTATGGCCTCTGTTATCCATTATTCAAATATATGAGTGTACGTGCCAAATGATTCCCTGTATTTTTCTCTACATCGCTATGGCATTTATCGCCTCAGATATCGTAAAGCTGATGCGGCGCACTAGCTCGTCTATATTTTTCGGGGTCACGAACATATCCGCCATATCCTCGTCCAGAAGATTGCACGCTATCTGGTATCTCTGCTTCTCCGTGAACTCCCTCATGATCCTGCGCCCGTAGGTCTCGTTAAATGCATCAGCCACCTCATCCAGCGAATCGTCTATGATGGATGGAACGGAGATGACTGTCGGAACACCGACTGCGATCACGCGTCTGCCAAGGTTGTCTGAGCTCAGTGTCTTTCTGTTGTTGCCGACACCGGAGCCGGGGCTTATACCTGTATCCGTGAGCTGGATGGTGCATCCGAGTCTCTTGCTGCTTCTGGCCGCCAGGGCGTCTATTGCAACCACGATCTCCACGTCTATCTCATCGCATATTCCCCTGACTATATCCACAGTCTCTATTCCGGTCTGTGCCATGACTCCCGGACATATGGCACTCATGACCAGATCTGGCTTTCCCGGAGTGTCCAGGTGCCTTGTCACATACAGATTGTCTATGACCAGCGGGCCTATGGAATCCGGGGTGACCTGCCTGTTGCCAAGTCCGACCACCAGTATATTTCCCGCATGCCCCATGAGCTCCCTGAGTCTGCCCTCAAGCTCCGCCCTCAGAGGTTCATGTATGGACTCCTCATATTCCTTAAGCTTGGAACACTCTATCGTTATATATTGTCCCTTTGCCTTTCCCAGATTTTTCTCCCCTATCTCATCCAGCACCGTTATGGTGGTGGTCTTGATGCTCCTGTCCTCATTCACCACCGTCTTCACCTTGACCCCAGGCATATTTCTCCTGTCGGCTACATTTTCTCTGAGCTCTATCGCAAGATCCGTACGTATCTCCCTGTTCATATGCGTCCTCCTTACATAACCCATTACATGTATAATAAAATACCCCGGCGGATGCATTTTTATGTATCCGCCGGGGCATTCCACGGTAAATCTTACATTACCTTGCCAAGTATTCTGTTGATCACTTCAGGATATCCGCACACCCTGAGGACAGGTGGCTCCCACTCCAGGGATGCCGTCTGATAAAAGCATGTCGACACACCGACTTCTATTCCGCCCTCCATCTCTGATGATCTTACGATCCTTCCAAATTTCTTCTTGTCCTTAACAAGTCCCCAGGCGGCTTTGTTGATGGTAAATTCCACCACCGGGTAGCCTCCCACATATCCTGTCACCTTTGCGTCGTCCACATATGACAGCTCGTCCTTCCAGTATTCAACCGCTTCGTCTATTGATGCAAACATATATCTTCTCCTGTTTATTCTGCACTTTTTTATATTTATTATGCTTTTGAATCATACCGTTGTCAATTTACTCTTTCTGATTTTTTCGTTCACGTTTATTAATTTTTGTTTTGTTGCAATATTTTTTTCTTTATTATTATACTGTTATTTGATATACTAATTTGAAGTGTATATTAACGGCAGTAGTCTGCCCTTATTTAGAATTTACTTTTACAATTAAATAGCGGGGATCTATCCCCCAGGTTTTAAGGAGGTCTTTTTATGGATTTTACTAAGAAGGGAGCGGTGAAGGCTCAGAAGGAGCTGGTATCCAAGCTTCCAAGAAACCGGCGTAAGCTTAACATTTCTGTGTTTAAGATTATACTGGTGCTGGTGCTCGCCATTGTGATAGTCGGTGTCGGAGCCGGATTTGGAGCCCTCAAGGGTATTCTGGATGATACGCCGAACATCAACGCTGACGCTCTCATACCTAAGGGATACAAGACAACTCTTGTATACCAGAATGGAAAGGAGATCACGACACTTGCCAATTCCAACTCCAACCGAGAGTATGTGTATTACGACTCTATTCCTGAGGATCTTGTGAATGCATTTGTCGCTATAGAGGACAGACGTTTCTGGGAGCACAACGGAATCGATGTACAGGGTATCGCCAGAGCATTTATAAAGGGTCTCAAAAGCGGAGACTTCGATGAGGGTGCTTCCACTCTTACACAGCAGCTTATCAAGAACAACGTGTTCAACGTCGGACTGAATGAGTCAACTTTCTTGGATAAGCTTGAGCGTAAGGTTCAGGAGCAGTACCTGGCTGTGGATATGGAGAAGAAGATCGACAAGAAGTCGATAGTCGAGTATTATCTGAACACCATATATCTCGGAGAGGGCTGCTACGGTGTTGAGACTGCTGCCAAGACTTACTTCGGCAAGGAGCTCAGCCAGTTATCGGTATCTGAGTGTGCCGTGCTCGCAGCAATTCCGCAGAACCCTACCAAATACGATCCTCTTCTGTCGCCTGATGACAACAAATCCAGAAGAACCCAGGTTTTGAAATATATGCTGGATCTGGAGTATATAACACAGGCACAGTATGACGAGGCAATAAACGATAATGTTTACAAGCGTATCGCTTCCGTATCTAAGAAGGAAGAAAAGGAGCAGAAGACAGAGGTCAACTCATACTACACTGATGAGGTCATCAAGCAGCTTCAGAATGATCTGGTTGCCAAGGGCTACTCAGAGGATGAGGCTGAGACATTGATCTGGTCAGGCGGACTCAAGGTAATCGTGTGTCAGGATCCTGATATTCAGGAGATCGCTGATTCAGTTGTAAATGATGCATCCTATTGGCCTGAGCCTGTATATCAGCTCAACTACGCTCTCACCCTTGCGGATAAGGAGACAAAGGTTCAGACGAACTACAGCGTGGAGAATCTTGAGAGCTGGTTCACAGAGCAGGAGGGCTACGACTACAGCGCAAGATATTACAGCGAGGATGATGCCCGTGCTGCGGCTGACCAGTTCAAGGATGCAATGGTTGCCAAAACCGGCGACGAGGTCTTCATGGAGACATTCAAGCTGGTCATCCAGCCACAGGTATCATTCACTCTCATGGATCAGAACACCGGTCAGGTCAAGGCACTTGTCGGAGGACGAGGAGAGAAAACTGAGAACAGATCATTCAACCGTGCAACTGAGGCGACCAGACAGCCTGGTTCCTGCTTCAAGATCGTTGCTGCATATCTCCCGGCACTGGAGGCATGTAATATGTCTCTGGCAACCGTATATGACGATGCACCATACAACTATGAGAATGGTAATCCTGTATACAACTGGTACGGCGGTTACTGGGGACTTAAGACTATCAGATACGCTATCATGGAATCTATGAATATCATAGCCGTAAAGTGTATCACAGATGTAACTCCACAGCTCGCATACGACTATCTGCTGAAGCTTGGATTTACAACTCTTGTTGAGAGAAAGACAGACAGCGATGGTCTCATCCTGTCAGATATCAACCAGTCACTTGCACTTGGTGGTCTGACAAATGGTATTACCAACCTGGAGATCACAGCTGCATATGCAACCATCGCCAACGGTGGTAATTATATAAAGCCTGTGTTCTACTCAGAGGTTTACGACCATGAAGGCAATCTTCTGATAGACAACAGGGAGCCTGAGAAGACACGTGTCATATCAGAGCAGACAGCATGGCTTCTCACAAGTGCCATGCACGACGTTGTAACAGGAGGTACCGGTTCAGGTGCCAACTCTTACACAGGTATGTATACAGCAGGTAAGACAGGTACCACATCAGGAGACTTTGATAACTGGTTCTGTGGTTATAACCCATACTACACAGCTTCTATATGGCTTGGAAATGATGAGAACATCACATACAGCCCTGGTTCTATCAAGTGCTATATGTGGAGAGATATCATGGATCAGGTCATTGAGAAGAAGGGACTTGATACATCAGCTACATTTGAGATGCCGGACGGAATCGTACAGGCCACTGTATGTTCGGATACAGGACTTCTTCCATCGAATGGATGTCCTACCGTAACAGATTACTTTGACGCATCCAAGATTCCTACAAAGTACTGTCCAGGTGTCAAGAAAGTTGTCGTATGTAACGAATCACACATGCTTGCCAACAAGGAATGTCCTGAGACTACAACCTTCATCTACAAGCTGAATGATGATGGTGAATATGTTCTTGAGGGTTACACATGGGATGAATCACTCCTCAAGGAGCACTGTAACATCCACGGCAAGAAGAAGGATACAAAGAAAACTACCAAGGCAACCACGACCACCGAGGATACATCGGAGGATACAACGGAGGATACAACAACGGAGGAGCCTACAACGACTGAGGAACCTACAACTGAGGAACCAACGTCAGAGGAACCTACCTCTTCAACGGAGATAACCACAACCGAGGAACCAAGCTCGGATGATTCAACCGATACAACTCAATGACGGAAAGCCCCATCATACAATTCAATGTATGATGGGGCTTTTTATATCCTGCCTGTCTTCTATTCTATTTTGTCATCTTCGGCTTGAATATCAACGATGCCATATATCCGAATATCAGTGCAGCCGAACTTCCAACCGCAGCCATCTGGAAACCTCCGCGGAACAGTCCGATAAATCCATCCTTATCAACCGCCTCGGTTATACCCTTCCACAGATTATATCCAAATCCTGTGAGCGGCACCGACGCTCCGCACTGTGCAAATTCCAAAAGCGGCTTGTATATTCCAAGAGCTCCAAGCACAACTCCCGTACAGACGAGTATGACCATTATCCTTCCCGGAAGGAGCTTGGTCTTATCCATCAATATCTGGGCAAGGACACATATTATTCCGCCAACCACAAACGCTTTTACATAATCCATTTACATCTACTCTCCTTTCTTTTCGTGATGCTCTATCATGACCGCATGGGCTATCCCCGGTATGGTCTGCCCCTCGTTATAGCTCACGGTGGAAAGCAGTGCTCCAGTCGGAACAAACAACACTCTCTTCCACTCCCCGGAGCTCACCTTCTTCAATATATATCCGGCAAGAACAGTCGCCGAGCAGCCACAGCCCGATCCGCCCGAGTGGGTATCCTGTTCCTCGTTGTCAAATATCTCTATACCGCAGTCCATATGATTTGCCGATATATCCACATTGTTCATGCTCAGCAGATCCTCCAGTATCTTCTTGCCTACCTTGCCAAGATCACCGGTTATTATCCTGTCATAGTATGATGGCTTTATTCCAAAGTCCTGAAGATTCTGATATATGACAGCAGCCGCAGCGGGTGCCATACACGCTCCCATATTGAGAGAATCCTTCACTCCATAATCTACTATCTGCCCTGTGGTGACTCCATGAATACATACATCCGACTCTCTGTCCGACACCACAAAGGCACCACTTCCCGTGACCGTCCAGGTAGCTGACAGGGGACGCTGATTTCCATATTCCAAGGGAAAACGGAACTGCTTCTCCGCACTTCCATAGTGGCTTGACGCCTCCGCAATGACGTTGTCCGCATACCCCGCCGCCACAGTCATGGACGCAAGCGACAATGCCTCCCCGCACGTCGAGCACGCACCATACAGACCGAACACCGGTATCTCCATATCCTTGATTCCAAATGTCGACGCTATGAGCTGTCCCAGTAGATCCCCGGCAAATATATACCTTATATCCTGCTTGACTATTCCCGCCTTCTGTATGGCAAGGGTCACCGCCTGACGCACCATCTCGCTCTCGCCTTCCTCCCAGGAATCTTTGCCAAATGTTGCATCCTCGCTCACTCTGTCAAAATATCTCGCCATGGGGCCGTCTATCTCCTTCGGCCCCGCCACCGCTGCTGCCCCCAGTATATATGGGGGATTGCCAAATTTTATGCTCTGTTTTCCTTTTTTCTCATTCATATCATGCAACTCCCTTATATGGATAAATGTAACTGTTACTATAATTCCCTTATGCACTGCAGATTATAATGGTAGTTTTTGTTAATCTCAGCACTGGACAAATTCATTTATTTGCTTTAACATTACTAAAGTTGCTTTACAAAGAAAAAGGAATGGAGAATCGCCGTGGAATTTACAAAGGAATACTGGGTAAACTGTTTTAGCAGATGTGTCAGATATGCTACGACTTTTTTCAAATGGATAGTTTTTTCACTGATAATGGGAACGATATGCGGGCTTGTCGGAACAGCTTTTCATATATGCGTAGAGTACGCCACCGGCTTCCGTGAGAACAATCATATGATAATATATTTTCTGCCGCTTGCGGGAATCGTGATCGTATTTATATACAGGATCTGTGGAATAAGACATTCCAAGGGAACCAATCTTGTCATCGGTTCCATAAGAAGTGTGGAGGACGAGATTCCTTCCCGTATGGCTCCGCTGATCTTCATATCGACGGTCATTACACACCTCTTTGGAGGTTCATCCGGCCGGGAGGGTGCCGCCCTTCAGATAGGTGGAAGCATCGGTGTCTCTATAGGCAAGCTGTTCAAGCTGGATGACAGCGACAAGCACATACTCACACTGTGTGGTATGAGCGCTGTCTTTTCAGCACTGTTTGGAACGCCAATAACGGCTGCACTTTTCAGTATGGAGGTCATAAGTATCGGCATCCTCTACTACTGCGCATTTGTGCCTTGTCTGTTCTCGTCAGTCATCGCATACGCAATAACGAAAAAGCTTCACGTTGTACACGACCACTACAATATAGCCGGCATGCCGACATCTGTGGATGTGCCTTTGGTGATCAAGGTCATCGGTCTGGCTATCCTGTGCGCAGTGCTCAGCAGTCTGTTCTGTATATTCATGAACGTTGTGCACAAGCTTTTCCGCAAATATTTCAAGAACCAGTATGTGCGCGTATTCGCAGGAGGCGTGATGCTCGTCCTGCTCAACATAATACTCAACACCACCGACTACAACGGAACCGGTATGAACATCATCGCCCAGGCGCTCAACGGAGAGGCAAAACCAACGGCTTTCCTTCTCAAGGCGCTGTTCACCGCCATAACAATAGGCTGTGGATTCCGAGGCGGTGAGATCGTTCCATCGTTCTTCGTCGGTGCCACATTTGGATGCGCCATGGGTGGACTCATGGGACTCGACCCGGGCTTTGCCGCTGCCCTCGGAATGGTGTGCTTCTTCTGTGGCGTGGTAAACTGTCCTCTTACATCTCTGTTCCTGAGCATAGAACTGTTCGGAGCGCACGGAATACTTCTGTTCACCATAGGATGTGCCGTCAGCTACATGCTGTCCGGCTATTACAGCCTGTACAACGAGCAGAAGATCATCTACTCCAAGCTCCGCCCTCACTATGTCAATCTCTACACCAACCAGGAGATAAAGACCAAGGAACCGGGATTCCTGGAAGGCCTTATAAGGATCAGGGAGGACGACTCAGACGACATTGAGGAGTAGCCGGCAGCTACTCTTCCTGAGTATCTTACTCAGACTCAGTCGTCTTCTTATCTGTGTCTGAGCTGTCACTCTTATCTTTGTTCTGATCCTTATCTTTGTCTTTATCCTTGTTCTTTGGAAGCTTTCCTACCTTGTACACCTCGTCACGCTTAGAGTACACGCTTATCGCCTCAGGATTGTCCGATATGACATTTCCATCGCCGTCATACACTCTTCTGTAGGACTGCACTGTAAGGCCCTCTATTCCCACTGTGTCAAGCACCTGCTCATCCTTGCCAAGACTCTTGTCCAGCTCATACTTGGTCTCATATGGCTCTGTCTCAACGGTCTCCGTGTAGAGCTCCACGCTGAACGGCTCCGTGATGGTGCCCCATATCGTACATGATGTGGAATATCCATCGTAGCTTGTGCTTATCTTTATCGGGTAATCCGTGTCATTTGTAAATACAAAGTCACATCCGCCCCACGCCACAGTGGCGTCAAGTCCCGCAGGAACATACGATGAAGGGTATGGATGACAATGTCTCTCATCTATCTCGAGATTCGCATACAGGCACGCCATGTACATGGTGGATGACACCTGACATATTCCACCGCCCATGTCCATGACTGACTGTCCGTCAGCATATGATGGGCCCGGAAGGAAGCCTCTCTCCTCGGTGAGCTCTCCGACTCCGAGGTTATATGAAAATGACTCTCCCGGCATGAGTATGGTTCCATCGCAATACTGCGCCGCCAGCTTGACATTTGTCTTTCTGTTCTCTGAACCCTCAACCTCTGTGCTGTATGAACTCATCTCGTCTCTGAACAGCATCTTCCTGTATTCTTCCGTACTCATATCCGCCGGGGTGTATGTGAGCGGGATGCTCACATCCGTTCCCTTCTTGGCAGATTCAAGGCTCTTCTTTGCCGCCTCCAGATCAAAGTCCACACCGTCCTTGGCCTCAACTACCTCGTAGTTCTTGTCCGGGTCAAGCGTTGGATTCTGCGGCTCACAATGTACCTTTTTGTATACCTCGTCCAGATCCACGTCAGCAGACACGACAGGACATTCCACCACAGTGCCATAGTCTCCTTTTGCTATCTGCTTCTTTATGCGGGTTACCAGCTTGTCTGTGTCTATCCTGTAGCTGCCCTTTCCCTTTGTCACAATGAGGTTCTTGTCCTCTATCCTGTATCCATCCTCTATATCCAGATCAACCTTCATCATATCACTGCTCTCGATGGCGGTCGTTATGATGCCGCTGTCGCCTATATATGGATAAATGTCATAGCTGCTTCCAAGTGTCCAGGATTCCAGAAGCCCATAGCCTCTTCTCCAGAAGCTGTGTGAGTCATCCTGTATCTTCTGCACAGACTTCTCAGAATCCATATCCAGCGCCGCCGACACATCCAGGGTGTAAGTCTTGTCATCCAGCTTCACCTGTATGCCCACACTGCTGTAATCACGTCTGAACTGGTCATTTATGCTCTTTGCCGCCTCCGCAGATTTCATTCCGCCAACGTCTAATCCGTTTATGGTGGTCTTTTTGTACAGCTTTCTGTTGCCCACACACGCACATATTAGCGCATAAAATATCACCATGAACACCGCCGTGAGTATCCAGCTTATCACTCTGTATCGCTGCTGTCTCTTCCTCCACTGCTCAGATGCACGCCGTCCTGAAGCTCTCTGCCTGTTCTGCACAAGTCTCTTTTCAGTTGTATGTCCGTTTCTTCTTTCGTCTGCCATCTACATTCCCCTCATCCTGTAGAATAGATATTCCTTTGCAAGCTCCGAGTAGAGCTGCTGTACAGTCCACTCCCTGTTGCTCCGTGTCACTACCGACTTCAGCCTTACTGCCGGAAGCCCGGTCTTCTTATACCTTTCAAGAAATATATCAAGTTCTTTGCTGCTCACTCCGTCAAATATGAGCATATCCATACTGAGATCTTCCGTCTGTCCGGTCTCATCTCCACAGCCAGATATGTCAGCCGTGTCGCACAGACTTCCGACCTTCATACCGTAATGCTTTCTCTGAATGTCAACGCACTCCGCACCTATGTCACTGCATATATCCTGTACTGCACTCTTCTGCTCAGGTGCCAGATTGACTGTCATAAGCCTCTTCATATCAGCATTTCTCCTGTCTTTCTTCTTTTGTCCAAATCTATACCCATTATGTTATTTTTTCAAATATTGTCAACCGATGTGGGGAAAATATGTTGATTTTTAATTTAATAAACCCCATTTCACCATATTGAGACTATCCAATATATAACACCGAGCAGCCAGCTTGTAAATATACCGTACAGTATAACAGGCCCCGCTATGGTGAACGCCTTCACGCCCTTTCCGAACACTTCACCCTCAGTCTGGAATTCCACTATGGGCGCACACACACCATTTGCAAATCCTGTGATCGGCACAAGTGCTCCGGCACCGCCGTACTTTGCTATCTTCTTGTAGAGATTCAGACTTGTGAGGATGACACTTACGAGGACGAGTATCAGCGATACATACGCATACGCCTCGTCTTCCTTCACATCGAAGTGTACCAGCAGGTCAAATATCCCCTGCCCTATCGTGCAGATCACGCCTCCCACAAGAAACGCCCACAGGCAGTTTCTCGGAACGCTTGATGTGGGTGTCACAAGCTCCACATATTCATTGTAATCGCTCTCTGTAGGTTCAAACTTCATAACAAATACCTCCATTTCACACAAAATAATTTTGACTTTATCACATGCCCAGAACTACACTCAGCACCGAGCCTACCAGTTTTCCCGCAGCAAGGCCGTATATGACATAAGGGAAATTCCTTCTCACACTGAATCTTCTGGCTGCGATTGGAATGACATTCAGCACCTCCGTAAGTGCCCCCGCCAGGCATCCCACAAATATCCCTCCGAACAGACATATGATGGTATATCCCACCCATGTCACCGGAACCGATATTTTGAATACATATATCAGATTTGCCAGTGCCGCACCATATGCCAGCAGACACTCTATGAGCAGATAATGCCTTGCCCCCTTTACCTTCTCAAGGAGCTTGGGGAATATTCCTATCATGGATATAAATGCAAAATACCCGCCCGATATGGCCACACCGCTGGCAAAGCAGGCTATGGCAAGCATAGCGTATCTAATCAGCATCTCTCTCCGCCTTCTTTCTGGAGGCATCCGTTATGACTGTCTGGTTGACCTCCTGTTCATACTGTCTCATCTGAACCTGAAGCGGTGTAGGATCATCAGAGAATTTTTTCTTTGCACCGTGATTGAAAAATACGATTATACCGATGAAGAGCCCCAGGGAATATGCTATTCCCGCCACAGGATAGGCATCCCTGCCCTGCCCCACAAATATGTTGTGCATGACGTCAAGCTGTCCAACCATATTGACATCCGAGTTGTACGACATGATGGAAAAGCCTGCTCCGAAAAATGCGATGAAGCATATCATCAGAAATTTGAAGAACTGCTTTACTTTGTCGCTGGTGTCATATGTCCTGTAATACACAACCACGTCCGTTGCCCCTATGGTCTGTGTCTGGCAGTCCGGGTAGTGCTCCTGTATCACCTGCAGAATGTACATCACCGATATGACCTGCTGCTCCTTGCTTCCGGAAAAGCTCATGAGCTCCAGCTTCTCCACGCCGTATTTTATATCAGGATTTGGACTCAGCACCGTCGCCACATCCTTTATTTTGACCTTTCTCTTCTCCGCCAGACTGCTCTCCGACAGTTTCAAATACAAAAGTTCAGCC
>OKSC01001952.1_pt1 | contig 18765 bp, 17 predicted proteins | sample 1601161 | NCBI WGS metagenome assembly OKSC01 (sample SAMEA3541552, study PRJEB24748) | human gut metagenome | biome: human gut; feature: human-associated habitat; material: faeces | place: China | collected 2012
CCTTTGCACACGGCTTCAACATCCACTTCAAGACCATCACCGCTCCCAAGAACGTGGACGTCATCATGATCGCTCCCAAGGGCCCCGGCCACATCGTGCGCCGCCTGTACACCGAGGGCGAGGGCTGCCCCTCTCTGATCTGCGTGGAGCAGGACTACACCGGTAAGGCCAAGGACATTGCACTGGCTTATGCTTCCGGCATCGGCGCAGGCCGTGCAGGCATTCTGCAGACCACCTTCAAGGAGGAGACCGAGACCGATCTGTTCGGCGAGCAGGCCGTGCTGTGCGGCGGTGTTTCCGAGCTGATCCACGCCGGTTTCGATACGCTGGTGGAGGCCGGTTACGAGCCCGAGATGGCCTACTTTGAGACCTGCCACGAGATGAAGCTGATCGTTGACCTGATCAACGAGGGCGGCTTCTCCAAGATGCGCTACTCCATCTCCAACACCGCCGAGTACGGCGACTACCGCACCGGCAAGCGCCTGATCACCGAGGAGACCCGCAAGGAGATGAAGAAGGTGCTGACCGAGATCCAGGACGGCACCTTTGCCTCCGAGTTCCTGACCGAGATGAGCCCCAAGGGCGGCCGCAAGGTGCACTTCCTTGCCAAGCGCCGTATGGAGGCTGAGCTGCCCATCGAGAAGGTGGGTGCTGAGCTGCGCGGCATGATGAGCTGGCTGAAGAAGTAAAAACGGGAAAATGGCTCGCCCTCTCAGTCACCTGCGGTGACAGCTCCCCCAAAGGGGGAGCCAAGGACGTAACGGTCAGGCTCTTGCCTCTCCCTTTGGGAGAGGTGGCACGGCGTAAGCCGTGACGGAGAGGGCGAAGCAGTTGAAAATGGATTGAGAGTGTTGGCTTTAGCGGGAAAACCGTTAATGCCAACGCTTTTTGTCAGAAAGAGGAATAAACCATGAGAAGTGACAACGTGACCAAGGGCTCGGAGCGCGCGCCCAACCGCAGCCTGTTTTATGCGCTGGGCTACACCCCGGAGGAACTGGAGCGCCCCCTCATCGGCGTGGTGAGCGCCCACAGCGAGATCGTGCCCGGACACATGAATCTGGATAAGATCGCCGAGGCCGTCAAGGCCGGTGTGCAGATGGCCGGTGGTACCCCCATCCTGATCCCCGCCATCGGTGTATGCGATGGCATCGCCATGGGTCATGTGGGCATGAAGTACTCTCTGGCCTCCCGCGAGCTGATCTGCGACAGCGTGGAGACCATGCTGATGGCACACCAGCTGGACGGCCTTGTGCTGGTGCCCAACTGCGATAAGATCGTGCCCGGCATGGTGATGGCAGCGGTGCGCATGGATGTGCCCGCCGTGGTCTGCTCCGGCGGTCCCATGCTGGCCGGTACTTACGGCGGCGAGGAAGTGAGCCTTTCCAAGATGTTCGAGGCCGTGGGCGCCTATAAGGCCGGTATGATCACCGACGAGCAGCTGGAGGACTGCACCTGCAACTGCTGCCCCAGCTGCGGCAGCTGCTCCGGTATGTACACCGCCAACAGCATGAACTGCCTGTGCGAGGCCATCGGCATTGCCCTGCCCGGCAACGGCACCATCCCGGCTGTGTATTCCAAGCGCCTGCAGCTGGCAAAGCACGCCGGTATGGCAGTGATGGAGATGGTGCGCAAGGGCATCACCGCGCGCCAGATCATCAACGAGCGCTCCATCCGCAACGCGCTGACCTGCGATATGGCACTGGGCTGCTCCACCAACACGGTGCTGCACCTGCTGGCTATCGCCTACGAGGCCGGTGTGCCCATCGACCTGAAGCTGTTCAACGAGATCAGCGCTAAGACCCCCAACCTGTGCCATCTGGCACCGGCAGGCCCCACCCACATGCCGGATCTGTATGCAGCGGGCGGTATCCCGGCGGTGCAGGCAGAACTGGCCAAGAAGGGCCTGCTGGACTTGGACGTGCCCACCGTCACCGGCAAGACCCTTGGCGAGAATATCAAGGGTGCCCATATCCTGAACGAAAAGGCCATCCGTCCCATCGAGAACCCCTACTCTGAGACCGGCGGTCTGCAGATTTTGTGGGGCAACATTGCCCCGGACGGCTGTGTGGTCAAGCGCAGCGCCGTGGCCCCGGAGATGCAGAAGCACACAGGCCCGGCGCGGGTGTTCAACAGCGAGGAGGAGGCCATTGCCGCCATCTACGCAGGCAAGATCGTCCCGGGCGATGTGGTAGTCATCCGCTACGAAGGCCCCAAGGGCGGCCCGGGTATGCGGGAGATGCTCAACCCCACCTCTGCACTGGCAGGCATGAAGCTGGATAAGACGGTAGCCCTCATCACGGACGGCCGCTTCTCCGGTGCGTCCCGCGGTGCTGCCATCGGTCATGTCAGCCCGGAGGCGGCCTCCGGTGGCCCCATCGGCCTGATCGAAGAAGGGGATACCATTACCATCGATATCCCCAACGCCTCCATCAAGCTGGAGGTCAGCGACGCAGTGCTGGCCGAGCGCAAGGCAAAGTATGTTGCGCCGGAGCCCAACATCAAGACCGGCTGGCTCAGCCGCTACGCCCGCATGGTCACCAGTGCAAATCTGGGTGCGGTGCTGAAATAAAAGATCCATAAAAAAGGGGCTGCTGCACAAGATCCTGTGCAGCAGCCCCTTTTGCATACAGGGAAAGCTGTGACCGGAAGCGAAAGCTGCCGGTTCTTTTTGTATTGCCGAAAAAAGTGAAAAAAGGTAGTTGACAAAACCCCTTTCTCATGCTAAAATAAACAAGTCGTCCGGCAGAAGGATGTACAACAAAAGAATATGGGCGTGTTCCCGAGTGGCCAATGGGGACAGACTGTAAATCTGCTGCTTTCAGCTTCGGTGGTTCGAATCCACCCGCGCCCACCAAGAACTCCGGTATCCAATGGGTACCGGAGTTTCTGTTTTATCTGTCTTGCAAAAGGGGCTGCAAGGGTGGATTCGAACAGCATCGACCCGCCGAATAGTCCGGCGGGAAAAAAGCCCCTGCGGGGCTTTTTTAGATGCGCGGCTCGCGCAATCCACCCGCGCCCACCAAGAACTCCGGTATCCAATGGGTACCGGAGTTTCTGTTTTATCTGTCTTGCAAAAGGGACTGCAAGGGTGGATTCGAACAGCAGCGGAGCCGACCGCCGCCTGCGGCGGAAACAGGGAGGCGAGGCTGGGGCAGCGCTCCGCTTTTTCAAAGCCCTGCCAAGGGGCTGCGGAAAAAGCGGCAAGCGCAACTCGTAAAACCCGCCGAATAGTCCGGCGGGAAAAAAGCCCCTGTGCAACAGCGACGACCGCTGCCAGCGGCAGAAACAGGGAGGAGCTGTTGGGGCTGCGGCCAGCAGGATGCGCGTGCCGCCCAAGGCACGATGCAGCCGCTGGGAGCCGCGACCCGGGTTCCGTTTCTGCGCGGCTCGCGCAATCCACCCGCGCCCACCAAAAAACCGCAACGTATCAAAATACGCTGCGGTTTTGTTTTGCTATGCTTTTTCCTGCTATTTCTGCTTCGCCCTCCCATCAGAGCAGCTGTGCAAGAATACTGTTTTGCACAATAAGTCCGGCGGGGGTCAAGGCGAGGATGCGGCCATCAAAGGTAGCGTACCCGGCGCGGACACAGTTTTGCACAAAGGTCAGCTGTGCGGTGGAAAACTGCTTGCCGTACAGGGCTTTGTAGGCATCAAGGTCAAGCCCCTTGCGCAGCCGCAGCTGCAAGATCAGGTAGTCCTCTGCACCGCAGCTGCCGTCCATGATGGGTGCGGCGGCATCCTGCAGAAAGGCGGCGGTGTCCGGCGCGTAGCAGAACCGCTTGCCGCCCATGCAGGAGTGTGCCGCAGGGCCAAGGCCAAGATAATCGCCGCAGTCCCAGTAGATGAGGTTATGCTTCCCCTCGTAGCCCGGCTTTGCAAAGTTGGAGATCTCGTACTGGCGGTAGCCGTGGTGCTCCAGCTGCTCCACGGCGTAAAGGTAGAAATCAGCGGCTTCATCGCCGGTGGGCAGACCCTCCGGCGGGTGCTTGCCGAAGGCAGAATCCGGCTCGATCTTTAAAAGGTAAGCCGAGATGTGGGTGGCACCGCCTTTTTCGATCAGCTCCAGTGTCTCGTCAAATTCGGCCTGCGTATAATGGGGCAGTGCCAGCATGATGTCGCCGCTGATGTTCTCGAACCCGGCACGCCGGGCAGCGGCAAAGGCTGCCCGCGCCTGCTTGGCGCTGTGGGGACGGCCAAGGGTGCGCAGCTGGGTGTCCCGGGCGGACTGCACCCCGAAGGAGATGCGGTTCACCCCCGCCGCCCGGAAGCCCCGCAGGCTCTCCTCGGTGACGGTCTCAGGGTTTGCCTCCAAGGTGATCTCTGCACCGGGCACGGGGTCTGCTGCCCGGATGAGCCGTTCTGCCTGCGCAGGGGTGAGCAGGCTGGGCGTGCCGCCGCCGAAATAGACGGTATCCGGCCGCAGGGGCGCGTCCGGCGCAAAGCGGTGCAGCTCCCGCAGCAGCGTGTCCACATAGGCGTCCGGTACGCCCCGCTCTCCGGGGTGGGAATAAAAATCGCAGTACCGGCATTTGGAAAAACAGTAGGGAATATGCAGATAAAGTCCAAGGGACATACAATATCACAGCCTTTTTCATGAAACGTTCATTTCTATGCAGTATACTATATTCCGTAGACCGGAGCAAGAGAGAAATGCTCCGGCAGAATAGACTGGAGGAACCCAGATGAGTTACAACAATTACAACCGTGGCTATGCAGAGCCTACAATGACCTCGGCTGATTATATGACCCGCACCTACCGCTGGATGGCGCTGGGACTGCTGGTCACCTTTGCGGCGGCCTTTGTCACCGCCACCACCCCGCTGTTCTATGTGGTCAATTCGCTGTACCTGCTGTTCACCATTGCCGAGCTGGCGCTGGTGTTCGTGCTGAGCGCCCGGGTGCAGAATATGTCCGTGGGCGCGGCAAGAGGCGTGTTTTTGGGCTACGCCCTGCTCAACGGCATGGTGCTGAGCTATTATTTCCTTGCTTTTGAAGTGGGCACGCTGGTGCTGGCCTTCCTTGCTACCTCGCTGTATTTCGGCCTGATGGCAGTTTACGGCACGACTACCCACAAGGACCTGTCCGGCTGGGGTCCCAAGCTGATGATGGCACTGTTTGCGCTGATTATCACCGGTTTCGTTGGTCTGCTGTTTGGCATGGGCTTTATGGGCACGGTGCTGTACTCCGGCATCGGTCTGGTGGTGTTCATGCTGCTGACCGCCTACGACACCCAGAAGCTGAGCCAGATGTACTCCTACTACGCAGGGGACAGCGAGCTGGCGGAAAAGGCTTCCATCTACGGCGCACTGACGCTGTATCTGGACTTCATCAACATCTTCCTGTATGTGGTGCGTCTGCTGGGTCTCAACAGCCGCCGCCGCGACTAAGCGTACAGCGCCGCAACATCATTGATAAGCTGGAAATCGGTCAGGCCTGCGGGTCTGACCGATTTTTTTGCGTAAAAAAGGGATAACGGAGCATCCCCGGATGCTCCGTTATCCCTAAAATTTTAGTTCGCTGCTCAAAGCATCTTTACAGCCAGCGCCTCGGTGGTGCGCTCCTGCGCCTCGGTGCTGCCGGGCTTATCGTCCAGAATATACCGCAGCACCAGCACTTCGGCTACATACAGCACCGCCACCTTGATGGGGATGCTGCCGGAATCCAGCGGGCTTTCCTGTGCGCCGCACAGCAGCACGATGTCTGCCAGCTTTGCGCCGGGGGAGTCCTCGTAGTGGGTGATCAGGATGATCTTTGCGCCGTTGGCCTTGGCGGTGCGCAGGGTCTCCATCAGGTCCCGGGTAGCGCCGGAGTAAGAGACGAACAGCACCACGTCCTGCTCGGTCATCAGGCTGGCCGCCATGACCTGCATGTGGCTGTCGGCGGTGGCGCGGAACTTGTTGGTGATGCAGGCGAACCGGGCGCAGATCTCGTTGGCGGCGGCCATGCTGCCGCCCTGTCCCATGCAGAACACCTGCCGGGCGCTGTGCAGCAGCGCCACAGCCTGCTCCACCGCCTGCGGCGAAAGAGCGTTCTGGGTGCCATTGATGGCGGTCATGAACAGCGCCGAGGCGTGCTCACACAGGGTGGCGGTGTCGGCGTCTGGGGCGGGCTCCTGCTGGTTTACCAGCACACCGGTGGCATTGGCCTGCGCCAGCGCAATGCGCATTTCGTGGTAGCCCTCAAAGCCCAGCGCCCGGCAGAACCGGAACACCGTGGCCTCGGCCACCTGACACTCTCTGGCCAGCGATGATATGGACAGATACTGTGCCTCAGCAGCGTGCTGCACCAGATATTCGGCCACCGTGCGGCCGGATTTTGTCAGGTCGCCCTGATGCTGCTGCAGCAGCTCCCAAAAATTTGTAGACATTCTTCCCTCTCCTGACTTGGGCCGCCGGCGGGTGCCGGTGCCGTGTTCGTGCTTACCTTCTTATATAAAAGTATAAGAGAAACCGCGCCGCTGTGCAAGAGGCGTAATGAACACATTTTACCCGCCGATTCTGTGCAGAGGGCACAGTTTTGAAGGAAAAAATGCCCAAAATGGTGAAAATGCTTTTCATTTTTACAATTTTATAACTGAAAGCGATTTTCAGAGCAGCGGGGGAAAGCGTACCGTTTTGTAACTATTTTGACAAGTAAAGTGGATGAAAATATTGTGTTTTTTCTGATATCCCACAATTTTGTGCAGGCTGCTAGGTTTGAAAATGAAAATTTATGAAAAGAACGAATAGACAAAATGAAAATAATTTTCTATAATTAGGCTACAAACAACGGCTGCAGACACGAGCGGCCGCTACGAGCAAAACGGAGTACGATCCCCCGATGGGTCGAAGAAGATGAACAAGGAGAATCTACCATGAAAAACTGCATTTCCCGCCGTTCCTTCCTGAAGGCTGCCGGTATTCTGGGCGCTGCCGGTGCACTGGCCGCCTGCGGCGGTTCCTCCTCCACCAGCACTGCTGCTTCCTCCACCGCTTCCTCTGCTGCTGCAAGTGCAGCCGGCACCGGCGCAAGCATCAAGCTGTGGACATACCCCATCGGCGGCTGGGGCAATGACGATACCGTCCAGAACCTGATCTCCAGCTTCAACGCAAAGTATCCCGACATCAAGGTGACCGTGGAGTATCTGGACTACACCAACGGCGACGATCAGGTGAATACCGCCATCGAGGGCGGCAGCGCACCCGATCTGGTCATGGAAGGCCCCGAGCGTCTGGTGGCCAACTGGGGCGCTAAGGGCGTTATGGCTCCGCTGAACGATCTGTGGACCGATGACGCCAAGAAGGACATCTACGCTTCTGTGGAGTCTGCCTGCCACAACGAGAAGGGCGACTACTACGAGTACCCCCTGTGCATGACTGCACACTGCATGGCCGTGAACATGACCAAGGTCAAGGAAGTGGGCGCGGACAAGTACATTGATACCGACAAGCACACCTGGAGCACCGAGGGCTTCCTGAACACTGTGGACGCACTGTACAAGGGCGGCTACGAGAACGTAGCAGCCATCTACTGCAGCGGTCAGGGCGGTGATCAGGGCACCCGCGCCATCATCAACAATATGTACGGCGGCACCTTTACCGATGCGGCCCACACCAAGTACACCGCCGACTCTGCCGAGAACATCAAGGCCATTCAGGCTCTGTACGATGCAAAGGGCGTCAACTTTGATCCCTCCATCAACGGCGGCGAGGAGATCACCCTGTTCCGCAACGGCACCCTGCAGATGGCTTTCTGCTGGAACATTGCACAGCAGCTGAACGCTGACACCGCTGCCGCAGGCCAGACCATCAGCGGCGACGAGATCTTCCCCATGGCATTCCCCACCGAAAGCGGCGACCCGAAGCTGTGCGGCGGCATCTGGGGCTTTGGCATCTTTGATAATGGCGACGAGGCCAAGATCAAGGCTGCAAAGACCTTTATCGAGTTCATTGCTGCCGATCCCGATCAGGTCAAGGACAGCGTGCTGGCTTCCACCTACTTTCCCGTCCGCACCAGCGTGGGCGACATCTACGTCGGCAACGAGGTCATGAGCGAGTACAGCAAGTTCATGGGCTATCTGGGCGACTACTACCAGATCACCCCGGGCTGGACCACTGCCCGTACCGAGTGGTGGAACATGCTGCAGCGCGTGGGCTCCGGCGAGGCCGTCGAGACTGCCGTCAAGACCTTCGTGGACAACGCAAACGCAGCCGCTGCTGCCGAGGCATAAGCGCTAGTTCCTCTGAACTGCATCACAGCTGAACCGCAAGGCCCCCTTCCTCCGGGTGAGGGAGGGGCCTTTTTACGGAAAAAACACTCTCAAACGAAAGGTCTGGTGATCCTCTTGGCTGCAAAGACGGCAATGAAAGAGCCCAAACGCAGCAGTGCGCTGGTACGGCGCGAAACCTTCGCCTCCTACTGCTTCCTGCTGCCCAGCCTGATCTTCTTTCTGGGCTTCGTCATCTACCCCATGATCCTCTGCGTGGTGACCAGCTTCTTTGACTCCACCATGAACCGCGCGGATATCTTTGTGGGTCTGGCAAACTACAAGACCCTGTTTGCAGACCCCATCTTCCTTGGTGCATTAAAGAACACCTTCGTCATCGTCATTGTGTCGGTGCCCATCACCTGCATCTTCTCGCTGTGGGTGTCCTCCGCCATCGTAGACCTGCCGGAGTGGGCCACCAGCCTTTTCCGCTGCGTGTTCTACCTGCCCGTGGTCACCGGCTCTGTCGCCGTTACCGTGGTGTGGAAGTGGATGTACAACAACTACTACGGCATCTTTAACTATCTGGGCAAGAGCCTTGGTATTCTGGACAAAAACATCAACTGGCTGGGTGACGAGCGGTTTGCACTGGGCTGTATCATCCTGATCCTGCTTACTACCTCCGTGGGTCAGCCCATCGTGTTGTATGTCTCGGCACTGGGCAACGTGGACCAGTCCATTGTGGAGGCTGCCGAGGTGGACGGTGCAAACGACTTCCAGTGCTTCTGGAAGATCAAGTGGCCCGCCATCATGCCCACCACCCTGTACATTCTGGTCATCACCACCATCAACTCCTTCCAGTGCTTTGCACTGATCCAGCTGCTGACCTCCGGCGGCCCCAACCACAAGACTGATACCATTATGTACTACATCTACTACACCGCCTTCAAGCAGTACAAGTACGGCTACGGCAACGCCATGGGCGTGGTGCTGGCGGTGATCATCGCCATTCTGTCTGCTGTCCAGTTCAAGCTGGGCAACAAGGATAATTAAGGAGGTGCGGAACAATGCGTGCAACTGCTGCAAAAAAGCAAAAACCGTTGAATCGCCATCCCAGTAAACTGAAAAAGATGAGCGCCTACGCCATTCTGGCGATCATCCTCATCAGCATCATGGCGGTGCTGTTCGCCTTCCCGCTGTACTGGATCATCACCGGCTCCTTCAAGACCGGTGCCGCCATCAACGCCACTACCCCCGAGTGGTGGCCCAGCCAGTGGGTGCTGACCAACTACCAGAAACTGTTTGCCGGTAAGCGTGCCCCGCTGTGGCAGCTGGCTGTGCCCTTCGGCTCCAAGTTCAGCGCCAACGGCGAGCCCGTCTACTTCTCGGTAGGCCCCATGGCTCCCGCTGCCATCCGCTGGATGATCAACACCGTGTTCATGGCCGTTATGTCCATGATCCTTACCTGCCTGACCGCCGCCATGGCCGGTTATGCGCTGGCCAAAAAGCGCTTTGTGGGCCGCAAGCTGCTGTTCACCCTCATCGTCTGCGCCATGGCACTGCCCAAGCAGGTCATCCTGATCCCCTTGCTGCGCGAGATGAGCGCACTGAACCTGTACAACACCATCTGGGCGGTCATCTTCCCCATCGTGGGCTGGCCGTTCGGCGTGTTCCTGATGAAGCAGTTCAGTGAGGGCATCCCCACCGAAATGCTGGAGGCTGCCCGCATCGACGGTGCCAGCGAGGCGCGCACCTTTGTCAAGATCGTGCTGCCCATGGTCAAGCCCGGTATCGGTGCACTGGCCATCTTTACCTTCATCAACAGCTGGAACGATTACTTCATGCAGTTGATCATGCTGTCCAGCACCAGCAACCTGACCATCTCGCTGGGCATTGCAAAGCTGCAGGCAGAAAACAGCACCGACTTCGGCCTGATCATGGCCGGTGCCGCACTGGCCGCAGTGCCGATCATCATCATCTTCCTCATCTTCCAGAAGTACTTCACCAAGGGCATCGCAATGGGTGCGGTCAAGGGCTAAAATTGCGACTGCGGCAAATCAACAGATTGCCCGGGGCAAAAGCCTTCATGCGGAAGATGAATCTCTGAGTTCTGACTACTCTTTCAAGTGGTACAAAAAACGTCAAAATCCGATACGAACGACTATTTCATCTTGATTTATTACTGATTGTAAAGAAGGGCTTGAAACATGAAAGATATCAAAAAATATCAGGGTGTCATCCCTGCCTTTTACGCCTGCTATGACGCAGAGGGCAACATCTCGGTGGAGGGGGTCAAGGCGCTGACCCGCCACCTGATCGCCAAGGGCGTCAAGGGCGTGTATGTGGGCGGCTCCTCCGGCGAGTGCATCTATCAGCACGTCGACGAGCGCAAGACGGTGCTGGAAGCCGTGATGAGCGAGGCCAAGGGCAAGCTGACCGTGATCGCCCACGTTGGCTGCAACAACACCGCCGACAGCATGGAGCTGGCACGCCACGCCGAGAGCGTGGGCGTGGACGCCATTGCTTCCATCCCGCCCATCTACTTCCACCTGCCGGAGTACGCCATTGCCAAGTACTGGAACGATATGTCCGCTGCCGCCCCGAACACCGAGTTCGTCATCTATAATATCCCGCAGCTGGCAGGCACGGCGCTGACCATGAGCCTGCTGAACGAGATGCTGAAGAACCCCAACGTGGTAGCCGTGAAGAACAGCTCCATGCCCACGCAGGACATCCAGATGTTCAAGGATGCCGGCATTGCCGCACGCGGTGAGGAGGGCTTTGTGGTGTTCAACGGCCCGGACGAACAGTTCGTTTCCGGACGCGTCATCGGCGCAGACGGCGGCATCGGCGGCACCTACGCCGTGATGCCGGAGCTGTATCTGGCGATGAACGCCCATCTGGAAAAGGGCGAGATCGCAAAGGCACGCGCTATCCAGTACGAGGCTAACCGCATCATCTATAAGATGTGCTCTGCCCATGGCAACCTGTATGCGGTGCAAAAGGAGATTTTGCGCCGGATGTATGGTCTGGAGCTGGGCAGCGTGCGCGCCCCGATGCCCGGCCTGATCCCCGCCGATGAGCCCATCGTTGCCGAGGCACAGGCCATGATCGAAGCCGCCATCGCAAAGCTGTAACAAAATAAAAGCGCCCCTCTCCGTCTCTTTTTCAGAGGGGAGGCGGGCGCTTCTTTTATTGGAGGAAACGCGAATGATCTGCGATACCCTGCAGCATCTGGGCCGGTACAGGGGGCTGCACCCCAACTTGGATACCGCCATTGACTACCTGCTTACCCACGACCTTGCCGCCCTGCAGCTGGGACGCACCGAGGTGGACGGCGACAAGGTGTTCATCAACCTGATGGATGCCACATTGCACCCGGACGCGGGCTACCACCCGGAGTACCACAAGCTTTATGCTGATTTACAGGTAGACCTTACCGGCAGCGAGGGCTGGGGCTACACCAATCTGCCCGGCGCGGAGATCGGGGAATTTACCGGGGACTGCGGCTTTCAGGACAGTGCCAGCGTAGTGACCGGTGCACTGGGCGAGGGACGCTTTGTGCTGTTCTTCCCGGAGGAGCTGCATAAGCCCGGCCTTGTACAGCACGGCTGTGTCAGCGTGCGCAAGGCGGTCGTCAAAATCAGAATGGAGGAGTAAGACCATGGATAAGGAAAAGCTGTTTGCACAGATCAAGGGTGGGCTCATCGTGTCCTGTCAGGCACTGGAGCACGAGCCGCTGTATACCAAGGAGGGCGGCGTGATGCCCCTGATGGCGAAAGCTGCCGCCATGAGCGGGGCTGTGGGCATCCGCGCCAACACCGTGCGGGACATTACCCAGATCAAGCAGGTGGTGGACCTGCCGGTCATCGGCATCATCAAAAAGGATTACCCCGGCACGCCTATGTACATTACCGTCACCATGAAGGAAGTGGACGAGCTGGTGGCCTGCGGGGTAGATATCCTTGCCGTGCAGGGCACCGGTGCGCTGCGCCCGGACGGCTCCACCTCGGCGCAGTTCATCCGCGCCATCAAAGCAAAGTACCCCGAGCAACTGGTGATGGCCGATTGCGATAACCTTGAAAACGCCATGCTCTGCGCCGAAGCCGGTGCCGACTTTGTGGGCACCACCATGCGCGGCTACACCCCCGAGACCACCGGCATTGATGATATCGACTTTGACTTCATCCGCAAGCTGTCCGCAGAGTGCCCGGCAAAGATCATTGCCGAGGGCCACATCCACTACCCGGAGCAGGCGGTCAAGGCGCTGGAAGCCGGTGCGTTTGCACTGGTTGTGGGCGGTGCCATTACCCGCCCGGCAGAGATCACCGCACGCTTTACCGGTGCCATCAACGCCGCTAAAAAATAACACAAGGGAGTGTCTGCTATGAAACACTATCTTGGTATCGACATCGGCGGCACCGCCGTCAAGCTGGGCATCGTGGACGAAGCCGGTGCAGTGCTGGCGAAAGCCGAAGAGAGCGTAAACTTTGACGGCTACCGCACCCCCATCCTGACCACCGTGCTCAAAGCCGCACAGGCCTTCCTTGCCGCGCAGAACATCCCGGCGGCAAGCCTTGCGGGCATCGGCGTTTCTGCCACCGGGCAGATCGACAGCCGCAAGGGCATCGTGGCGGGCACCTGCGGCAACCTGCCCAACTACATCGGCGCACCCATCAAGGCGGAGCTGGAAAAGACCTTTGGTCTGCCGGTCACGGTAGCCAACGACGCCAACTGCATGACGCTGGGCGAGGTGTGGGTCGGCGGTGCAAAGGGCTATACGGACGTCATCGGCGTGACGCTGGGCACCGGCGTGGGCGGCGGCATCCTGACCGGCGGCCGTCTGCTGGAGGGGGCGCGGGGTCTGGGCGGCGAGCTGGGACACTACCGCACCCACGCGCTGGACGGCGTGGACTGTACCTGCGGCGCAAAGGGCTGCTGGGAGCGCTACGCTGCCACTACTGCTCTGGTGCGCGCTGCGCAGAAGGAAAACCCGGCATGGAAGGACGGCCGCGCCATCTTTGCCGCCGCAGAAGCGGGCAACGAGACTGTGCTGGCGCTGCTGGACGCATGGACGGACGAGATCGCGCAGGGGCTTGCAGGCATGGTGCATATCTTCAACCCGCAGCTGATCCTGATCGGCGGCGGCGTGTCTGCCCAGCAGAAGCTGCTCATCGAGCCTATCGCTGAAAAGGTGAAAGCATCCGTCATGCCCGCCTTTGCCGAAGGACTGGAAATTCGTGCCGCACAGCTGCACAACGATGCCGGTATGGTGGGCGCGGTGTATTACTTCCGGCAGACGATGGAAAAGGAGTAATTCGGTTATGAAAAAACATATTCTCTGTCTGGGTGATTCCAACACCCACGGCTATTGCGCCGACCCCAACGACTGCGCCGACCACGGCATCCGCTTCAACGAGGACGAGCGCTGGACCTGCCGTCTGCAAAAGGCGCTGGGCGAGGAATATCTGGTCACCGAGGAAGGTCTTTCCGGCCGCACCACCGTGTTCGTGGACCCGCTGCATGAGTCCATGGACGCGCTGAGCGTGGCTTACGCCCTGCTCAAGAGCCACGAAGTCATCGACCTGCTCATCATCATGCTGGGCACAAATGACGTCAAGGAGCGCTTTGGAGCCAATGCTGCCTGCATCGGCGCGGGCATGGAAAGGCTGCTGCTCAAGGTGAAAAGCGTGGACTGCTGGGGCGGCAAGGCACCTAACATTCTGGTGGTGGCACCGCCCTGCATCAAGGACGGCTTCCACGATGCCGTCATGGGCGCAGGCTGCGTGGAGAAATCCCGCGGGGTCGCCGAGCAGCTGCGCATCGTAGCTGAGCGGCAGGGCGTGCACTTTATGGACGCCGCCGAGTGCGAGTTCAACGAGGTGGACTTTATGCACCTGACTTGCAAGGGTCACGCCCGGCTGGCAGAGCTGCTGACCGCAGAGGTGCCAAAGCTGGTCTGAGTAAAAAGATGTCAGAGCGATCCCGGAAGGTCTGCGGACTTTCCGGGATCGCATTTTCATACAGACAGAGGAGAAAGCTCGATTTCCGGGACAGCATGGAAAAGGCGCGCGGTAAGAGCCGCTTTTTTCTGCCATACTGCCGCCTTTTTTGTTGACAAGGCACCGGCTTGCTATTATAATAGTGTAGTCAAAATGGCATTCCTGTGCGGCTTTGTGGCTGCGCGAAAGAAATACAGCTAATAACAAGGAGAGATTCTCAAATGGCACAAGAGATCAAGATGTCCGCTGCCGGTCTGAAGGCAATGCAGGAGGAGCTGGAATACCTCAAAACCGTCCGCCGCAAGGAGCTGGCTGAAGAGATCAAGGAAGCCCGCAGCCACGGCGACCTGTCTGAGAACAGCGAGTACGACGAGGCCAAGAATACGCAGGGTCTGGTGGAGAACCGCATCACCGAGCTGGAGCAGACTATCAAGAACGCAGTTCTGATCGACGAGAGCGAACTGAGCGTGGATAACGTTTCCGTTGGTACCCACGTTACCATCCGCGAGACCGGCGAGGACGATGCCGAGGAATACGATATCGTGGGCCGCACCGAGGCTGACGCCTTCAACGGTAAGATCAGCGACGAGAGCCCCGTGGGCCACGCCCTGATGGGCAAGGCTGTGGGCGAAAAGGTCGAAGTGCTGCTGCCCACCGGCCAGACCGTGGAGTACACTGTGCTGGCTATCACCCATTCTGCAAACTAAGTAGGAGTAACCATGGAAGAGCAAAAGAGAAACCCCGCTGCGGGTCTGTCCGAGAGCGAGCAGGTACAGGTGCGCCGCCAGAAGCTGGCCGACCTGCAGGCCGCCGGCAACGACCCCTTTACCCTGACCAAGTTCCCGCAGGACGCGTATTCTGCTGACCTGAAGGAAGAATTTAAGGAACTGCCCAACGAGACCGACAGCGGCAAGCTGGTGGCACTGGCAGGTCGTATGATGTCCAAGCGCGTCATGGGCAAGGCAAGCTTTGCCCACCTGCGCGATGACAAGGGCGATATCCAGCTTTATGTCCGCCGCGACGAGCTGGGTGACGAGGCCTACGCCGCCTTTAAAAAGCTGGACGTGGGCGATATTATCGGCGTGAAGGGCGAGGTGTTCCGCACCAAGACCGGCGAGCTGAGCGTGCGCGCTACCGAGCTGACCCTGCTGGCCAAGAGCCTGCGCCCCCTGCCCGAGAAGTTCCACGGCCTGACCGATACCGAGATGCGTTACCGTCAGCGCTATGTGGACCTGATCGCCAACCCGGAGGTAAAGGACACCTTCATCAAGCGCAGCCAGATCCTGAAGGAGATCCGCGCCTATCTGGACGAGAAGGGCTTCTTGGAGGTGGATACCCCCATCCTGACCCCGTTTGAGATCGGTGCTTCTGCCCGCCCCTTCTACACCCACCACAACAGCCTGAACATGGATATGGTGCTGCGCATCGAGACCGAACTGTACCTCAAGCGCCTGATCGTGGGCGGTATGGATCGCGTGTACGAGGTTGGCCGCATCTTCCGCAACGAGGGCATGGACCCCAAGCACAACCCGGAGTTCACTTCCATTGAGCTGTATCAGGCCTTTACGGATTTCCACGGCATGATGGATCTGGTGGAGGAACTGTACAAGCGCCTTGCCATCAAGATCTGCGGCAGCATGGTTATTCCGTATCAGGGCAAGCAGATCGATATGGGCCACTGGGAGCGCCTGACCATGGTGGAGGCCGTGAAGAAGTATTCCGGCGTGGACTTCAACGACTGGAAGTCTGACGAGGACGCCATCGCCGCCGCCAAGGAGCACCACGTGGAGCTGCCCGAGGTGCCCACCAAGGGCGCCATTCTGGCCGAGTTCTTCGACGCCTTTGTGGAGGACAAGCTGATCCAGCCCACCTTCATCTACGACTACCCCGTGGAGATCAGCCCGCTGGCAAAGCGCAAGCCGGATGATCCCGCCTTCACCGAGCGCTTCGAGTATTTCATCGACTGCACCGAGTACGGCAACGCCTTCAGCGAGCTGAACGACCCCATCGACCAGAAGGGACGCTTCGAGCGTCAGGTAGCCGAGCGCAAGGCCATCGAGCCCGACTGCAAGGCACAGGTGGACTACGACTACATCAACGCACTGGAGTACGGCCTGCCCCCCACGGGCGGTCTGGGCTTCGGCGTAGATCGTCTGGTGATGCTGCTCACCGATAGTGCCTCTATCCGTGACGTGCTGCTGTTCCCCACGATGAAGCCGATCGAGCAGTAAAACGTAAAATTGAAACGTAGATGCGACGAAATTTTGAACGGATTTCAAGCAACATCTGCGGTACTACACCACAACTACACCAATTTTGGGATGTTTTCCCGAAAAGGAGCCTTACAAAGCGGTGTGGTGTAACAAGTGAATAGGTGGATTGGTGTAGTGGCTACACCGAACTCCCAAAACGAAGATACGGCAGCTATGTTGCGAAAAACAACGTAGCTGCCGCTTTTTGTTTCGTATAGAGATTTTATGCTGACAGGCAACTTCTCCTGTGGTTAAATCAATTTGTCGTTGGCAAGTGTCAAACACTCCTGATTTGGCATACGCCACAATTTACGCCAATTTAGCACAGTTCCTCAAGCAATGCCGTGCATCCTTCCAGTATATCCTGCCATGTGGCTTCAAAATCTCCCGTGAACCATGGGTCTGCCACTTCACGGGGATGATCCGTATGCGCCATCAGCAGCGAGACTTTATGCTGTGGGTCACCGCCAACAAGCCGCAGGATGTCGCACAGATTACTTTCGTCCATGCCAATCAGATGATCATACCGTGCATAATCCAGCCGGGTCATCTGCCGGGCGGTCTTGCCGTTGCAGTCGATGCCATGTTCTGCCAGCTTCTGCCGTGCAGGAGGATAGACCGGATTTCCGATTTCCCATGCACTGGTGGCGGCTGATGCAATTTCAAATTGCTCGGAAAGTCCTGCTCTGGACACAAGGTCTTTCATCACATACTCTGCCATTGGGCTTCGGCAGATATTTCCGAGACAAATAAATAAGATCCTGGTCATGCCGGGTCGTTCTCCTTTTGGCTTACAAAAGCATAGCCGCCGTGGGTAGTGCGGATAAAGCTACCGCAGCCGGCCAGCTTCTTTCGCAGATTGGAAACGGTATTTGCCACGACCTTTAAGGTGTCGTCACAGCTTTGTCCCCACACAGCACGGAAAAGCTCTTCTTTTGAGAAGATTTGTCCTTCGTGGGAGGCAAGCATCAGCAGCAAATCGAACTCCAGTCGTGTAAGGGAGACTTTTCTGCCGTTGCACGACACTTCGTGGGTCATTCCGTCCAGTGTAAGCCCCGGAAGAACCAACTTCTCCCATGAATCAATGGATATTTGCTCTGCCTCGATGTGCTCTCGTTCCAGAAGCATCCGGATCTTCTGCTCCAATTCCGGGTCAGGCTGTCGGGTCTTTATAACGATCAAGGCAAACTCCTGCGTGTATTTTACTCTGCGGCGGTATCCATTTCCCGGAGCAGGTTTACCATCTCGATGGCACTGACTGCACAGTCATAGCCTTTATTACCTGCTTTGGTGCCTGCCCGCTCGATGGCCTGTTCGATGTTTTCGGTGGTCAGAACACCAAAGAGGACGGGAACCCCGCTTTCCAGCGAGACCGTGGCAATGCCTTTGGAAACCTCATTGCACACATAGTCGTAATGGCTGGTAGAACCGCGAATCACGGCACCAAGGCAGATCACAGCATCGTACTTTCCGCTTTTTGCCATTTTAGAGGCGACCAGTGGGATCTCAAAAGCACCCGGAACCCATGCAACATGAATATCAGCGTCCTGCACATCGTGCCGAAGCAGACCATCCATTGCTCCGCTCAGAAGTTTGGACGTGATAAATTCGTTGAATCGGGCAGCTACGATACCGACCTTGATATTCTGAGAAACCAGCTTGCTTTCAAATGTTTTCATTTTTAAATACCTCTTTCGTTGTTAATATTCCAGAAGATGTCCCATCCGTGCCTGCTTCGTTTTCAGGTAAAACAGGTCATACGGGGTCGCCGTCATCTGAATGGGTACGCGCTCGGAGATCTCCAGCCCAAACTCGGAGAGCTGATATACTTTGTCCGGGTTATTGGTAAGCAGGCGCAGGCTTTTTACGCCAAGTTCCCGGAGGATCTGCGCGCCGAGATAATACTCCCGTTCATCTCCATGGAACCCCAGAGCGAGATTGGCTTCCAGCGTATCCATGCCCTGCTCCTGAAGTTCATAGGCACGCAGTTTGTTGATCAGACCGATGCCCCGACCTTCCTGCCGCATATAGAGCAGGATACCACGGCCTTCTTTTTCGATCTGCGTCATGGCAGCGGCCAGCTGCTGGCCGCAGTCACAACGCAAAGAGCCAAATGTATCTCCTGTCAGGCATTCTGAGTGGACGCGGCACAGAATATCCTTTCCATCGCCAATGTCACCTTTTACCAGTGCAATGTGATGCTCTCCGTTCAGGCGGCTCACAAAACCATAAGCTCTGAAGGTGCCATAGTTGGTGGGCAGGCTCACTGCCGTCACCTGATCGACCAGTTTATCGTGACACTTGCGGTACTCCTGTAAATCACGGA
>OKSC01001973.1_pt1 | contig 18640 bp, 19 predicted proteins | sample 1601161 | NCBI WGS metagenome assembly OKSC01 (sample SAMEA3541552, study PRJEB24748) | human gut metagenome | biome: human gut; feature: human-associated habitat; material: faeces | place: China | collected 2012
TTGAACGAAATCCGGCTGTAGCTTGATGAATGGGATTGGTTTTTCGACAAACTGATTAAGGGCACAAAGTGCCCTTAATATCCTAATGTTCTGATTATTACTTATTTTTTATCTGATAAAATCGCGTATGAAAAAACATATAGAAAAGTTACAACAAAACAGCCTCAAACTGACTCAGCCGTCAACTTCGAGTCTTGAGTATAAAAGCCATTACAAAGAACTTTATAAGTTCCTTGACTTAAAACTGGGGTACTGGCCTTTACTGGTTCTTTTTTATATAAAGTCGCGCGTAAAAGAATATATAGAAAAAGTTACGCGAAACAGCCGCAGTAAGGGCCAGAACCCAAGTAGGAATAGTGGCGCGTATAGAGCTTGGATTATTTCACATATTCATGTGGCCGCTCTACATAGTCCTTAACCTTATAGTCGCCGATCTTCTCATACTGGCCGTTCTTTTCTTCGGCTTTCTGTTCTGCATCCTGAACGTTCTCATGCAGAATGGCATCAAAGAAAATCCTTTCAAGATACTCGTACTTAGAATAAATACCCTGTGCGCCCCAGACAAGCGCATTTCTCACATAGGAAGAATTGACGCGGAACAACTCATGGTCAACCTCAAATCCAAGCTTTTTTGCCAGCAGAACAGCAAAAACAATTACACTTCGTGTGTTGCCTTCTCTGAAAGGATGTATCTGCCAGATGGCGCAGATGATACGCACCAAGCGGAAAACAATATCACGATCATTGTCGCCAGTTCTCTTCAGCTTTGTGATCTCTTTCATCGTATCAGTAAGCTGTTTTTTTATCTCCGCCGGGTATGCATATCGTACTGTGTCACCACCGAGGACTTCCTCATATTTTACGATCTGGATTGTACGGAAATCTCCGGCCCAATCATATATCTGCCCGAAAATCATCCGGTGAATATCACAGAGTGTATCCGTGTTAAACTTTTCATACCTCTGCTCGTAGATCGCCGTCATTGCCAAATTGGTAATGTCCGCCTCTGCCTTACGAAGCAGCTCTGTGTCTTTGATTCCGGCGCGGTTAATAAGCACATTTGCGTCGTCATACAAATATGGATCTTTCATACCGTCCCCTCCGTCGGAAAACCATAGTGCCGTAATACGTTTTCAAACACCGTTTGAAAGGCTTTTTCTCCGCGGTGCCACTGCTGTATTTCTTCTGCAGTTTCTGCGCTGACCATAACACCCTCTATCGCGTTCATTGCGGAGGCGAAAGAGGTACATTGCTTTCGACGCTCCGGCTGCAATTCGTCCATGCCGGTGCTGAGCTTCATCACCATGAAACGGCAAGGAAGCTCCTGACCAATCAGCTTTGCCGCCTGCTCCAACTGTTCGAGCCGTGCTGCGATCTGCTTCTTTTCCGATTCATACTGCGCTCTGCGTTCCAATGCCTCCCGTACATTCTGAACTTCATCAGCTCGGATATATACGCCAGTCATCTTTTCTCCGACACGGCGCTGAAGATAGTATTGCGGATTGCCCTTGATTGTCTTTTTCGAGATGTAGCCAATCGGCAGTTCGTTGAGCTGCACGCGGATAAACTGTTCCCGCGCAAGCAAGCTGCCATACTCGGCTTGAATGGAATAATCCATAAAATCACCTCCGATTTTCTGATGATAGTATACCACGTTTTAACCTGCCATGCAATATACTCTGCGATTTTGTAGGTTATCTTATGCATAAATTTAGAGCACCGTGTTTGTCATACACGGTGCTCTGCATTGGTGCAGCTGCGCTCCGATGGGGTGATATTGCCGTAGTATAGCTCTTCAATGGTGCTTTCCATTGTGTCACCTCCTTTGGCACGAAACATACCAGAGAAGGATGGGAATAGCTATTGGGAACTGGCAATGCTAAGGAAAAAGTAACAAGTACATTTTCCTTATTTCTGCCCCTCACTCAGCAGCGCAACGGCTTTGTCAAAATCAGAAGTGATCCGCTGCGTCTTATTAAAAACATCATACTCCTGCGCTGCCTTTTCGAGTGCTTTTTTATGAGAAACACGCCCCTTGTCCGGCAGAATCTCATAACGTCGGAATGAAAGAAACTCATTGACGCTTGCCGCAAATTCATCCATTGTAAAAGTGTTTTCCCGCTCGATTAAATCCTCTATATAGTCAAAATAGCCAGAAACAGTTTGCTCCAACTGGCGGATCTGCTTTTCATCCAGATAGTTTTTGGCGATTTCGGTATCTGACTTCAGGATTCTTCCATCTGGGGCATTCTTCCATGTGGTCAGCCTCATGTTTTCCTTGCTGTGATCTGCGGAGTCGTAAATGATTTCTGCTGCGGTTTTACCCGTGATGGCGTAGTGGAATTTATTCTGCACCATCGCATAGAATTCGTGGGTGGTTGGTGCCTCACGGTCATAGTCGATACTGCACTCCGCATAGATGTCCGTCACCTGCTGCCAGATGCGACGCTCGCTTGCACGGATGGAGCGGACCCTCTCCAGCAGTTCACGGAAATAGTCTTTGCCAAATACGGTCTGCCCTTGTTTCAGCCGTTCATCGTCCATGGCAAAGCCCTTGATCATGTATTCCTTCAGTATCTTGGTCGCCCAAATGCGGAATGCCGTCGCACGGCGACTGTTGACACGATAACCGACGGAGATGATAGCATCGAGGTTGTAAAACTGGGTCGGATAGTTTTTCCCGTCTGCGGCAGTTGCCGAGATTTTCTCGGTAACTGATTCCTTTTCAAGTTCTCCACTTAAAAAAATGTTTTTCAAATGAAGTGAAATATTATCCGTAGTGCACTCAAACAGCTCTGCCATGCCTTTCTGGCTCAGCCATATGGATTCGTCTTTTATCAGTGCATTGACGGAAACATCTTCGTCAGCTGCACGATACATCAAAAACATTGCTTCTTTTCCGTCCATAAGAATACCATACTCTTTCTTTTGCTTTTTCCCGGTTTCCTCAATCAGCTTTGTCACCACGGCGTTAAGTTCTGCTACATTTTTCGATGTAATCACAGGGCGGCCGGTGTTTTCTTCGATCTCTTTCCGCGCATTCCCGGCAATCTGAACGCTCTGACGGGCGATGCTTTGGTTTTCCGCAAGTCCCTGCGGTTAGTGGGTCTTGGAAAGCTCGGTCGTAGTAGCCTCAGCAAGCATATTGAGTATCAGTTCCAGCGTGGACATGTTGTCCCGCAGATTTTCTTTCTTCAGTCCTTTGAGGTTCTTATACTGCCGTGTGGACATGCCCGACCACGCTTTGGTGATCTCATCCGTCAGAATCGCATACTCTACGCCCTCCTTGACGCCACGGTTCTGCCATTCGTCGGTCAGCTCCTTGCACACCTGAATGGCCTGTAACCGCTGGTTGATCCACTCCCGCGAATACCCCTTTTTCAAATAAGTTTCTACCGCCCGCTCAATTGTCAGCTCCGGGTCAATGGTTTCTTCAATCCGCTCGCGCCCGACCTGCGCCAACCACATTTTGAATGGCTCCGCTTTCTTGGAAGGAATGGACTAGATGATACGGAGGATCTGCTCGGTGATGGCAACATCGGTCAGGCGGCGCTCGCCATCTGCTGCTGTCATTTTCAAACCGTGACAATTTGTCAGCAGTTCATCTGTGCCTTCCTTATTCAGCCTTTCCTTGAGCTTTGCCCAGTAGTTTGTAGAGCTCCACGCTGTGAGGGTTGGTCGGTTTATACGCGCACTACGTCTACGACAGAGAAATACCATTCTTCCTCCGTTTCGTTCCATGCGGTGCGGATCGCCTGATCTTCATATAATTCTATTTTTTCATTTGATGACATATTGGATACCTCCATATGCTCATTCCTGTGGAAACGATCCGATAAGATTTGCTTTAGCAGACGATATATTCGTGCTCTGTTGTAATGTTTGTGGGGTTGTTGTCCGTAACATTTTTCCAAATAATAGTTCCGACATGGTTTTCTTCGCCAAAAACGTCATCAAGCAGTATTTTTAGATTAGCTTGCTCATTGTCGTCAGTTGAGATAAAAATGGAGCCATTATTTGTTAGCAAATCTCTTGCAAGGAGAAGGCGTGGATACATAAACATGAGCCACGCAGAGTGTGATGCCGAGCCACGTTTTGTTAAATCAAGGATTCTATTTGCTTGTTCAATATCAATACTCAGTTTTTCTGCCAATTCCTCTGCGGAAAATGTGAAGTTGTCGTTGTATGCAAAATCGTCTTTTCCCGTATTATACGGAGGATCAATGTAAATACATTTGACCTTGTGGGAATAGGACTTCAACAGATGTTTCAACCCGTCCAGGTTGTCGCCGCTGATATAGACATTCTGGCTGTTCAGATTCTCAGGCTGCGCGTTATGTTCTTCATCCGGCACGATCACCGTGGTGGTTTCCATGGATGCAAGCAGGCGGGCATAGTTCTTCCCGAGAAATTTCAGTTCATATCCCTCGTTAGTAACTGCGACTTTATCTGACAGGAATTCCTTAAAACGTTCAATGTCAAAGGAGCCATCCTTGTGGAAACAGGACGGGAAGTTCTCTTTTAGCACCGCCATCTCCCTGCTATTCGGCAGAACCTCTTCGTTCGCGGTCATTATATCTTTAATCATTTCGTTTCCTCCTGCTTGTTGTCGGAAATGGTTCCCTTTTTTATATGGTAGGCGATACCGTGTGCATTACAGAAATTGATAACTGTCTGGGCACAGTCATTATAGAATTTTTTATAGTCTTTATATTCGGAGACTGTTTTATTGTAGTGCAAGCGCCCGAAAATTATTTTATCTGCAAATGATACTGCCTCAAGAATTCCCTCCAAGTTCTGGTTTATCATATTAGGCGTAGGATATGGTTCTATGCTAACCCATGTCTTGCATCCCGCGTTATGAAGCGCTCTGAGCGCATTTATCCTATCGGTGATATTTGCTGCACCCGGCTCATATTTTTCAACGAATTTATCATCAAGCGAGACTACTGTTATTCCATATTCGTTATCCAATGGGAATTCTGCTAATGATTCTGGCAAAATTCCTTTTGTCAGGACGGAACACCGTACACCCTCGCTATTCGCCTTTTGAATTATTTGCTTACTTAATTCAGCGATTTCTTTATGTCCATGCATAAACGGATCTGTTGTAAAGCACAAATGCAGGATTTGTATTTTACTTTTGAGCTTCGGCAGTTCCTGCGTTAGCAGTTCCATTGCGTTTTCCACTATTTTCGGTTTGAGCCATTCATCATAACTTTTTACTTTACCAAAGCGTTTTGCCATCATATATGCATAGCATGGATATTTGCAGCCATGTGAACATCCACAAACATGGTTCAAAGTATAATCGCCGTATTCCACACCTGTTTTATATATAAGTGATTTCCGTATCATTTTTCTTTCCTCTGTTTATTGCGGCTGTTGATCTTTCAGAATATAGTTAGCAACTTTCATTGCAAGCCCAATTGCCTGCGGCTGTTTATTTGACACAGCAAAGCAAAACAGGAAGAGTGGACTTGCTTTGCTGTTTACTAATACCCGAGAATTGGGGGAAACGGCAGCAAAAATAGTTTTCAGTCGCTTTTCAACATATTGTTTCAGTGACTCTGTATCTGCGGTACGCACTTTCTCCTGAATCTCCCACAGATTTGTTTGCATATCTTCTTCGTAGAACTCAGTTTCCCAGCTGGTATCGCCCATAATTGAATTAAGCTTATTTTTCCAGCTCTCGTCAATTTGGCCGTTCTTTTTCATTAAGCGGATCGTTGCGTTAAACGGGAACAAATACCATACATCTATTGCCTGTGTTGCCGCAATTGTTTCAAGAGTCTCCCAATTCAGATCTGCCGCATACGGGTCTAAAAAGAGAACTGCGCGGGTAGTTTTCCAATTAACCTTTGCACATATATCTTTTATAACATCATTACAATCTTTCGGTATTATCCGTACTTTTTTTGCTCTCTCTGGAAATTCGGTGTTGACGAGATTTTCTAGTTCTTTTACAAATGACTTTTTCTTTTCAATAAATATGTATTCATCAAACTCTTCCTTCGCAGAAAGTGCGAGTTTGGCAGAACCATCAATGATTTCATACTTTTCCTCGTTACCTATTTTGATTTTTCCGGTTCCTGCAAATGCATCTATGTATATTTTCTTAAATGGCTGATTTTTCAGGGCAGTAACATAAAAATCAAGGTATGCCGATAATATGTTGAGCTTTTCAACTGTCCACGGGCCACCAAACTTCTGCTTTGTACTCATACTGATCCTCCGCTTTTAGTGTCACTGTTTTAATTCTCATCATCCGGTATAAACTCTACAATATCGCCAAAGTCGCATTTCAGCACGGCGCAGGCTCTTTCGAGAATAGCCATGTTGACCGGCTCGTCCCGGCGCAGCTTGGTCATGGTGTTCGGCGCAATATTAGCCGCTTTGCGCAGCTCGGATTGGCTCATTTTCTTATCGATAAGTAGTTTCCACAATTTGTTATATGATATTGCCATGGTTTTCCTCCGCATAAAATAGCTTGTAAAAATAATAGCATATTCTATCGCAGACTTCAAGATTTTGTCGCAAGTTTCTGCGACGGATTGATAACGTTTTTTCACAATTTCAACATCAACAACGGTCTGCCCGCAGGTGAGGGGATTTGAACCATTACTGAGGGGGTTTGAACCTTATCAAATTAAGCTATGCTTTTTCCTACTTCAAACGCAAAAGTAATGAAAATGGCATAATTCGTTGATATTCAGTATGTTTTATAAAGATTTTTCCGAATATTAAGGTTCGAATCCGCTCACCTTGTCATAACGCGTAAGTCTTTGCAGAGCAAAGACCTCACAAAAGTACACCAGCATTTTTAGCTATTTTTCGGCTCTGAAAGCGAAAAAAGGGCCTCGGTGCAGTCCAATTGACCACTCCGAGACCCTGAATTACCCGTATTTTGCTTGATTTTCGCTCATTTTGTATGAAATATTGCAAAAACCTCACTTTTATCGTGGTAGACAAAAGTGAGGCCTTTAGTGGAGCCGGGTACAGGAGTCGAACCTTTTCTGGTTCAAATCCACCCACCGCTAACTTTTTCCGACTACTTTGCTCCGTGCATTTGCCCCAAAAGGTGCGCGAGATTTTTGGTCCGAAAACGTAAAAAACCGGCCCCAGTCTGGCTATGATTGCCATTCCGAAGCCGGTTTTCTCTGATTATACAGTATTTTGGGCCGTTTTTGCCCTGAAAACAAGAAAATTGCCTGATTTGCCCCAAACGGTGCGTAGAGGCAGGGTATTTGCCCCAAAAGTACACCAGCGGGCTGCTCTCTCATTCGTCTAAACACTCAGGGTAACGCCACAATCCACCGATCACGCGAGGAAGGCTGGGGACTGTAAAGGATAGCTGGAAAAAAGAGCTCATCTGAAAGGATGAGCTCTTTTCTGAAACAAAGGATGTCGCGTTCGGGAGCTTACTCTGACACCATCTTTTTCTTGTCCTGATTTCTCACCATGAGCCATCTGACGGTGAGCACGAGGAATACGATGCCGCCGGTATAGCCGCAGTAGGTCATGATGATGTTGACAAGGGTGGCGTAGGGGATGAACATATCCACTATAAACACGCCGATGCCGGCAAGAACACAGGCGAGCTTATACTTTACGGATTTCTCGTCTTTAATAAAGGTGGAAACACAGGTCCAGAGCATGGGGCAGAAGGTGCTGTAGATCGAGAGGAGAATGATCACGGCAAAGACTGCGCCGAGGATGCCGGAAGCGGAGCCGAAGACCTGATTTGCGATAAGGAGGTTGGGGATGGCTGCCTGAGATGACTCTGCAATGTTTCCGAGATGGCACAGGCCGAGGATGCCGACGGTCACTGAGATGGCGGCTGCGCCGATGATGCAGATGACGGTGGTGTATTTTTTCTTATAGCCGCTCAGCTCCTTGCCGATGCTCGACATATATGCGGCAACAAGGAGGATAGAGCATCCGCCGAAGGAGAGACCCGCCAGCACGGGGTTTGCACCCGCCTGAAGAACGCTGACCTCACCGGAGCGGATCAGCTCGACGCCGTTGGAAATGCTGGGGAAATACGTAAAGGCTGAAATGACGCCGAGTATAAAGAGGAAGGTCACGACCACGGGACCTATCTTGCCGATGATGTTCACGATGCCCTGCAGACCAAGCACCGCAGTTCCGACTGCAAGCACGATCGCAATGGCGTAGCCTATCCAGAGCGGAAGTCCCCACTGCTGGAAAAGAGTGTTGCCGAAGCCGGAGATCATAAAGAAGAAGCAGCATGCATTAAATATCCATGCGAAAGCAGTGAATATCTTGCCGACGACCTTTCCGCAATAGAATTCACACACACTGGCAAGGTCTGTCGTTCCGTGGCGTCCGGCATAGGTGTAAGCCATAAAGCAGCAGAACATGACCACGAAGTTTACAACAGCCACGGTGATCGTCCCGCCGACGGAGCCCCAGCTCGAAAAATACTGAACGGACTCCTGTCCGCTCGCCGTTCCCGAGCCTATGAGATAAGCCAGCAGAGCACCTGCAAAGGTTATAAGAAGACCGGGGCGCATTTTTTTGTTTTCCATTAGAATTCCTTCTCCAATCATTAATAATAGGAAGACCGGCTCCATCCCCGCTTGCCCCTGCGAAGATGAATGACTGAAAAGAGAACTCAGTGATTAGTCCACTATAATGTAATTTCGGCTTGATAAATCCATCATATACTATTAGTTTTCTTCTGTCAACAGAAAAACCGTTTTAATTCAGGAAAAAATCTGTAATTGTTATAAATCACGCCGGTATCAGATCGCATTTTTTAGATAGTTTTTATTAAACATTCTGCTTGCATAAAAATCGGAAATCTAATATAATGGAAAAAGTAACAAATAACGTTCATATATGATAATGCAGTGCGATCAGCCGATCCAGCCGCAGTCAGAGCACATCTATTCTTTAAGAGGTATACCAATGAATGATTTTTCCGCACTTGGCGAACGCCTGAAGGCAATAAGGGACAGCCGTAACTTAAATCTGAGCGATGTATCCGAGCTCACCGGTATCAGCAAGGCGATGATCAGTAAGATAGAAAGAGGCGAATCCGTGCCGACCATCACCACCGTCTGGAAGATAGCAAACGGTCTGAAGATAACTCTCAACGCGCTCTCAGGTGATGCAGAAAGCGGATATGCCGTAAAAAGCATCGCCGAAATGACCCCCTTGATAGATACCGACGGACGCTTTCAGCTCTACAATATCTTCCCCTTCTCCCCTCTTGACGGTATTCAGGTCTTCTACGGCCGCTTCAACGCCGGCTACCATTACCAGCCGTCCATGTTTATCCATGAGAGCGCAAGAAAGGAATACTGCATCGTTTTCGAGGGTGAGCTGGATGTCGTTATAGGCTCGAACACATATCACATGGAGGCAGGCTGCGGTATAGATTTTGATTCGCATGAGGAGCACGGCTACATCAACAACGGTCAGAGCGACGCTCTCGTCTGTTTTCTCCTGATCTGAGGCGCATTTCTTAAACAGGTTAATATTTAAAGTACATCTGTGTAATCTCTTATTTGAGATTGCACAGATTATTTTTCTCATATAGTAAATTTTCTGTTGACAATAACAAGAGACAGTGATAATATGGTCTCACATAGGAGAATTCGGTCGAAATTTGTCCACTATATTGGCTGCATTATCCTTTGCTCGGCTTACACGAAATACCGGTCTGCGGGTCTCCCCTTCCTGCCTCGGCAAGAGCCTGCCCGTCTTCCGCCGCAGTGATCCGGAGCAGACAGCCGGTCAATCTTTCAGACGGTATCTGAAAAATAATAAGGAGAGTGATATCTTGAAGACTATAGCGGTTTTAGGCACGGGTAACATAGCTCAGACGATCTCCGTCGATATGAAGGCCCGTGGGCACGAGGTTCGCCTGTTTGCTCCGCAGTACCTTTTCTCTCGTATACGCTTCATTGCTGAAACTCACGAGATAGAATGCACCGGTGCATTTGAGGCAAAGGAGACTATTGATGTCGTCACCTCCGACATCGACGAGGCTGTCCGCGGCGCGGACTACATCTTCATATGCGTACCGGGCAATCGCCACGAGGAATACGCAAAGCTTCTCAAGGGACATACGACTGCGGATCAGATCGTTATCACCTTCAACGGCTGCATGGCGTCTCTCATCTACAAAAACGTCTGGGGCGACGACGATACCTGTCCCGTTTTCGTAGAGTCAACGATACCTCCGTTCAGCACCAGAAGAGTGGAGCCGGGTAAGGTTCGCATGTTTGAGCGCCATCTGGCACCGATCGCATTCTTCCCTGCGTCGGCAGCGGACAAATATTACGACCGGATCATCGCTGACATTTACGAGTTCCCCGGCAAGTTCGAGGACGTTCTGGAGTGCGGTCTGAGTCTCGTCAACCCGACGGTACACCCCGGTCCCTGCCTTGTCAATCTGAGCAATATCGAGAAGCCCGATTTCACCTTTTTCCTGTATGAGCACGGCTTCCAGCCCTCCGGACTCAAGATCGACGTGCTTCTGAACAAGGAGAGGCTCAGGATCGGTGAGGCCTTCGGCTACAAGATCCACGCACTCGAGGATTTTGCCGGCGTGGATACCATCGACTCCTGGGAGCCCATGTACGCCATGGGACACGGCTGCCATGCGCTGACCTCCATTGCTGGCCCGAACGATATAAACTACCGCTATCTCACCGAGGACATTCCCATCGCCCTCGTCTGCTGGGCATCCATCGCTGACCAGCTCGGCATTGAGACGCCGATCATGGACGCGGTGATAACGCTCATCGGTGTTGCACACGATACGGACTGGTTTGTAAACGGCCGCACCGCCGAAAAGCTCGGACTTTCCGGCAAGACCATCGAGGAGATCAGCCGCTACGCGAAGACCGGCAGGTTCTGATAACAAAAAAACTTATAAACTGATATATCGGATAATTAAAAAAAGAAAGGAACAGCAAACATGAGCAAGAGTTTATTCAGAGAGCTTCTGGACAAGGAAGCATCCCCCGCACTTGGCTGCACCGAGCCTATGATGTTCGCCTTGGGCGGCGCCATCACCCGTAAATATGCACCCGGCAAGGTACTGAGAGTCGATATGGTCGGCTGCGGTCTCATGGTCACCGGTGTTCAGGCTGTCGGCATCCCCAAGACCGGCGGCAAGACAGGCGCATTTCTGGCCGCCGCTGTCGGTATAGTCAACGGTGATGTCGATGCCTGCAAGGAAGTCCTTCGCAATGTCACGCCCGAGGACGTAAAGTCCGCTGAGGAGCTAGTAAAGTCCGCCACCTTTACCCTCGACATGGACAACAGCACCGGCAAGCAGGTATACTTCAAGCTCACCCTGACCACCGATCAGCACGTTGCCACCGTTATCTTTGAGGACGAGCACCACACCTGGACCTATCTCGAGGTAGACGGTGAGGTCGTGGTCGATAACCGCAGACCCGTCGGTGAAATGCTCATTCCCGCAAACGACATAGACTGGAACGAGTTCACGATTGAGAACGCTTACAACTGGTGCAAGACCGCTCCCATAAGCGAGTTCGGCCGCGCAAAGGAAGCAGTCGAGATGAACTACATCGTCGCTAAGGACGGTCTGGAAAATCCCCGCGGCATGGGCATACAGACCGCAAAGGTCCTGCAGGACAACGTAAAGAGCGGCTTTGTTGCTGACGATGAGATCACAGAGGTCCTCATCTGGGGTACCGCCGGTGCCGATGCCCGTATGGGCGGCAGCGACTATCCCACGATGGTCAGCACCGCAAGCGGCAATCAGGGTCTGATGGTCGTCATGGGTCCCTGGGCAAGTGCCAAGTACCGCAAGATGAGCGATGAGGACGGCTACCGCGCAGTTGCATTCGCTCTGCTCATGAACACCTACATGAAGTATCTGTCCAAGGAATACGTATACATGCCGCCCACCTGCTCCTGTGCGACCACCTCTGCACCGGCCGCTGCCGCAGGCGTGGCATTCCTGCACGGCCTGACTCCTCAGCAGATCAACGACATGCTCTGCACCTCTCAGGTACAGATGTGCGGCGTCGTCTGCGACGGTGCAAAGCCGTCCTGCGCATTCCGCATGTTCGTTGCTCTCTTCGGTGCTCTTGAGGCCATGATGATGGCGGAAAAGGGCATCCGTGCCACCAACGTCGAGGGCTTTGTCCACGACGACCTGAAGGTCACTCTCGAGAACATCTACCGTCTGCAGCATGACGTTCTGCACAACAAGGTCGATGCCATCCTCTGGGATATAGTCAAGGAGCAGAAGACCATCCACTGATACTAAACAGGCAAGTATACTCAGGAGCTGTAGCAAAATGAAAAATTTGCTACAGCTCCATTTCTATGCAGAAAAGGAGGGAAAGAAGCATGCGAGCCTGTGGGTCAATCTTTTGTGTGGTTCTTTGGCCATTTATTCTCTGCTTCGTCCGGGTAAGCTAAATCAATCTTGCGGTTCAAATCCACCTACCGCCGCCTTTTTCCGACTACTTTGCTTCGTGCATTTGCCCCAAAAGGTGAGTGGGATTTTTGCCCTGAAAATGAGAAAAACCGGCTCCGCTGCGGTCAGATCGACCACGACAGAGCCGGTTTTCGTTGATTTTACAGTATTTTGGGCTATTTTCGCCCTAAAAGCAAGAAAATTGCCTGATTTATCCGGTAGACAAATCAGGCAACTTATTTGGTTGCGGAGGAGGGATTTGAACCCACGACCTTCGGGTTATGAGCCCGACGAGCTACCGGACTGCTCCACTCCGCGATATCCGATGCTCCTTAAAGCTAATATATAATACCACATACAGAGGCACAAGTCAATACCCTTTTGTGTTATTCAGGCTAATGATTCCGGGCAGGCTTTTGCCTGCCCGGGATCGCAGGTCTATTTTACTTGCACAGCTCTGCTGCGGTCTTTGATGCGACGATGGCGTTATTGAGAACGAGCTGGATATTGCTCTCAAGCGAGTCGCCTCCGGTCAGCTCGACCACGCGGGCCAGCAGGAACGGAGTGGTCTCCTTGCCGTGGATGCCCTGCTCCTTGCTCTCGGCAACCGCCTGCTCGATGGCTGCGTCGATAACGGCCTTGTCCATCGCGTACTGCTCGGGGATGGGGTTGGTGACGAGCATGCCGCCCTTCATGCCCAGCTCCTGCTGCGCCTTGAACATTGCGGCCAGCTGCGCCGGAGTATCGACGCGGTAATCAACGCCGAAGCCGCTGGAGCGAGTGTAGAACGCGGGCAGCTCGTCCGTACCGTAGCCGATGACTGGAACGCCCTTGGTCTCGAGGTACTCGAGCGTAAGGCCGAGGTCGAGGATGCTCTTTGCTCCTGCGCACACGACCATTACCGGCGTGCCTGCAAGCTCTTCGAGGTCGGCGGAGATGTCCATGGTAGTCTCTGCGCCGCGGTGTACGCCGCCGATGCCGCCGGTCGCGAACACCTTGATGCCGGCCATGTGTGCGATGATCATGGTCGTTGTGACGGTCGTTGCGCCGTCTGCGCCGCGTGCGACGATTGCTGCCAGGTCGCGGCGCGAAACCTTCGCTACCTTGCGGCCGGATTTGCCCAGATACTCGATCTCCTCGGGGGACAGGCCTGCCTTGAGTCTGCCGCCGATGATCGCGATCGTTGCAGGAACTGCGCCGTTTTCGCGTATCGTTTTCTCAACGAGCATAGCTGTTTCCACGTTTTTGGGATAAGGCATGCCGTGGGAAATAATCGTGCTCTCAAGTGCTACGACGGGCTTGCCGTCTGCAAGGGCCTGCTGAACTTCGGGTGAGATGTCAAGATATTTATTCATAGCTAAACTCCTTCTTTTTCATTTCTGAAAAGTGTATTATACACACGAAATCCCATCCTGTCAAGTGTTTTAGAGGCGAATTTTTAGAGGCGCATTGGGGCAACTACGGATACGGTTATTGCTGTGTCCCGGTTCGGGACAATGGTGGAAACCGTAGTTGCCTCGCGTAACACAATTGCACTGCAGTGTTTTGCAGCACACCCCATTGGCTCACCTGTCAAGGGGAGCAGGCAGCTTTGCTGCCGAGGGGTTGAATTAAAGCGCACATCAAACCTATCAACTATCAGCTATTAGCTCTCCGCTGCGGCCAACGGTCGCTTGTAGGGAACGGATTTATCCGTTCCGCCTGTTATGGTTTCTTCCGCACTCACCGGTCGGGCTGACGCAAAAAACGTATTGGTATCAGCGTTGATGCGCCTCTAAAATAATGTGGCGCCTACTGCGCGGATTTATTTACACCTCATCTGCCGCAAGCGGCATCTTCCCCTCAAGGGGAAGACAATGGGGTGCAGACAAAGTTTTGCACTAATATAGCACAATCTAACGTAGCGTGAAACGTCACGGTTTCCGCCGCAATTTCGAACCGGGACACCGCAAAAAATGTATCCGTAGGTGCGTAAAAGCGCCTCTAAAAAAGCGGAACGGGCAAGCCAGTTCCCTGCAAGCGGCCGTTGACTGCAGTGAAGAGGTAATAGGTAATAGTGAATAGGTGTGGTGTGCCTACGGCGCGGATTTATTTACACCTCATCTGCCGCAAGCGGCATCTTCCCCTCAAGGGGAAGACAATTGGGTGCGGCGCAAAATTTAGCAGCGCACTTATGTAGCGCGAGGCAACCACGGTTTCCGCCGCAATTCCGAACCGGGCTACCAGAGATATACGTATCCGTGACTGCGTTAATTCGCCTCTAAAAAAGTACGGTGATGACGGTGCCTTTGCCGGGGGCGGAGACGACGTTTATTTTCGCGTTATGCAGCGCGGCGGCGTGCTTTACGATCGAAAGTCCGAGGCCTGTGCCGCCGACCTCCTTGGAGTGGCTCTTGTCAACGCGGTAGAAGCGCTCGAAAATGCGCTCCTGCTGCTCGGGCGGAATGCCGATGCCGTTATCCTCGACCGTCAGCAGCGCCGAGCCGCCCTCGCGCCGGACGTTGACTTTGACAAAGCCGCCGGGGCGGTTGTATTTGATGGCGTTTTCGCAGAGGTTGTGAACTATCGCGTCGAGAAGCTGCGGAATGCCGTTTACGACGGCGCTCTCGCCGCTTACGGAGAGCGAAACCTGCGCGCTTTCGGCCGCCGGCGAGAGGTTATCGGCCTGGCGGCGCGCGACGGCGAGCAGATCGACGTCCTCGCGCTGCATATCCTCCGCGCCCTCGTCGAGGTGCGAAAGCTTGATGATGTCCTCGATGAGCGCGATCATGCGCTTTGCCTCGGACTGGATCTGGCTGAGAAAATGCGGAACGTCCTCGGGCTTGACGATGCCGTTTGCCAGAAGCTCCGCGCAGCCGGAGATGGTGTGCAGCGGCGACTTCAGCTCGTGCGAGACGTTGGCGGAGAACTCGCGGCGCAGCTGCTCGGCCTGCTCCTTCTCGGTGGTGTCGAGCATCAGGAGCACGGCGCCGGTGACCTTATCGCCGGAGGTGACGGGGCTTGCGTAGAGCCTGTAGCTCACGCCGCCGAGGCACGCGTGCGCCTCGCAGTGCTCGCCGCCGAGCGCCTTTTCGGCAAGCTCGCGCAGCTGCGGCACGGCGCTGACGGCGCGGATATCCTTGCCGATGCAGTAGCGGCTTATGTCGAGGATGTGCGTTGCCGAGCGATTGATGCTCAGCACGCTGCCCTGCTCGTTGAGCAGGACCAGGCCCTCGGTCATGTTGCCGGTCGCGGCCTCGAACTCGTCGCGGCGGCGGCGCAGCTCGGTCTCCTGCTCGCGCAGTTGATTTTGCTGGCTTCTGAGCTTATCGGTCAGCGGCTCAAGCTCGGGGTAGGTCTCGATTTTGTCGGCATTGTCGAGGCTCAGCTCGTTGAGGGGCCTTACGATGCGCTTTGACATGCGCGAGGCCAAAAGCAGCGACAGCAGCAGCGCAAGCAGCGCAATGATGATGACCGGCTGGATCATGCCGAGGATCAGCGTCAGCGGCGTGTACTGCATGTCCGAAATGCGCACGACCGAGCCGTCGGGCAGCAGATCGGCGGAATATAGCTGGCGCTCCATGAGCGTCGTGGAGTAGCGCATGCTCTCGCCGTGGCCGGTTTTCAGCGCCTGCTGCACCTCTTCGCGGTCGGCGTGGTTTTCCATGCCCGACTGCTGCGCCTGGCTGTCGTATAATACCGTACCGTCGGCAGCGATCCAGGTTATGCGGCAGCCGTCGACGTTCATATCACTGAAATAATCCGCGCCGGCGGACTCGACGCCCTGCGCGGCAAGGTGGGTCTGCATATTCAGCTGATCCATCTGCTTGTTTGAAAAATACTCGTAAAGCACGCCCGTGATGAGCACGAACGACGCCAGCAGCACCACGGCCGCAACGGCGAAGGTCGAACGAAAAATGCGTTTCGTCATATGCTACACCTCCAGTCTGTAGCCCACGCCGCGAACGGTGCGGATGTACTTGCCGCAGGCGCCGAGCTTCTGGCGCAGCGTGCCGACATGGACGTCAACCGTGCGCGTTTCGCCGAGAAAATCCTCGCTCCAGACCGAGGACAGCAGCTGCTCGCGCGTGAACGCCCGGCCGGGGCTTGTCATGAATGTGCGCAGCAGCTCGAACTCCTTGAGCGTGAGCTGGATGCGGATGCCGTCGGCCGTAACGATGTGCTCACCGAGGTTCATCTCAAGGCCGCCGACGCGGATCAGCTGCTGCTTTTCCGCCGCGCGGCCGCTGCGGCGCAGCACCGCACGAACCCGCGAGGCCATCTCCATCATGCCGAACGGCTTTGCAAGATAGTCGTCCGCACCGAGATCAAGGCCGATGACCTTATCGTACTCGTTGCCCTTGGCCGTCGCCATAATGACCGGAATGTCGGCCGTGCGCGCGTCGGCTTTCAGGCGCCTGAGGATGGATATGCCGTCCTCGCCCGGCAGCATGATGTCGAGCATTATCAGCTCAGGCACAGTGTCGGCCAGAGCGGCATAGAACTCCCTTGCATTTTCAAAGCCCACCGCCCGGAATCCCGAGGCGTTGAGCGTGTATATCATCAGATCTCGGATGCCTGCATCGTCTTCAACACAAAATATCATTGTCATTACCTCGCTTTGCCTTAATTTTAAATGTAAAGCGTAATGTAAAATACCATCCCAATGTAAAATCCCCGTAAATTCTTTTTAGTGGCGAATTTTTAGAGGCGATTTGACGCAGCTACGGATACGCATATTGCGGTTGCCCGACCTGAAATAACGGCAAAAACCGTGTTTGCCTCGCCACACGGTAGTGCGCTGCTGTGTTTTGCACCGCACCTTGTAGGGAACGGATTTATCCGTTCCGCATGTACCGACTTTGCCGGTACTGAAACCAACGTCGTAGGGGCGATCATCGATCGCCCGATTTTAATAATGTAGCGGTTAGCACCGCAGATTTAATAACACCTCATCCGTCACCAAAGGTGACACCTTCCCCTCAAGCTACGCAGGGGAAGGCTTTTTAGTGGCGTATTTACGCTGGTACCGATACGGTTTTTGCGTCAGCCCGACCGGTGGGTGCGGAGAAAACCGTGGCAAGCGGAACGGATAAATCCGTTCCCTACAAGTGTGTGTTGCAAAACGCAGCAGCGCACTTGCGTTACGCGAAACGCTACGGTTTCCTGCGCAACCGCGAACCGGGTCACCAGAGATAAATGTATCCGTAGCTGCGTCAATGCGCCACAGAAACACCTCGGCAGCAAGCTGCCTGCTCCCCTTGACAGGAGAGCCAATGGGAGGCGGCAAAAACTCGGCATTGCACTTATGTAGCGCGAGAGTTTTACTGTTTCGTCGGTAGCTTCGATACCGGGACACCGCAATATGCGTATTGGTAGCTGCGTCAAAGCGCCTCTAAAAAAGCCTCTAAAAAGCGGACGAATTGGGAGATGTGGTAGCCGTCGATGAAGCGGTGGTTTACTTCGAGCGACATGCCAAGCACCTTGCGGCCGCTGCCGTCATCAACGAACTTGCCCCATGCAACGCGCGGAATCGCATCGTCGGGGTCGAACGTGCGCTCATGCGAGAGCGAGGTAATGTCGAGCCAGGGCAGGCTCGTGATGAAAATGAGGTTTTTCCCCTCCATGCTCATGTCGATAAAGCAGTCCTGCTCCATGCTCCGGCGCTTCGCCTCGCGGCAGAACTCGGTAATGTCGCCCTCGCAGGGCATTGTGACAATATGAAACTGCTCCGCGCCGGGCTTGAGATCGGTAAAGCTCGGCATCAGCGAGTCAAAAAGCACGATCTGGCCGTCAAGTTTGGCATACCTGAACGCCTCGACGGAGTTGATGGCCTTAGTTACGAGATAAGTCATCACCATGTAAAACGACAGCGAATGCTCCTTTGCAAAATTATACGCGCGCGTCACATCAAGGCGGAACGCAACATTGTAAAAAGGCTGATCGGCAGCGGAAAAGAACTCGTACATCTCTCTGCGCGGCCAGCTTGCGTAATCGATCACTTTGTAATCCATGGCTACCTCCGTTCATCAAGGCCGGAAAGCAAAATTTATCTCAATATACAGCAATATTTTATCGCAGCTTCACATTGCCTGTCAACGCCGGGCTGACTTTTGCGCGGTAAGCAAAGTCGGCATATATGCAAAAAGACCGCTACTTTCGTAGCGGTCTATTGTGTTGGCATTGACCTATCTTCCCGGTCCGTCTCCAGACAAGTATTGTCGGCAC
>OKSC01001995.1_pt1 | contig 18461 bp, 17 predicted proteins | sample 1601161 | NCBI WGS metagenome assembly OKSC01 (sample SAMEA3541552, study PRJEB24748) | human gut metagenome | biome: human gut; feature: human-associated habitat; material: faeces | place: China | collected 2012
TGGTGGTGTCGATCTGGATGAACTCCTGCTGCGGGTGCTTGCGGCCGCCCTGCGGCGGCACGTTGCTGACAGTACCCTCCAAGATCTTCAGCAGTGCCTGCTGTACGCCCTCGCCGCCCACATCGCGGGTGATGGAGGGGTTTTCGCTCTTGCGGGTGATCTTGTCGATCTCATCAATGTAGATGATGCCGATCTGTGCCTTCTGCACATCAAAATCTGCCGCCTGGATCAGCTTGAGCAGAATGTTTTCCACGTCCTCGCCCACATAACCGGCCTCGGTAAGGGTGGTGGCATCCGCAATGGCGAAGGGCACGCCCAGCATCTTGGCCAGTGTCTGCGCCAGCAGGGTCTTGCCCACGCCGGAGGGACCCAGCAGCAGCACGTTGGACTTTTGCAGCTCCACGTCGCCGCCCTTGCCGCTGAGGATACGCTTATAGTGGTTGTAGACCGAAACGGACAGCACACGCTTTGCCTCGTCCTGACCGATGACATACTGATCCAGACCTTCCTTGATCTCGGCCGGGGTCATGATGTTGATATCCAGATCTGCGGCAGCGGGCTGGACATGGGCGCGGCTTGCGCTGCCGCGAGCCGGACGGGCGCTTTTGGGCTGATCCGGCTTGTCAGAGAGCAGATCGTGGCACAGGCCGATGCACTCGCTGCAGATATTGACCCCGGGGCCGATGATCATGCGCTCCACTTCGTCCTGATGCTTGCCGCAAAAGCTGCAAACCAGATCTTTTTCGTTTTTGCCGGAATTGTTATTTGCCATAGCTGTTTTTCCTTATCCTGGATAGATTATAGCGGTTTACCGGTGGGCAATGACCTCATCGATCAGGCCGTATTCCTTTGCCTGCTGCGCGGTAAGGTAGTTGTCGCGCTCGGTGTCCTGCTGGATCTTTTCCAGCGGCTGGCCGGTGTACTCGCTGAGCATCCGGTTCATCTTATCGCGGATATAGACCATGTGCTCGGCATGGATCTTGATATCCGTGGTCTGACCGGAAAGGCCGCCGCCCTGACCGCCAATCAGCGGCTGGTGGATCATGATCTCGGCGTTGGGCAGGGCAAAGCGCTTGCCCTTGGTGCCGCTTGCCAGCAGAAATGCGCCCATAGAGGCCGCCATGCCCATGCAGATGGTGGAAACATCGCACTTGATATACTGCATGGTGTCATGGATGGCCATACCGGCGCTGATGGAACCGCCGGGGCTGTTGATATACAGGCTGATGTCCTTATCCGGGTCCTGCCCTTCCAGATACAGCAGCTGCGCCACCACAAGGCTTGCGGTGGTATCGTTGACATCCTCGCTCAGCACGATGATGCGATCGTTCAGCAGACGAGAGAAAATATCGTAAGAACGCTCTCCGTGCGCCGACTGCTCGACAACGTAAGGAACAAAACTCATAAAGTTCGCCTCCTGAAATGGTTTAAGTTTATTGGCAAAATTGACCGATACGGGTCCCCTGTAAAGTTCAGCCGTACCGGTCAATTTTAACAACCTTTGATAAAACGCCTGCGGCGCTTTACAGGGCCCGGCACTGATTACTCAGCGTCAGCAGCCTTCTCAGCCTCTGCGGGCTTCTCCACGATATTGGCGTGGCTCTTGATGAAGTCGATGGCCTTGGTGCGAGCCAGATCCTGCTTCAGATTCTCGAGGTTGATCAGCTCACGAACCTTGTCCTCTTCCATCTTGTACTGGTCAGCAATGCGCTTGATCTCGGCATTGATCTCGTCCTCGGAAGCCTCGATGTGCTCAGCAGCGGCAACAGCCTCCAGAGCCAGACCGATCTTGACCTGCTTCTCAGCCTGCGGCATGAAAGCGGCGCGGAACTGCTCCATGGACTGACCCATATACTTCAGGTAGTCCTCCAGACGCAGACCCTGCTGCTCCACACGGAAAGCAAAGTCGTTGACCATCTCGTCCATGCGGACATCGTACATAGCCTGAGGGATCTCGCCCTCCATGCTCTCGATGACCTGATCGACCAGAGCATTCTCGACAGCCAGATCGTCCTGCTTGTCCAGCTGCTCCTGATTGTTCTTGCGGATGGAAGCCTTGAACTCGTCCAGAGTGTCGTACTCGGAGCAGTCCTTTGCCAGCTCGTCATCCAGAGCGGGCAGCTCCTTGTACTTGACCTCGTGCAGCTTGATCTTAAAGACAGCAGCCTTGCCAGCCAGCTCGGCAGCCTGATACTCGGTGGGGAAGGTGACGTTCACGTCGAACTCCTCGCCGGCGGAGTGGCCAACGACCTGCTCCTCAAAGCCGGGGATGAAGCTGCCGCTGCCCAGAGTCAGGTTGTAGTGCTCAGCCTTGCCGCCCTCGAATGCGACACCGTCCACAAAGCCCTCGAAGTCGATATCAGCGATATCGCCATTCTGAGCAGCGCCCTCACGGGTCAGCTCACGGGCGTTGCGCTCCTGCACACGCTTCAGCTCAGCGTCCACAGCCTCGTCGGTAACAGTATGGACAGTCTTTTCCACGGTCAGACCGTTGTAGCTGCCAACCTTGACCTCGGGCTTCACGGCGACCTTAACGGTCAGGGTAGCGCCCTCTGCCTCGCTGGCAGAATCCACGGTGACCTCGGGACGGCCCACGGGCTCCACACCGGCTTCCTTAGCGGCAGCCTCGAAAGCCTCCGGGAACAGCTCGTTGATAGCGTCGTAGGTAAAGACGTCTGCGCCGTACATCTTCTCGATCAGAGCCTTGGGAGCCTTGCCCTTGCGGAAGCCCTGCACAGGGTACTTCTTGCCCTCTTTTTTGAAAACATCGGCAACGGCCTTCTTGAAGGCCTCTGCATCGATGGAGAACTGCAGTTCTGCCATGCTCTTCTCGAGCTTTTCACACTTGATGAGATTCATTTGTTTATCCTCCACTCAAATATTCTATTGCTCCGGGCAGGAAGTTTTTGCCCTGAGCAACCGCGCACCACGTCCTTGCTGTATGCACACGGAATGCGGGGACGCGCGCGCTCAATTGGGTGCAACAATCGCGTCAAAACTTATTATAGCACGCTCTGGACACAATTGCCATACCAAATTTTTAAATTTTGTCGTTTTTGCCCTTTTATGCCGCCGTTAATTGATGCGGTAGGGGCAGAAACGCAGGCCGTCGGCACTTACCAGCTTGTACCGGATGCCGTCCACCTCGCCCTGCACGGCAAACCGGATGGCGTTGCCATGCAGATGACCATAGAAGCAGGTCTTGACGCCGTACTCCTTCAGGGTGGCCACGATCTCCGGGGCGCTGGTTCCGGTGTAGACCGGCGGATAGTGCAGGAACACCAGCTTTTCCAGCCCGGGCTCCGCAGCCTGCAAACTCATGCGCAGGCGGCCGATCTCCCGGTTCATCACCTTTTCATCGTGGGGCTCGCCCACATCGAACAGCCAGCCGCGGGTGCCGCAGATGGCGTACCCCTCCACGCTGTAAGAATTGTTATGCAGGATGTGCAGGGTATCGAAGCCCTCGGCCTTGAGGTAGGCATTCATCTTGTTGGCGGTGGACCACCAGTAATCGTGGTTGCCCTTCATGATGATCTTCTGCCCGGGCAGCTGCTGTAAAAAGGCGAAATCCTTGCGGGTATCGGTCAGGCGCATGGCCCAGCTGATATCCCCCGCCAGCACGATGGTGTCCTGCGGGGTGATGAGCTTGCGCCAGTTTTTCTCCAGCCTGTCCACATAATCGTTCCAGCCGGGGAAGATATCCATCGGCTTGGATGCGCCCAGAGAAAGATGGGGGTCGCCAAGCACAAAAAGTGCCATAGTCTGTTTACTCCTGTTCTGTCTGTCCGCAGAAGCTTATTCCTGATAGCCCAGCGCCACCTCGGCGATCTGTGCCGGAGCAATAACGGTATCAAAGCGCTCCGGCTTGCTGCGCAGAGCGGCAAGGCTTGCCGGTGCGGCGTGGCCGGTGGCAGCCTCCAGCTGCTGCATGGCTTCAAAATCGTTTTCCGGGGCGGTTTTGCCCAGTGCGCTCAGCACACTGCGGGGGAACTTGAAGGGCGATGCGGTGGAAAGCACCACCATGGGCACGCCCTGCCGCTTTTTCTGTGCAGCCACATGGAAGGCCACGGCGGTGTGGGTATCGCACAGGTAGCCGTCCTTTTCGTAGCGGGAACGGATCTCCCCTGCCACCTCGGTCTCGCTGCTCCAGCCGCAGGAGAAGGTCTCCTGAATAGCTGCCAGCGTCTCGGGACGGACGGTGTAGCTGCCGGTGGCAGTCAGCTGCTGCATAAAGCCCGCCACCTCGGCATCGCTGCCGGTCACATGGTACAGCAGGCGCTCCAGATTGGAGGACACCAGAATGTCCATGCTGGGCGAGGTGGTCTTGAAGAACTCCCGCTTTGCGGTGTAGGTTCCGGTGGTGAGGAAATCGGTCAGCACGTTATTCTCGTTGGAGGCGCAGACCAGCTTGCCCACGGGCAGACCCATCTGCTTTGCGTAATAACCGGCGAGGATATCGCCAAAGTTGCCGGTGGGCACACAGAAGTCCACCTCGTCACCGAAGGTGATCTTGCCGGCCCTGAGCAGCTGGGCGTAGGCGGCAAAGTAGTAGACGATCTGCGGCACAAGACGGCCCCAGTTGATGGAGTTGGCGCTGGAAAGACGGATGCTCCGCTTTTCCAGTTCGGCAGCGATGGCCTTATCGCCGAACACCTTCTTTACGCCGGTCTGGGCATCGTCAAAGTTGCCGCGCACGGCGTAAACCGCAACGTTAGCGCCCTCCTGCGTTGCCATCTGCAAACGCTGGATCTCGCTGGTGCCGCCAGTAGGGTAGAATACGGCGATCTCCACACCGGGGATATCATGGTAGCCGTCCAGTGCTGCCTTGCCGGTATCACCGCTGGTGGCCACAAGGATCAGGGTCTTTTCGGTGCGGCCCAGATTCTTTTTGGCCTCAACCAGCAACTTCGGCATCAGCTGCAGGGCGTAATCTTTAAAGGCGCAGGTCGGGCCGTGCCACAGCTCGAGGGCATAGGTATCCCCTTCCACCGGGGCAAGATAGCCTGCCTTGCCGCCAAAAGCAGCCCCGTAGGTGCTGCGGGTGGCCTCGGTCAGGAAAGCGGGGTCGTAATCGGTCAGGTACTCCCGCACAACGGCTGCTGCCAGCGCGGGGTAGTCCAGCCCGCACAGGGCTTTTACATCCACCTGCGGAAAACTTTCCGGCACAAACAGGCCGCCCTCATCGGACAGTCCCTGTGCAATCGCCTGAGAAGAAGTTACTTTGCGGTTCTGATCTCTGGTACTGAAAAACTGCATGGTCATCGCTCCTTTTCGCCACGGAACGTGCCGGGCACGTTCCCGGTTGTACGGCAAAACCCTCGCTTTGCCGTATACTTCCCACCGGTGCCGCGGTTTCTGCCTAAGATTCGCAGAGAAAGGCACCCTTTATAATATGTACCATCCAGCGCCCGCTGTCAAGAGGAACTACCTCTGCAACGTCAAAACGCACCGGTTCTTCGCTCTGGCCAGTCTGCTGCAAATACCCTTGTGCAGCGCAGATCAGCCGGTGCTGCTTGGCCGGGTCTACGGCGGCAGCGGGCCGTTGCAGCATCCCTTGGCTGCGGGTCTTTACCTCGCAGATGACAATGGTGCCGTCCGGCTCCCGCAGCACAAGATCCAGCTCTCCCATGCGGGTATGATAGTTATGCGCCAGCAGCTGCGCGCCCTGCTTCTGATACCAGCGGGCAGCGGCAGCCTCTCCCCTGCGGCCGGTCTCGGCGCGGTTCATTTGCCGCTCTCCGGCCAGTAGCCCTGCTTTTTAAGGAAGCTGCGGCGGTAGAACGGCTGGATGCCATACTGCGCGATCAGCTCGTAATGCAGCTTTGTGGGGTAGCCCTTGTGCTTTGCCAGCTGATACTGCGGATACTGCTTGTCCAGCTCCAGCATATAGCGATCACGGCTGACCTTGGCCAGCACCGAGGCCGCGCCGATGCTGGCGCTGGTGGCATCGCCCTTGACCACCGGCTGTGCCGGGATCTGCAAGCCTGCGGGGGTGCGATTGCCGTCCACCAGCACCAAATTCGGTACGATGTCCAATTCCTCCACCGCCTGCTGCATCCCGCCCATAGTAGCGTACAGGATATTTTCCCGGTCGATGACCTCCGGCCCCACAAAGATGATGCGGTAGGCCAGCGCTTTTTCGCAGATCTCGTCAAACAGTGTCTCGCGCTTTTTCTCGGTCAGCTTTTTGGAATCGTTGATGCCGTACACCGGGTTTTCCGGGTCCAGAATGCAGGCCGCTACGCACACAGGTCCGCAAAGCGGGCCGCGCCCGGCCTCGTCCACACCGGCAAAGCAGCCGTACTGGCTGCGCACCTCGGCATCAAAGGCGTACAGCGGAGCGGAGATTTCCTCGTCCGAGCGGCGTTTCATTCCTCGTCCTCCCCGGCAAAGTCGGTCAGATCATCCCGCTGCGGCGGGCGTTCCAAAGAGATGCGCCCCCACTTGCAGGCGCGGAACTCGTCCACCAGCATGATGGCGCAGCGCTCGGTGTTCACCTCGCCGCCGCGCACCAGCAGCCCGCGCTTGCGGCCGATGGCTTCCAGCAGCTCGTAGGGCGGCAGTGCCAGCGTTTCGGCATCCAGCTTGTAGCGCTGTGCCACAAGGTCGGGATAGTTGCGGCGCACCTCGTCCAGCAGGTTCATGGCCAGCTCTTCCACATCCAGAATATCGTCCTTGATGGAGCCAATGAAGGCCAGATTAGAGGCAATGGTCTTGGAATCGAACTTTTTCCACAGCACGCCGGGCATATCCAGCAGGTCAAACTTTTCGGTGCTGACCCACTGCTTGCCCTTGGTCACACCGGGGCGGTCTGCCGCCTTGGCGCGGGCAGAGCCTGCAAAGGTGTTGATAAAGGTGGATTTTCCCACGTTGGGGATACCGCACAGCATTACCTGCGTTTTGGCACCGCCCATGCCGCGGTTCTGGCGGCGCTCCAGCAGGCCGGAAAGCTCCTTTTCAATGGCCACCTTCACGGCGTTTGCGCCGCCCTTCTGCTTGGCGCTGATGGCAACGCAGCCGGCATCTGCGGCGTGGAAGTAGCGGATCCACTCTTCGGTCACTGCCGGGTCGGCAAGGTCGGCCTTGTTCAGCGCGTAGAGCTTGGGCTTGCGGTCGGTGATGCGCTCGATCTCCGGGTTCAGGCTGGAAAGCGGAATGCGCGCGTCCAGCAGCACAAGGCTGGCATCAACGTGCTGGATCTCCTGCTCCATCATACGCAGGGTCTTGGTCATGTGGCCCGGGAACCACTGAATATTGTACTGGTTTGCAAACCGGGTATCCATTTCGTTCATTTTACCACCCCAAAATCTGTAAAGGGCATAAAGCACAACAGTACCTTGCCCAGAATATCACGCTCGTCAATGCAGCCGACATAAGAGGAGCGGCTGTCCAGCGATTCGTTGCGGTTGTCCCCCATCACAAACAGAGTGCCCTCCGGCACCGTGAACGGGAACTGCACATCGTAGCCCAGATAGGTGGGAGCTGCAATGTAGTCCTCCTGCAAAAGCTCGCCGTTCACCGTGACCGTACCGGCGTCATAGTCGATGCTGATGGTGTCGCCGCCCTTGGCGATGATCCGCTTGACCAGCGGTTTACCGTAGACGGTGTAGCTGTCCACGATGACCACATCGCCCCGCTGCGGGGTGTAGCCTGCCGCCCAGACGATAAGCTTATCGCCGTGGGTCAGGGTGGGCACCATGGAGCGCCCATCCACCTGAATGATGCGGAAGAAAAACGAAAAGATCAGCACCAGTACCAGCGCTGCGGAGATGAGCGCTTCGTACCATTCCAGCATGCCCTGCCCGCGTACAGCGGAGGGAGACTGCTGCTGTTTTTCCATAGCCTTGCCACCAGCCTTTCCTGATTTTATCCATACGCCCGGGACGCCCGGGCTTTGAAAAAGAAAAAAGGGACAACAAGTTGTCCCTTTTCTCCCGGTTTCAAATCGGGGATGATCAAATATCGCTCTTGACCTTGGCAGCCTTGCCCGTACGGCCACGCAGATAGAACAGCTTTGCGCGGCGGACCTTGCCCTTGCGGACAACAGTGACCTTCTCAACGAAGGGGCTGTTGACGGGGAAGACACGCTCGATGCCGACACCGTAAGCCACGCGGCGAACGGTGAAGGTCTCTGCAACGCCGCCGTGCTTCTTAGCGATGACAGTGCCCTCGAAGGCCTGAATGCGCTCACGGTCGCCGTCCTTGATACGAACATCAACGCGGACGGTATCGCCAACGTTGAACTGAGGCTTTTCAGCCTTGATGCTGCCTTCAGAAATAATCTTCAGTGCGTCCATTTTTGAATCCTCCATTTGTTTTTAGACGTTCATGCACGGCATAGCCGTCAGAGGACCGCCCGTTTAATGATAAATACTTGTCATTAACCCCGCTGTGGTCTCAGCGGACACTAACGCCTTAATAGGATAGCACAAAACCGGCTTGAATGCAAGCAATTTAGCGAAAAATCTTGCAAAAATTTTCTGTTTTGCCTGATAGACGGACTTTTGCGCAGCTTTAGACAAACAGCTGCCGGTCTGCCGTTAAAAATTTGGTGCGCAGAATGTTGGCACTTGCGGCGGGCAGGCCGAACTTTTCTTCCAGAAAACCGGTGAGCAGCGAGGGGTTCAGGTTCAGCTCCTGCGCAGCGGGCAGGCAAAGTTCCAGCTGCACGGTGTCCCCCAGTGCGGTATAGCGCAGCTGCTGAATATGCTCTTTAAGGTCTACGATCTTTTTGCCGCGCTTGCTGTGCTTTTCCACAGGGGCTGTCTCCAGCGCGTTATACTGCTCCAGCATCGCAGCGGCAGCCGCCGGGTAGCTGATGCGGTAGCAGGCAAAGGCGATGCTGTCCGCCTTCATCTCCACCGGCGCCACCCGGGTAACGTGGATACCGGCGGGCATGATGGCGTTGAGGGCGCTCTGCCACTGGGCAAAATCCGGGGCTTCGGCCTCGGTCTTAACGTCCACGCACTCGCACTCGCTCTCCTGCCCCAGCGAGAGCGGGCAGGCAAAGGTCATGTAGATATGGGGGTTAAAGCCAAGCGTATGCCACACCGGCAGACCGCTGCGCTTGAGCACCCGCTGCATCACCCGCTGCAGGTCCAGCAGGGAGATATAGGAGGCTTCATTTTTCTTTTCAAACGAGATTCTGACTGTAATCAAAGCAGGGACCTCCTAACAGATGGTTCGCGCCGCAGGCGTTGCAGGCACGGTTGCAGGGCGGGGTGGTCTGGGCGGCCAGAGCCTTGTTGTACTCCCGCACCAGATACTCGTGGGTGATGCCGTAGTCCATGTGAGACCACGGGGTCACCTCGTCCAGCGCGATGGGGCGCTGGCAGTAGAAGGCGGGGTCGATGCCGAGGTCTGCAAAGGTCTGCATCCAGGTATCGTACTTGAAGCACTCTTCCCAGCCGTCGAAGTAGCAGCCGCGCTTATAAGCCTCCACGATGACCGGGGCAAGGCGACGGTCGCCCTTGGCGAACACACCCTCCAAGAAGCTGGTGGTGCTGTCGTGGTAGTTCACCTTGATCTTGCGGCTGTGCACGCTTTCCAGCAGGTGCTTCTGCTTGGCCTGCAGGGTCTCGGCGGTATCCATGGGCACGAACTGGAAGGGGGTGTGGGGCTTGGGCACAAAGCAGGCGCAGCTGATGGTCACCTGCACGCCGCGTCCCTTGGCGTGGTTCGTATTCTTGTAGTAGAGATCTACCACCTTCTGGGCAGTCTCGGCAATGCCCTCGATATCCTCCATGGTCTCGGTGGGCAGGCCCATCATGAAGTAGAGTTTGACCGAGGTGTAGCCCGCGTTAAAAGCGATGGTGCAGGTCTTTTCGATCTCGTCCCAAGTGACGTTTTTATTGATGACGTTGCGCAGGCGCTGGGTGCCGGCCTCGGCGGCAAAGGTCAGGCCGCTCTTGCGCACCTTGGTGGTTTTTTCAATGAGGCTCTGGGAGAAGTTGTCCACGCGCAGGGAGGGCAGCGACAGGCTGACGTGCTCCTTAGGCGCCCACTCGTTCAGATCGTCCAACAGTTCTTCCAGCTGACCGTGGTCAGAGGTGGAAAGGCTGGAAAGGCTCAGTTCCTCGTAGCCGGTGTTGGCACACAGATCCTGTGCCGCCTTGTTCAGCAGGCTGGCATCGCGCTGGCGCATGGGGCGGTACAAGAAGCCCGCCTGACAGAACCGACAGCCGCGCACGCAGCCACGCAGCACCTCGATGCTGGCGCGATCCTGAATAGCACCTACCATGGGCACCACAAAGTTTGTGGGCGGGGCGAACTGGTTCAGATCCTTGATGATGGCCTTCGTGATGCGCGCGGGGATGCCCGGCTCGTTGGGGGTGATGGCCTTTACTCTGCCGTCCTCGTGGTAGGTGACATCGTAGAAAGCCGGGATGTACACGCCCGGGATCTTTGCAATGTTGAGCAGCAGCTGCTTTTTGGAGATGCCCTCTTTTTTGGCCTTTTCAATCTCGGCGCAGATGGCGGGCAGCTGGTTCTCGCCCTCGCCCAGCTGGATGACATCAAAGAAATCCGCAATGGGCTCAGCGTTGCAGGCGCAGGGGCCGCCCGCTACGATCAGCGGCCAGCGGTCATCACGGTCTTTGGAGTAGAACGGGATACCTGCCAAGTCCAGCATGGCAAGGATATTGGTATAGGAAAGCTCGTACTGCAAGGTAAAGCCCACAGCATCAAAGGCCGTGAGAGGGTCCTTGCTTTCCATGGTGTACAGCGGCAGCTGCAGACGCTCCATCTCGGCCTTCATATCCAGCCAAGGCATAAAGGCGCGCTCGCACCACCAGTTTTCGTGGCTGTTGAGCAGCTCGTACAGGATCTTTTCGCCCAGAAAGGACATTCCCACCTCGTAGGTATCCGGGAAGCAGAAGGCAAAGCGCACATCCACCTTGTCCTTTTCTTTATAGATACTGCCGGGCTCGCCGCCGGTATAGCGGCCGGGCTTCTGCACCCGTCCCAGCGCTTCTTTCAGTTTGGGATCAAACATCGGGTCCTCCATAAACAATCCGTTTTTTGCGTTCTTTTTATTTTACCCCAAATGTGCCGGTTTTGCAATCATTTCCGGCGGTTTGTGCATACTTTCCGTGTTTTTGCTGCCAGAGTGCCGCCGCGCACGCCGCCATCTGTGCACCGTCCAGCGGCGGGATTGGCAAAAGGTTGAACAGCCCCGTGAGCAGATTCGCCGCCCAGAACGCGCCGCCGCGGATGGTGGTGGTCTGTGAAAGGCGCAGCGCCCACACCCCGGCAAGTAAAAAATTGACCGCAGGCCCGGCGGCGGCAAGCACGAGTCGCTGGCGCGGGGAGAGCCTCTCCCCTGCTGTGTGCATACAAAAGCCGGTCATGGTCACCTCGATGACCGGCAGATGCCTTTGTTGGATACAGTAGGCAAAAATGTGCCCCAGTTCGTGCAAAACAGCCGTCAGCAGTCCCAGCCGCAGAAAGCCGCTGGCATCAAAGTAGAGCAGCAGATACACCACGCCACACAGCAGTACCGGGTCCCGGAATACAAGCTTCCCCACCCGTACCCGGTTCATGGAGCGGTCTCCAGCAGGGCGGCTGGGTCGCAGGCAGTGCCCTGCCGCCACAGTTCCAGATGCAGGTGCGCACCGGTAGCGCGGCCTGTCTGCCCCACTGTGCCCAGCGTCTGCCCGGCCCGCACCACCTCTCCCGGGCGGACATAGAGGTATTGCAGGTGCGCATAGCGGGTCTCGCAGCCATCCGGGTGCAGGATGCACAGATGGTTGCCGTAGCTTGGACTGTATGCCGCTGCGGTCACTACCCCGCCCTGTACTGCCCGCACCGCCGTACCCGCCGCACAGGCAAGGTCGAGCCCGGAATGAAACGCAGGTTTTCCGGTAAAGGGGTCTGTCCGCGCGCCGTAGGCGTCCGAGATGCGCCACGCCGCAGTATCCAGCGGAAAACAGTACTTTTTCGTATTCCGCGCGGCCTGCACCGGCAAAGCCGCCAGCAGGCAGAGTACCAGTCCTGCCAGCACCAGCGCCACAACGCCACAACGCCGTCTGCGTATTTTTGCTGCCTGTCCGCTCTGTTTCGCCCGCATACACCGCCCTCCTATCCCGAATAGTGTATGCACAAGCAACGGGCGGGAGAACACAAACAAAAAGACAGAGCCGCCGCACAAATTTCTGCGCAGCAGCTCTGTTTTTAGTTTACATAATTTTACAGATCAGCGCCGGAAAAAGCTCCCGATGCGTTCCAGCAGGCTCTTTTTCTTGGGTGCGATGACAACAGGCTTTACAGCCGGGCGGGGTGCAGCCGGAGCTTTGGGGGCGGGCTGCGCAGCGCGAGGCTTATTGTTCAGCATCTGCTCCAGCGCCTCGTAGTGGTCGGGCTGCTGTGCCGCCGGGGCGGCCTTCTCGGCCTTTTCCGGTGCAGGCTGGAACACATGGGGCAGCTCCTGCTTCAGCTGCTCCACGGTAACTTCCTGACAGACTGCCGCCGGTTTTTCTGCTTCAGGCGCAGGGGTGGTGCACTTCCACGGCTCGGTGCGCTGCCAGTCGTTGCGCAGCAGTTCGTACATTCCCATTTGGCTGTTGACCAGCGGCTCGCCCTCGGCAGGCTTCACCTTCTGGTAGCTGCCGCTGGCATCCATGACCCGGGCGTTGACGTTATCCCGCAGCTGCAGCTGAAGGATATCCGTGAGTTTTTGCACCAGAACGGGATCCTCCACCCGGACGCCAACTTCCACGCGGCACTCGGTATTGCGGGTGAGGAAGTCGCCGGAGGCAATGTAGATGCGGGTGTGGGTGCCATCGAAGAAGCTGTAAATACGGCCATGCTCAAGATACCGTCCCACCAGACTGCGGATGTGCAGGTTCTCGGTCTTGCCGGGCACCTCTGCGCGCACGCAGCAGATGCCGCGCACGATCATATCAATGCGCACCCCGGCGCAGCTGGCCTCCTGCAATTTCAGGATGATGTCCCGGTCGCTGATGGAGTTGTTTTTCAGGATCATGGAAGCCGGACGACCCATGCGGGCGGCAGCGATAACGTGATCCATCTCGTCCAGCAGCACGCTCTTGAAGCGCAGCGGGGCCACCAGCATCTTGTCGCTTTCTTCGGTGAGCTGCTGCACAGCCAGATTGCGGAACACCTTGGAGGCTTCCTCGCCGATGCGCTCGTCTGCGGTGATGAAGGAATAATCCGTATACAGTTCGCTGGTTTTTTCGTTGTAGTTGCCGGTACCGATCTGGGTAATGTAGGAGTAGCCCTCTGCGCCCTTGCGGGTGATGAGGGTCAGCTTGGAGTGCACCTTGTAGTCCTCGAAGCCGTAGATGACGGTGCAGCCGGCGCTTTCCAGCTGCTTGGACCAGTCGATGTTGTTCTGCTCGTCAAAGCGGGCGCGCAGCTCCACCAGCGCTACCACTTCCTTGCCGTTTTCGGCAGCTTCCATCAGCGCCTGCACGATCTGGGACTCCCGCGCCATGCGGTAGAGGGTCATCTTGATGGAGATGACGTCCGGGTCCTGTGCGGCCTTTTTGAGCATGGCGATAAAGGGGCGGATGGACTGGTACGGGTAGCTGAGCAGCACGTCATGCTTCTGTACCTCGGCAGCCAGATCATAATCCGGCGGCGGCAGCATGGGGCGCGCGGGGGCGTAGAACAGTGCCGGGTGTCCCTCGGCCTCCATGCGGCCGGAAAGCTTGAAGAAGAAGCTCAGATCCAACGGGCTCTTTTGCAAGAACACCCGCTTGCGGGTCAGTTCCAGACGACTGCACAGCAGCCGCTCCACCTCCGGTGCGGGGGCGGGGGTGATCTGCAAACGGACAGCGGCCAGCTTGCGGCGGCGCCGGAGCAGTTCAGTCATGATCTCACGATAGTCGATATCGTGATCCATCATGCCCTCTTTTACGTCGATATCCGCGTTGCGGGTGACCCGGAACAGGCATTTTTCCTGAATAGAATCCTTGCCGAAGATGCTGGACGTATAGTGCAGCACCAGCTCCTCGGTGAGGGCAAACTGCACAGCGCCGTCCTTTTTGATGAAGTGCAGCCGCTCCATCTGGCTGGAGATGGGCACGATGCCAAGGCTCTGCTCCTGCGTATGCTTTTCCTTGAGAAGCACACCAAGATAGATCTCCTTGTTGCGTAAAAACGGGAACGGGTGGCGGTTATCCACGATCTGCGGGCTGAGGATGGGGAACAACTCCGACTGGAAGTATTTTTTCCAGAGATGCTCTTCTTCCTTGGTCAGGTGGTCGAAATCTACCTTATGATAGCCGTTCTCCGCCAGATTTTCCAGCGCCTTTGCGTAGAATTTATCACATTCTTCTTGCAGCTGCGCCGTTTTGGGCATAATGGCGGCCAGCTGCTCGGCAGCGGTCATGTTGGTCTTGTTTTCCCGCTTTTCCTTTTTGGTCTTGCTCTGCTCAAGGTTTGCGCGCTCCTGCAAGGAGCCCACGCGCACCATGAAAAACTCGTCCAGATTGGAGCCGTAAATTGCCAGGAACTTGATCCGCTCGCCCAGCGGGACGTTCTTGTCCTTGCCCAGCGCCAGAACGCGGCGGTTGAAATCCAGCCAGCTCAGTTCGCGGTTGATAAAGATCGATTCGTCACTCATAACAATAAATCTCCGTATTTCCTCTTTGACCAAGGCAGCAAGCGGGCTACACCCTAGCGGACATACGCCTGCCCTGCCCATGAATCCACCATTGCTTGGGTAATGCCCGGCACCTGCGCGGCATCCTCCACCTGTGCAAACGGGCCATACTGCGCCCGGTAGTCCAGTATAGCCTGAGCATTGCGCGGGCCGACACCGGGCAGGGTGCACAAAGCATCCGCATCAGCTGTGTTCAGATCCACCTGTGTGTACGCTGCCAGTTCCTTGGTGTCCGGCAGCGTCTGCGGCTTTTGCGACCGCAGCGGCACTGTGAAGCGGAACACCAGCCCTGCGCAGACCCCTGCGGCGGCAAGGCACAGCAGCAGAAACAGCCTTTCGCGGCGCTTTTTGTCCGGCATAGTTTCTTCTCCCATTCTACCTGATTTTTTGTTAAAAAGAAAGCCCTCTGCGGAAAAATTGCAGAGGGCTTTGTACAAATTTTACACGGATTTTTCAGCAGCACGCACCATGCGGTACAAAACCTCCACGGCAGCGCCACCGGCGGCATCCGTCAGGGTGATCTGCCTGGCGGCAAGGCGCAGCTCTGCCGGGGCATCGGCGGCAACAGCGCTGTGCTCCACGGCCTGCACCAGCTCCAGCATGGGCTGACTGCCAGCCAGCACCAGAACCTGCTCTGCGCCCACCTGTGCCATAGTGCAGACGGTATCCAGCATTTCACGGCCGGAGATCCGTTTCGGGGTGAGGACAAGGGTGTCCGGGGCGATACGCTCGCCCAGCAGGGCAACGCGATCCCCGATAGCCTTTTCTGCCAGCGAGATCAGGGGCACAGACTTGCTGTCCTGATACAGCAGCACCCGCAGCACCTGCTCGGGGTGGATATCGGCGGCGTTCGCCAGCAGATACGGGGTCCACTCCTGCCGCAGATGGCGCTCCAGTGCGTTACTCATGCGCAGCACCCGGGTGGTGCCGTCCTGCATCTGCACAGCAACGCCCACACCGGGGGTGTCCGGCAGGCAGTTGAAAAGCTCCTGCTGCTGAGCAAAGCTGCACAGGGGTACCCGGTTGCCATCGGCATAGTGGTAGGCCATAGTGCCGCCGCACACCAGTGCAGGCGCAGCCAGACGCACGCTGCCCAAAATGGAGCGCACGGCACGCGGAGAGCGCTGCGAAAAAACGGTCAGTCTGCCGCCGCGGCTGCTGAACAGCTGCAAAACGTCCCGCACCACCTGGGTCAGATTGCCATCCTCGCCCAGCAGCAGGTTATCCAGATCACAGAGCACCAGAGTGGATGCCAGAGAATCGTTCATGTGTTTTTCCTCCTGAGTGTTGCGAGAAATTGGGTAAAGTAGTCCGGCAGTTCGGAATCGAACCGCAGCTGCTCCCCGGTGATGGGGTGGACAAAGCCCAGCGTTTTGGCGTGCAGACACTGACCGTGCAGGCTGGTGATGCAGTTGTGGGGGCCGTACACCGGGTCCCCTGCCACCGGGTGGTGGATGGAGGCCATGTGTACGCGGATCTGATGGGTGCGGCCGGTCTTTAGGCGGCATTCCAGCAGGGTGAACTCGCCCAGCCGCTCCAGCACCTTATAGCCGGTATAGGCGTACTTGGTGTGGGGCTCTGTGGCCGGGTAGACCGCCATTTTTTTGCGGTCGGTCTTGCTGCGGCCAAGGTTTGCTTCCACAAAGCCCTCGTCCTGCGCAAAGCCGCCGTAGACCACCGTCTGGTAGGCGCGCTCCACGCTGTGCACCGCCATCTGCTGGGAAAGCCCGATGTGGGTAGCGTCGTCCTTTGCCACCACCAGCAGGCCGCTGGTGTCCTTATCAATGCGGTGGACGATGCCGGGACGGATCTCACCGCCAATGCCGGAAAGGCTGCCCTTGCAGTGCCACAGCAGGGCGTTGACCAGCGTGCCGTCCGGGTTGCCGGGTGCAGGGTGCACCACCATGCCCTTGGGCTTGTTGACCACCAGCAGATGGGAGTCCTCGTAGACGATGTCCAGCGGGATATCCTGCGGCACGGCCTCGATGGGCTTTGCGTCCGGGATCTCCAGCAGCACGGTATCCCCTGCCTTGAGTTTCAGGCTTTTGGCAACGGTTTTGCCGTTGCACTGCACATGCCCCTCTGCCACCAATGCTTGCAGCGCCGAGCGGGACAGGCCGGTGTCCTCGCCGCTGAGAAAGCGGTCGATGCGCTGGCCGGCAGTCTCCTGCTCTACGATAAATTCACGCTGTTCCATGGTTTACTGCTCCTTAGCGGCATCATCGGCGTGGAGCTCATCCAGAAAGATCACCAGCACCCACAGTGCCACGCCCACGCAAACACAGATATCCGCAAAATTGAACACGGCAAACCGCATGAACAGCAGGTTGATGTAGTCCACTACCTCGCCGTTGAGCACGCGGTCGATCAGGTTGCCGATACCGCCGCCCAGCACCAGCACCAGCGCTGCCTGCTGCAAGTACTTGCCGCGGCTGCGGAAAAACAGGCCGTAGGCGACCGCCAGCAGCGCCGCGCTTGTGGCGATGATCAGGAACAGCTGCTTGCCGCTGAGCAGGCTGAAAGCCATGCCCTGATTGAGCACGAACCGCAGTTCCACCACATGGGGGATGAACGGCATAGCGCCTACCGGCTGCAACGCCTGCAACGCCCACAGCTTGATCAGCTGGTCAATGCCGACCAGAGCCGCCACAGCTGCCAGATTGAAGAGTACAAATGCCATTTGCTACCTCGTTTCTGTTATAAAAAACGGCGCTCCCCGGTCAAGGGAGCGCCGCCCTTTTACAAAACAGATTTGTATTGATGCGGGACGCTTATGCTTCCACAACGCTGGCGCAGCGTGCGCACAGGGTGGGGTGTGCGGGGTGGCTGCCGATGGAAGCAGAGTACTTCCAGCAGCGCTCGCACTTGTCGCCGGTGGCGTGTGCAGCTGCAACACCCAGACCCTCGACAGCGCTGGCAGCGCCGCCCTCGCCCTTGACCAGTTCCACATGGGAGACGATCATCAGGTCGGCCAGCTCGTCCATGGGGATGCTGTTCAGCAGGTCATAGACGGCATCGCTGCAGTACAGGGTGACGGAGGCTTCCAGAGAAGCGCCGATCAGCTTTTCAGCACGGGCCTGCTCCAGCACCTTCTTGACCTCGTCGCGCACGGCGATGAGCTGTGCCCACTTTGCCTTGAAGGCTTCGTCGGCGGCGTACTGGCCAGCCTTGGGCATCTGCTCGAACACCACATACTTGTTCATACCCTCGGTCTTGGGCATGAAGTCCCAGATCTCCTGGCTGGTGAAGCACAGGATGGGGGCAATGATCTTGTCCAGAGCGACAAGGATCTTGTACATGGTGGTCTGGGCGGCCTTGCGGGCTGCGCCGTTGGTGCAGTACAGACGATCCTTGGTGACGTCCAGATAGAAGTTGGACATAGCCACCACGCAGAAGTTGTACACAGCGTGGTAGACCTTGTTGAAATCGTACACAGCGTAGCCTGCGTTGGTGTTGACGATCAGGTCATCCAGCGCAGCCAGTGCCCAGCGATCGATATCCTGCAGCTGGTCGTCTGCAACACAATCGGTGTTGGGGTCAAAGCCGTCCAGATTGCCCAGAATGAAGCGGGCGGTGTTGCGGATCTTGCGGTAAGCCTCGCTGAGCTGCTTGAAGATGTTCTTACCGGCGCGCACGTCCACGGTGTAGTCGGAAGAAGCCACCCACAGACGGATGATATCTGCGCCGTAGTCCTTGATGATCTCGCTGGGCTCCACGCCATTGCCGGCGCTCTTGTGCATCTGCTTGCCCTGCTCGTCCACCACCCAGCCGTGGCACAGCACGGACTTATAGGGTGCGCAGCCCTTGCTTGCAACGCTGGTCAGCAGGCTGGACT
>OKSC01002007.1_pt1 | contig 18376 bp, 14 predicted proteins | sample 1601161 | NCBI WGS metagenome assembly OKSC01 (sample SAMEA3541552, study PRJEB24748) | human gut metagenome | biome: human gut; feature: human-associated habitat; material: faeces | place: China | collected 2012
TAAACACCACATGATTGCTCACGTCCCGGGCGAAGGCCATCTCGTGGGTCACCACGATCATGGTGGTTCGGCGGTCGGCCAGCTGGCGGATGACCCGCAGCACCTCGCCGGTAAGCTCCGGGTCCAGGGCGGAGGTGGGCTCGTCGAAGCACAGCACGTCCGGCTCCATGCACAAAGCCCGGGCGATGGCCACCCGCTGCTTCTGGCCGCCGGAGAGCTGGTGGGGATAGTGCCCCGCCCGGTCGGACAGGCCCATCTGCTCCAGCAGGGCCAGCCCCCGGTCCCGGATGTCCGCCTCCGATTCGCCGGGCAACTTGGCAAGACGCCTGGCCAGGGTCACGTTTTCCAGGGCGGTGTATTGGGGAAACAGGTTGAAATCCTGGAACACCAGGCCGAAATGCAGGCGCTTTTCCCGCAGCTCCCGCTCTCGCACCGGGGGGCGGGACCCGTCCAGCAGGGTCTGGTCCCGCAGGGAGATCACCCCGGCGTCCGGCCGCTCCAGGAAGTTCAGGCACCGCAGCAGGGTGGTTTTCCCGCTGCCGGAGGAGCCGATGACGGACAGCGTCTCCCCTTCCGGCAGGTCGAAGCTCACATCCCGCAGCACCCGGGTGCTGCCGAAGGATTTTTCCAGGTGCGCAACGCTCAGATAGGACATATGCTCCCCCCTTTCAGCGGAAATAGCTCAGACGGCGCTCCAGATACCGGAACAGCAGCGTCAGAAGCCCCACAAACAGCAGATAGTATACCCCGGTATAGAACAGGGGCCAGGTGATCCCGGCGGTCTTCACATAGTCCTCACCGGCCTTGGTCAGCTCCACGATGGCGATGATCCGGGCCAGGGACGTGTCCTTCACCAGGGTGATGATCTCGTTGGACATGGGAGGCAGGATCCGCTTCACCACCTGAAGCAGGGTGATTTTGAAGAAGATCTGGCGGCGGGTGAGGCCCAGCACCTGACCGGCCTCCCGCTGACCCGCCGGGACGGCCTGGATGCCGCCCCGGTAGATCACGGAGAAATAGCAGGCGTAGTTCAGTACAAAGGCCACGGTGCACGCCAGCATCCGGTTGCTGCCCCAGATGTTGTGACCGAACCACAGGCCGGGGCCGTAGAAAATGATGATCAGCTGCAGCACCAGGGGCGTGCCCCGGATCACCCACACCAGGGCGTCGAACAACGCCCGCACCGGGCGGCAGCGGCTCATGGAGCCCAGGGCCACCAGCAGGCCCAGCGGCAGGGAGAACGCCAACGTCAGCCCAAACAGGACGGCGGCCTGGCGCATCCCCTGCAGCAGGGAAAGGGTTACGGTCCAGAACATGGCCTTATGCGGCGGGGACCACGATGACCTGGGCGTTGCGGCAGTAGGCGGGGGTGCAGGTCATGGCGGTCTGCACGCCGTCGGTGAGGGTCATGCCGTTCCACACCACGTCGATGGCCTTGCTGTTGAGCTCATTGACCTTCTGGCCCCACTCGATGACGATGAACTCCACGTCCACCCCCAGGCGCTGGGCCACCAGCCGGGCCAGCTCCGCGTCAAAGCCGGTCCACTGGCCGTTGTCGTCCTTATAGTCCATGGGGGCAAACTCCGTGATGCCCACCACCAGGGTGCCCTTGCCCCGGATATAAGCCACGTCGCCGCCGGCATCTTCGGTATAGCCGGTCTGGGGCATCTCCGCCAGCAGGTCCTCCCGGATGCCGAACTGCCGGGCCAGGGTCTGGGTGGTGCCGTCCTGATAGGCCTCGGCCATCAGTAGGTCGATGACGGCGGCGTCGGAGGTACCGGCGGCCACCTCCATCAGGGCGGCGGCCTGATCCTGGACACTGTTGACGGTCCAGCCCTTCTCCTTGGCCACCTCCTCACCGGCGGACCCGGCCTCCACGGCGTAGACCATGGTTTTCTCGTCGGCGTCGGTGTTGGTGTTCTTCGGGCCGCAGGCGGCCATGGCGGCGGTCATAGCCAGCAGCAGGAGCAGGCACAGCCCGCGGCGGATGGTATTTTTCATGATTTCCTCCATTCCCCGGCCCCTATCGCCGGGCGATTTAGTATGCTAATACGCTACCACACTACCGAGATAAAGTAAAGATGGGAAAAGCCACAAATTTGTCCGGCGACGGCTGCGTAATTTGCACGAACGACACAAAATGGCAAAAAGTACGCGCGACACGGACAAATGCCTGCGATTTGGACGGACGGCAGCGGGGCATGCTAAAGGGGAGAGGAGGCGCGCATGGACATTTTTGACGGATTGACCGCCCTGGGCGGACTGTGCCTGTTTCTGTTCGGCATGCAGATCATGGCGGAGGCGCTGCAGCGCCGGGCCGGGGGACGGCTGGAGGGCCTGCTGCGGCGGATGACTCGCAGCCGCTGGGCGGGGTTTTTCACGGGCCTGGCGGTGACGGCGGCGGTGCAGAGCTCATCGGCGGCCATGGTGATGGTGGTGGGCTTCGTGAACTCCGGCATGCTGACCCTCCGCCAGGCGGTGGGGGTCATCATGGGCACCAACGTGGGCACCACGGTGACGCCCTGGCTGCTGAGCCTGGGAGGTCTGGAGGGCGGCGGCGTCCTGGGGCGGCTGCTGCGCCCGGCGGGCTTTGTGCCGCTGCTGAGTCTGTGGGGCATTGCGGCGTATCTGGCCGGAAAGGGCAGCCGCCGGGACACCGGCCAGGCCCTGCTGGGCTTTGCCGTTCTGATGCAGGGCATGGAGATCATGACCGCCGCTGTATCGGGCCTGGCCCGGGCGGAGGGGTTCCGGCAGCTGTTCACGGCCTTCGGCAGCCCTCTGCTGGGGGTGCTGGCCGGGGCGGTGCTGACGGCGGTGATCCAGTCCAGCTCCGCCTCGGTGGGGATATTGCAGGCCCTGGCCGCCAGCGGACAGGTGACGGTGGGGGCCGCCATCCCCATCGTCATGGGCCAGAACATCGGCACCTGCGTGACGGCGATGCTGTCCTCCGTGGGGGCCAGCCACAGCGCCCGGCGGGCGGCTCTGGTGCATCTGCTGTTCAACCTGGCCGGGGCGGGTATCTGGCTGGGGGTGTTCTGGCTGGTGAAGGCGCTGGCGGCTCCGGCCATTCTGGACCGGGCCGTGACCCTGCCGGGGGTGGCCGTTATCCACACGGCCTTCAACCTGCTGTGTACGGCGGCGCTGTTTCCGGCGGCGGGCCTGCTGGAGCGGGCGGTGCTGCGGCTGTTGCCCGGAGAGGAGACGCCCTCCGCGGAACCGGATCCCCGTCTGCTGGCGGCTCCGGCGGCGGCCCTGGAAAGGTGCCGGGAGCTGACCCTGGAAATGGCGGACCTGGCCCGGGACAACCTGCGCCGGGGGATTCAGGCCCTGACGGAGGTGCACCCCGACTCGGCCCGGGAGCTGCGGCGGCAGGAGGAGCGCATCGACGGCCTGGAGGACGCCCTGGGCACGTTTCTGGTGCGGCTGGGCGGACGGACCCTGACCCGCCGGGACAGCGCCCGGGCGGCGGAGCTGCTGATGTTGATCGGGGACCTTGAACGCCTGGGAGATCACGCCATGAACCTGCTGGAAAGCGGGGAGGAGCTGCGGGACCGGAAAATTGAGCTGCCGCCGGAGGACCGGCGGCAGCTCCGGGTGCTGACGGAGGCGGTGGAGGAGATCGCGGACCTGGCGTTGGCGGCCTTCCGCCGGGAGGACGCCGCCGCCCTGGGGCAGGTGGAGGCCCTGGAACAGGTCATCGACGGCCTGCGGCAGCGGCTGCGGGCCCGGCGCATCCGGGAAACGCAGCCGGGGGAGGGGGCCATGGAGCTGAGCTTCGTGTGGTCGGACGTGCTGACGGACCTGGAGCGGGCGGCGGACCACTGCTGCAACATCATGGAGTGCGTGGCGGATCTGTCCGCCGGGAACCGGAATCTCCATGCCGCCCAGCTGGCGGTCCGGCAGCGGGATCCGGCCTTCGACAGCCGGGTCCGGGCTTATGAGCAGAAGTATCGAATATAAAAAGCCTGTGTATTCGGTGCAATTGCACCGAATACACAGGCTTTTTTTATCCGTTCAGCAGGGCCAGCTGGTAAAAGGCCACGGCGCTGGCGGCGGCCACGTTCAGGGAATCTACCCCGTGGGACATGGGAATTTTCACGGTATAGTCGCAGGCGGCGATGGTGGAGGAGGCCAGGCCGTCCCCCTCGGTGCCCAGCACCATGGCCAGCTTCGGCTCCGCCAGCAGGCGGGGATCGTTCAGGGCCAGGGAGTCGTCCCGCAGGGCCAGGGCCACGGTTTTGAAGCCCAGCTCATGCAGCAGCTCCGGCCAGCTCTCCCCCTCCGGCAGATACGTCCAGGGCACCAGGAACACGTTGCCCATGCTGACCCGGGCCGCCCGGCGGTACAGGGGGTCGCTGCCGGCGGCGGTCAGCAGCACCGCGTCCACGTTCAGAGCGGCGGCGGACCGGAAAATGGCCCCGATGTTGGTGGGGTTCATGATGTTTTCCAGCACGGCAATGCGCCGGGCATTGGCGCAGACCTCCGCCACGGAGGGGAGCCGGGGCCGCCGCATGGCGCACAGCATCCCCCGGGTCAGGTGGAAGCCCGTCAGCTGGGTCAGCACCGGCAGGTCCGCCGCGTATACCGGGATATCCGCCGGGCAGCGGGCCAGCACCTCCGCGCCTTTTCCCTCGATGTGCTTGCGCTCCATCAGGAAGGACACCGGCGTGCACCCGGCGTCCAGAGCCCGGCCGATGACCAGGGGACTCTCCGCCACGAACAGGGCGTTTTCCGGGTCGGCCCGGTTCACCAGCTGGTTTTCCGTCAGCCGGGCGTAGATATCCAGCTCCGGGGCGGAAAAATCGGTGATTTCGATGATATGGGCCATGTTACTTGGCTTCTCTCGCCCGGCGGGCGGCTTCCTCCCGTTCCCGGCAGATGTCGGCCCAGCTGGGGATCTTCTTCAGCACCTCGTTCAGGTCCGCCAGGGCGGCGGGAATGTCGATGTTCTGGGGACAGACCCGGGCGCACTGGCCGCAGCCCACGCAGGCGGCGGGGCGCTTGTTCTCCGGCAAAGCCTCCACCCGCATGCCGATGTTGAAGTTGGGGGAGAACTTGGCCTCGTTATACAGCTTCAGCAGCATGGGAATGTCCAGGCCCATGGGGCAGCCGTCGCAGCAGTAGCGGCAGGCGGTGCAGGGCACGGCACCGTACATGCCCTTGGCGATGTCCAGCAGGACCTTCTCCTCCTGGTCCGTCAGGGGGCGGTGTTCTTCAAAGGTACGGACGTTGTCCTCCATCTGGGCGGGGGTGGTCATGCCGCTGAGGATCATCTGGACCCCCTCCACCCCCTGGAGGAAGCGGAAGGCCCAGGCAGCGGTGGACTCCTCCGGCCGCAGGGCGTGGAGCTCGGACTCCGCCTCCGGCGTCAGGGAGGCCAGGCGGCCGCCCCGGACGGGCTCCATGACCCAGATGGGGATGCTGTACCGGCGCAGCAGCTCGCACTTGGCCTTGGCGTCCTGCATGGTCCAGTCCAGATAGTTCAGCTGAATCTGACAGAATTCCATGTCCTTGCCGTAGCGGGACAGGAAGCTCTCCAGCAGCTCCACGCCGCCGTGGGAGGAGAAGCCCAGGTGACGGATGCGGCCGTTCTTCTTCTGCTCCAGAAAATAGTCGATGATGCCCCAGCGGGGATCGGTATACGTCTCGATGGACTTCTCGTACACATTGTGCAGCAGGTAGAAGTCGAAATACTCCACGCCGCACTTCTGGAGCTGCTCCTCAAAGATGGCGGCGGGGTCGTAGCTGTCGCTGATCTGGTGGCCGGGGTATTTGGTGGCCAGATAGAAGCTCTGGCGGTCATAGTCCTTCAGCACCCGGCCGATGACCCGCTCGGACATGCCGCCGTGGTAGGGATAGGCGGTGTCGAAATAGTTGACGCCGTGGTCCATGGCATAGCGGACCATGTCCGCCGTGGTCTTTTCGTCGATGTCCGCCGGGCCGCCGCCGGGAACCAGCGGCAGACGCATGGTGCCGAAGCCCAGCAGGGACAGCTTCTCTCCGTGAAAATCGGTGTAGATCATGTAAGGTTCCTCCTTGGTTGGGATGTTTCCCCCATTATAGCACGGAGGGAAAGGACCCTGCAAGGCGGATTTTCACCCCGGGGGGCGGTCTATAGGAAAAATTCCTCCGGCTCCGCCGGCCGCATGATGGACACCTCATAGGCGGTGCGCTCCTGTCCCACGCCGTCCACGGTTTTCGTGTAGCCCCGGCTCTGGACCCGGCCCTCCACCGTCAGCCGGGAGCCCACCGGCAGGATGGCCGTCTGCTGGGCGATGGCGCCCCAGGCAATGCAGGGCAGATAGTCCGCCCGGCCGTACCGGCGGTTCACCGCCAGGATCAGGTCGCAAATTTCCCGGCCCAGAGGCGTCCGACGCAGGGTGGGAGTTTTGCACAGAATGCCGGAGAGCTGAATCTGGTTAAAGGGGGCCGCACCTCCGGGAATCAGCTCCCGGACGAACACGGAGATCACCAGCCGGGGCCCCTGGCAGCTGCGGTTGTTGAAGGAGCGCAGCTGGCCGGTAAGGGTCAGCACGTCCCCGGTATGTACGGGGTGGGCCTCCAGCAGCGGCCGGGGCAAAATCACCGGCAGTCGGTCCTCCTGGCCGGAAAGCCGCTCCACCGACAGGGGAAAGCGGTAAAAGCTCTCGCCGTGGTTTATGTGGGACAGCTCCGGCTCCCCGGCGGCCCGCCCGCACAGGCGCACGCGGTTGAAGTTGTTGTCCATAGTCATCCTCCTCGTTTGTTGAAGCTGGTCCAGCTTATGCCGCGGCGGCACAAAATAGACCCTTTTCAAACCGGGAAAAGTATGCGATAATAGCGGGGAAAAGGAGGATTTGCCCATGCGATACAAGGGAAAGGTCTATCGGCCCCCCAGCGAGGCCTACAGCCTCATCATCCAGGTGACCTACGGGTGCAGCCACAACCGCTGCGCCTTCTGCGATATGTATGACGATAAGCGGTTTGCCCTGCGGCCCATGGAGGAGATCCGGGAGGATTTCCGCCTGGCCCGGCAGGTATACCGCCGGGTGGAGCGGGTGTTTCTGGCCGACGGCGACGCGCTGATGCGGAAAACCGATGAGCTGCTGGAGATTCTGGCCATGGTATACAGCCTGTTTCCGGAGTGCCAGCGGGTGACGTGCTACGCCTCGCCCCGGAGCCTGCAGGTGAAAACCGATGACGAGCTGCGTCAGCTGCGGGAAAACGGACTGAAAATGGTGTATATGGGCCTGGAATCTGGCTGTGACGCGGTGCTGGAGCGGATGCGCAAGGGCCACACCGCCGCGGCCATTGTGGCGGCGGGGCAGAAGGCCCGGCAGGCGGGCCTGGCCCTGTCGGTAACGGCCATTTCCGGGCTTGGCAGCCGGGAGCTGCTGCGGGACCACGCCGTGGACACCGCCAGGGCCCTCAGCGCTATGAAGCCGGAATATATCGGCCTGCTGACGCTGATGGTGGAGCCGGGAACGCCGCTGGAGCAGTGGGTCCGGGAGGGCAGCTTCCGGGTGCTGGGCCCGGCGGAGATTCTGCAGGAGACGGCCCTGCTGCTGGACCACATCGACAGCGAGGGCAGCGTATTCCGGATGAACCACGCCTCCAACTACCTGACCCTGAAGGGGACCCTGAACCGGGACCTGCCCGCCCTGCGGCAGCAGGTGCAGGAGGGCCTCATGGGTCACGGCCTGCGGCCGGAGAGCTGGCGGGCCCTGTAAAAAATAAGCAAACGCCCCTGTATCCTGCGGGATACAGGGGGCGCGGGCAGCTTGTCAAAAAAGGACGAAGACCTTTTTTGACAAAGGGTTTGCAGTCTGCCGCGCGCATAATTTGTTCGCCATGGGCGAACAAATTCCACACTTGCAGACTGAGAAGTATTTTTTGCCAGGTACACGCCCCGGCAAAAAATGATTCCATTTTATTTGCCGCCTGCGGGCGGCAAACTCTGCGAGGCTTTTGGACAATATCTACACCCCCTGTATCCCGTGGGATACAGGGGGTGGGCGTTTATTCTTCTGAAGATTCTTCCGGCACCTCCGGTGCTTCCGGCGCTTCCGCCGGTTCGGCTGCTTCCGGCGCTTCCGCCGGTTCGGCGGTTTCCGGGGCTTCGGCGGGCTCCTCCGCCTGGGCGGCTTCCCGGGCGGCCACCTGGTTCACATACAGCTCCTCCGGCCGATGAGGGTGGAGCCTGATGTTGTAAAACAGCACCGCCAGGGCGGCGATCATCAGCACCAGGCTCAGCACCTGGGACACCCGGATGGGCTGGCCGGCGATGGTCCAGTTGAACAGATACAGGCTGTCGGTGCGCAGACCCTCGATCCAGAAGCGGCCCACGCCGTACCACAGGAAGTAGAAGCAGGTGTTTTCACCGTCGAACCGCCGGGCCTTGGATACCACAAAAACGATCAGCAGCAGGCCGATGACGTTCCACAGGCTCTCGTACAGGAAGGTGGGATGTACCTCCACCAGCTCCCCGGCAGTGGTGGTCAGCTGCATGCGCCAGGGCAGGGCGGTCTCCGCGCCGAAGGCCTCCCGGTTCAGGAAATTGCCCCAGCGGCCGATGGCCTGGCCGATGAGCAGGCCCATGACTACCAGGTCCATCATGGCCCCCAGCTTGATGTGGCGGCTGCGGCAGAGAATGATGGCCACGATCACCACGGCGATGACGCCGCCGTAGATGGCCAGGCCGCCGTCCCAGATGGCGATGGCCTTGGACCAGCTGAAGTGGCCCTCATGGTCCTTGAACTCGCTGAGATAGAACAGAACATAGTATAGCCGGGCCCCCACGATGGCCGAGGGGATGCCCCACAGCAGCCCGTCGATGAGGTCATCATCCCGGATGCCGTATTTGGTACGCTGGCGCATGCACCACCACAGGGCCAGCAGCATGCCCAGGGCGATGAGGATGCCATACCAATAGATGCCGTTGCCGATGTCGATGGCCTTGGAACTGATGGTGATGGCCCAGTCGCCAAAAAGCCCCGGGAAGCGGATGGGGCTGTCGGTCATGATCTTCATAATGTCACTCCTTGCTCAGAAAACTCCCTCTATTATACCGCAGAGCGGGGCCGTTGAAAAGCCCTATTTTTCGGAGGAAGGGGAGCAATCAGGCGGTCCGGTATTTCCGCCGGAGCCACCGGGCCAGCAGGAAACCGCCTGCCGTCAGGGCGGCGCAGAGCAGGAAGTCCGGGATCTGGGACAGGATCAGCGCCTGTCTGTACCGGGAGGAGAGATCGGTGAAGATCGGACTTGTGCTGAGCCCCTCCAGCCACTGGGGATCGACGGATCCGAAGTCCGCGATGCCGCCCAGCCGGAAGCCCGCAGCCAGAGTGGCGGCGATCCGGACCAGGCCCAGGATCCCCACCAGCGACATCAGGTATCCGGAGACGAAGCCGTATGTACGCCAGAAGCGGGCAAAACCGCTTTTCCTCGGCCCGGCGGAGGTGGGAGCAGGGTCCGTCTGTTCATCGTCCAGCAGATAGTCCACCGTGACGCCCAGCAGACGGCCGATGGCCAGGAGCTTGTTGGTGTCGGGCAGGGACTCGCCGGTTTCCCACTTGCTGACGGCCTGGCGGGACACGTCCAGCTGCTGGGCCATCTGTTCCTGGGACAGACCGGCTTTGCGGCGCAGGTCGATGAGCTTTTCACACAGGGTCATAGAGAATGCCTCCTTTGATGTTGATGGCGTCAGCATACCGAAAAAGGCCGCAACTGTCCACCAAGTGGGGCTGGAAGTTCCGCAACCGACGGTTGCGGGCCGTTTTTTTCAGCCCCAGAGCTGGCGGGAGAGGTCCTGGGCCAGCTTTTCCACCACGCCGGGAGCGTAGGGCAGGGGCAGTCCGGCGGCGGCCAGGGTCTCGGCGTAGGTCCTGCTGCCGCCGGAGGCACACAGGGCGTGATACCGGGCCCAGCCGTCTGCGGGGTCGGCGTCATAGGCGGCCTTCAGCTGCTGGGCGCAGACGATGGACAGGGCGTAGCTGATGACATACCGGGGGGACATATACAGGGCCATGTTGGTGAATAGGTCGCACCCGGCCAGCACCTGCTGCCGCCAGGGCTCGTTGTTCCGGCTGCGGCCGAAGGACTTCTCAATGCGGTCGAACTCCTCTGCCCACTGGGCCAAAGAGGCGTCCGGATGCTCATAGAGCCACGTCTCAAAGGTGTGGATGGAGCAGAAGGCGCACAGCTCCTTGATGAAGTCATAGCGGTGCTCCGCCAGGAACTGCCCGGCGTGGTCGCCGAAGAAGTCCCGGGCGTAGGGCTGGGCCAGCAGCTCCATGGTCTTGGAGTGGACCTCCGCCAGATCGGGACTCAGCCCCACATAGTCCGCCAGAGGCTGGCCGCGGATGGAGAGATACCCCTGGAGCCCGTGGCCCAGCTCGTGGGTGTATACGGTGACGTCATCGGAGGTGCCGTCGCAGTTGGCAAAGACAAAGGGCATGTTATAGGGCGCGCCCAGCATCTCGCAGAAGCCCATGCCGGAAATTTTATTGGGAGAGCCAGTCACGTCCAGCAGGTCGTGGCGGACCATCTCGTCGAAAAACGCACCTGCCTCGGGGCTGAGGCTGTGATACATCCGGTGGGCGGCCCGGGGCAGCTCCTCCGCCGCCACCGGCACGGCGTTGCCCTCCGGGAACACCAGGGCCCGGTCATAGGGCATCAGCGTGTCCACTCCCAGGCGCCGGCGCTGCTCCTCCTGCAGCCGCAGGTACAGGGGGGTGATATGGGTCTGCACCTGGCGGCAGAACGCGTCCAGCTCCGCCCGGCCATAGCCCAGGCGCTGCTGGGCCAGGTCGCCGTAATCGGCGAAGCTGTCGAAGCCGTTGGCCCGGGCCAGGTCGATGCGGGCATGGACCAGCTGCCGCAGGATGTCCTCCAGCTGTCCGGCGTTTTCCAGCACCGTCTGCTGCTGGGCGTCATAGGCGGCCTTGCGGCGCGCCCGGTCCCGGCTGGCCAGAGCGGCCCGCAGCTGTCCGCCGCTGAGCAGCTCCCCCTGGACCGGATATTTGGCGGAGGCCGTCAGCTGCTGATACAGGGCCGTCAGCTGGGAGATGCGGGCCTGCAGGTCCCTGCCCCCGGCGTGAATCCGGTGGTCCAGGGTCAGCAGGCGGCGCAGCTGGGGGCCGAAGGCCCGGTCCAGAGCCGGGGCATAGGGACTTTCGGCAATGGCGGCGGCCAGGGACTGGCTGTCCAGGCTGCCCTCCAGCCGGGGCAGGGTCTCCTGCAGCTCCGTCTGGTAAAATTCGTCGGTGACGTCGTGGAAGGCCCGGATGAAGGCCACCGCCTGGCACAGGCCCACCTCCTGCTGCAGGGTGTCCCGTTGGCGGACGATCTCCACCAGCTCCTCCGGGCTTTGGGCCTCCCTGGCCCGGCGGGTCAGGGCGTCATACCGGGCCTGGAGGGCTTCCACGTCGGGACGGTGATAGGGGATATCGGAAAATTTCCAGTTTTCGTTCATAGAATTGCTCCCATCTTACTCTTTCGGATAGATCACGGACAGGGCCATGCGCTCCGGGCGGATGTTGTCCCGGATGAAGTCCAGCAGGTCCTGCTGGGTGATGGAGTCGTACACCTCCGGGAAGCGGAAGGGATCGTATCCCTGGAAGCAGCCCTCGGACACGGTGGAGGCGATGGCCTCGAAGGAGTTCAGGCTCTTGATGGACGCGCCGAAGCTGGCCCGGCGGAGCCGCTGGACATAGGCCGGGTCCACCCCCTCCCGGACCACCCGGCGGGCTTCGTCCAGAACGGCCTGCTGCACGGCCTCGGGATCGTTGCTGTCGCCGCCGCAGAACACATAGGCGGCTCCCGGCAGCAGGTCATAGGCGCTGTCAAAGGTGCCGTTGATCAGCCCCTGGCTGTACAGCCGGGTGAACAGGGGGCTGGACTCGCCCATAAGCACGTCGCAGGCCAGGTCCCCCAGAATGTCCAGGCGCATGCGGTCCGGCCCCTCCGGCACCGGGGGGCACTTGAAGCCCAGCAGGAAGGTGGGCATGGCCACCTCCATCCGGTCCTCGATGCGGGTCATGTGGGGGGTCAGGTCCTCCTCCCGGCCATAGTCCCGGGGGATCACGGGGCCGCTTTCCCGGGGCAGAATTTCCCGGGCGGCCCGGAGAACCTCCGCCGGGTCCACATCGCCCACCACCACCAGGCACATATTGGCGGGGGTATAGAAGGCCTTGTGGCAGTCGTACAGGGTCTGGGCGGTGATCTGGCGGATGCTCTCCACGGACCCGGCCACGGACTGGCGGACGGGGCTGTGACGGTACAGGGCCTGCATCATCTGGCGATAGACCTGCCACTCGGGGTTGTCCTCGATCATGCCGATCTCCTGGGCGATGATGCCCTGCTCCTTCTCCACGCTCTCGTCGGTGAAGTAGGGGACGGACACGAAGGACAGCAGAATCCGGAGATTGTCGTAAAAATGCTCGGTGCAGTCGAAATAGTAGGCGGTAACGGCGTTGCTGGTGTAGGCGTTGGGCTCGGCCCCGCCCCGGGCCAGGTCCTGCATGGCGCTGCCGTCGGCGGTGTCGAACATCTTGTGCTCCAGATAGTGGGCGATACCGGCGGGGGTGTCCAGCCACTGGCCGTCCAGATGAAAGCGCATATCCATGCCGCCGTAGCGGGTGGTGAAGAAGGCAAATTTCCGGGCATAGCCGGGCTTGGGCACCACGCAGACGGGCAGGCCGTTGGGCAGGGTCTCCCAGATGGCCTTTTCCCCGATGCGGGGATAGGTAAGGGTTTTCATCAGGCTTCCTCCTTTCCGTGCAGGAAGTATACGGTGTCCAGGGTTACGCTGCCGGCGGCGGCTTGAATGCGCTCCGGCGTCACCTGATCCAGCAGGCGCTGCATGGTCTCCGGGTCCTCGCTCTGACCGGTGGCGGCCTGACCCAGGCAGTAATTTTCCAGGGCACCCTGGGAATCCGACAGGGAGATCAGGGCGCTGCGCATGGTGCTGCGGGCCCCCTCCAGCTCCCAGGGCTCCCAGTGACCGTCCCGGATCTCCTGCAATTGGTGAAGGATCTCGTCCAGGGCCCGCTGATAGTCGGCGGTCTCGATGCCGGAGGACACCGTGAGGATGCCCTTGGAGCGGACATAGGTGCTGGAGGCGTAGTAGCACAGGGACAGCTTCTCCCGGACGTTCATAAAGAGCTTGGAATTGCTGGTGCCGCCGAACAGCAGATTTGCCAGGATCATGGCGGGCATGTCGTCGGTGGCGCAGCGGAAGCCCATGGACAGCTTCCCCTGGGTCACGTCCATGGCCTCGTGGATGATGCGGGGCTCCGCCGGGGCGGCCACGGCACGGGGCGGCTCCGGGTCCAGGCCCGCGCCCCGGGGCAGGGCGGCGAAGGCCTCCAGCAGGGCGTCCTCCACCCGGGAGATGGGGGCGCTGCCGCAGTAGAACAGCTCCAGCCGGGAGGCGGCCATCATCTGTTGGCTGTAGGCATGGAGCTTCTGGTTGTTGATGGCGGCGGCGGCAGTCTCGTCGCCCAGGCGGCTGACGCCGTAGGGCTCATAGCGGCACATCTCCTGCAGAAGCCGCAGGTCCGCCCAGTCCCGCTTGTCGTTTCGGATGGAGCGGATGCTGTCCAGCAGGTTGGCCCGCTCACTGTCCACATACTCCGGCAGATACCGGCCGTTGCGGGTGACGGGGTCCAGCAGCAGCTCCCCCAGCAGGGCGGCGGTGGGCTCCAGCAGCTTTTCTCCCTGGGGGGCGAAGCTGTCGTCCATTACCGAGGCCACAAAGCCGATGCACTGGCACTCCGCCCGCTTGCGGATGGTGGGGTTGATCTGTGCGCCGTAGAGCTGGTCCATGGCGGCGGACAGCTGCTGGATATCCGGGCAGCTCATGGTGCCCCGCTGGAGCACCAGCGGCAGCAGCGCCCCATAGGACGCCGTTTCCCGGCGCAGGGGGGTGATGAACTGGGCGGACAGGCAGCTGGTTTTGAACTTTTTGGCAGGCAGATAGGTGAGATATACCCGGTCCATGATCTCGCGGCGGGTCTTCTCCATATGCGGCACCTCCAGGATACAATAATACATTATTATATCGCAGGCGGCGGGAAATGAAAAGGGCTTTTCCATAAAATAAGGCTCCCGGCCGGTTGGCCGGGAGCCTTGATAAATTTAAGGGGAATCAGGCCACGCGCTTGCCCTTATAGCGGGACTTGACAGCCACGGCAATCAGCCCGCAGCCGCACAGACCGGCCAGGGTGGACCACAGGGCCACGCCCATGTCGCCGGTTTTGGGACTGTTGCTGCCAGCGTTGCCGGTGTTGCCAGCGTTGCCGGTGTTGCCGGTGTTGCCGGTATTGCCGGTATTGCCGGTATTGCCGGAGTCGCCGCCCTGACCGGGCTGACCGGGTTGGCCGGGCTGACCGGGCTGACTGGGCTGACCGGGTTGGCCGGGCTGACTGGGCTGACCGGGCTGACTGGGCTGGCCGCTTCCTCCGGCGTCACCGCCGGAGCCGCTGCCGGTTTGCTGATAGCCGCAGACGGAGCAGACGCCATCCACGAAGGTGTGGGCGCCGAAGCCGTCCTTCTGGCTGTTGTCAGTGACGGTGCAGCCGTCAGCCAGGCAGTCATGCCAGTGATTCTCGCCGTCGGAGGACCAGGTATCGGACCACTGATGCGTATGCTCCTTCACCAGGGGCTTGTCCTCGGCGCTGTACATGCGCCACAGCTGGGTGCCGTAGAAGGGATTGGCGGTGCCCATATACACGCCGTTCTCGGTGGAGCAGATGGTGCGCAGGCCATGGTTGGAGCCGTCGCCGAAGCCATCCCGGGTGATGGCGTCGAAATTCACGCCGTCCTTGGACACCAGCAGGTCAAAGCCGTTCTCGCTCTGCTGGGCATAATAGTTGCAGCCGAAGTAGTACACAAAGTTGTGGATCGTGTCGTCATACACGGCCTTGTCCAGGGCGGCAAAGATGGCCTTCACGGCGCTTTTCAGGTCATCCTTCAGGCCCTGGGTGTCGGCGCTGCACATAGCCACGCCGGTGACCTGGGCATACTCCCGGGCGAAGTTGGCACTGTCCAGCTTGATGCCCAGGCCATCGAACACCTTCTGCTTGAAGGCCTCATACTCCTCCAGCATGTTCCGGTAACCGGGCACGGGGTTCTTGTCGGCGGACATGTCCGTGGCAAAGCCTGCCAGCTGCTGGAACAGGGAGGCGGTGTACTTGTTAAACAGGAAGGTATCCAGGAACCAGTTCAGATACTTGTTGTCGTGCTGCTGCAGAACCTCCAGCACGGCGTCCTTCAGCATATCGGCCCGGCCGCTGATGTCGGCATAGTCCATATTGGCTACCTGACCGTCGGTGATCTGGGTGAACTGATAGGTCAGAGTGGAGGTGTCATAGGTGCCGATGTACAGCTCACCGTTGTGCTCGCCGTAGCGCCAGACATACTGGTTGGAGTTGTTGCCCAGCCCCGCGCCCAGGTTGCCGATGGGGCCGTCGGGGAAATAGGGGTTGTCGTCCTTACCGGCCACCTGCTGGAAGTTGCCGTCGGCGTCCATGCGGTACAGATAGATGGAATGGTCCAGATCGTTGTACAGCAGCTCAAAGTTGCCGGAGGCGGGGACCTCCGCCAGGTCCAGCATGGGATCGTTGTAGGTGCCCAGGTACAGATAGCCGTTATACACCCACATGTTGCAGCTCATGGAATAATTGATGCCCAGACCGAAGCCGTAGCCGCTGGTGCCGTGGTCGCCGATGACCTGGGTCCAGGTGAAGCTGCCGTCCTCATGCTTGTCGCCGCGATACATGGCGAAGCCCTGCTTGTTGATGTGGCCATCGATGGACTTATCGGTGACCATGGTGACATACATGGAGCCGTTATACTCGATGATGTCCCAGATACCGCCGCCGTTAAGGCCGTCCACATGCATCACGGCAGGCAGGTTGTCAAAGTCGTCCTGGTCGGCCACGCGGCGCCAGGAGCTCAGGCCCGCAGAGGGGTCAGAGCTGGCCACGATGATGCCGCCGGGGGTACCCTTGCCGTCATAGTTGTCGGAGGCCAGGCACATATAGATCTCGTCATCGAACACCAGCAGGCCGTGGACACCATTGGAGACGCCCCGGGTGTAGTTGGTGTTGTGATAGGCGATGCGGCATTCATTGGTTTCGGGGTCCACCTCGATGAGGGTGGCGGTGGGGTTGCCCATGCCGGCAAAATAGATCTTGCCCTTGAATTCAAAGGCCATGCGATAGCCGGACAGATAGTTCACGCCCTTGAGATAAGGGGGATAGCCGGGATAGATATCGGGATAGTCCTTGAGAATGTCCCGCTCCCGGAAGATCACCTGAGCCTCACCGGTGTAGCGGTTCACAGCCATGATCACGGGGGTCCACTGGGACATGGGGGTTTCATCGAAGGTGTCCGTGCCGAACATGACCTTCACAAAATCTGCCGCAGCCCGGCTGGTGTCCACGTTCTGGTCCAGCTTGCCCGCCTTCTTCATGGCGTCCAGGGACGTCTTGACGTTGTTGTGATAGATGTAGTAGGTGGAGTTGTAGCAGGTGCCGATGTAGACATAGTCACCGGCCTCGGCCATGGACTAGGAGTAGCTCTGGCCCCGGTCCTGCAGGTCGCCGGTCAGGATACCGTCTACCTCTCCGGCACCCAGCGTGGGGTGGGAGACCTTGTCGATGGTGTAGCCGCCCTTGGAGTAAACACCCTGCTCCAGGGGCTCGTAGCTGATGGTGTCGTCGTCATTGCGGACGACGGCTGCCAGTGCGCCGTTGACCAGGCTGACCGTCATAACCAGGGCCAGCAGAACAGCGGTGCAGGCTTTGAACGCTTTGTGCATGTTATCCCGCTCCTTTGAAATAATTTGCCTGTCCTCGAACGAAGAACACTTTATCTATCATATGTGCGCCGACAGGCACACAGTAATTTAACATAGTTTCCATGCTTTTACAATAGATAAAAACTGAAAACGCAATAATTTTTTCTTATAACAGAAAAAAGAACGGGCGATGACGGCGTTTTTTGCAGAGTTTTCCTATAAAGGCAGTGAAATGTGGAAAATTTTGCCCAAAGGCGGTTGCCAAAGGGCGGCAAGGGGTGGTAAAATAAATGTATCCTATTCCAACCGGCGGCGGCCACTCCACTTTCTTGGCCCCCTGCCGGAAAAACAAAGGAGGAACCAGGTCCCGCTGAGACTGGCGGTGCGGCAGTGTGGAGACCTGCCGTAAGGCGCTGCGGCTTCGCCGGGCGCGAGACCGTTCCATGCGGAGGCAGAACGGTTACAGTCTGTATATTATGGCAGAGGTCATTCTGAAAAACCTCAAGAAGGTGTACCCCAACGCGGAGAGCAAGAAGGCCAAAAAGGGCGAGCCCCAGAAAAAGGGCAATCTGCAGATCACCGATGAGGGCGTGGTGGCGGTGCAGGATTTCAACCTGCACATTGCGGACAAGGAGTTCATCGTGCTGGTGGGCCCCTCCGGCTGCGGCAAGTCCACCACCCTGCGGATGATCGCCGGTCTGGAGGACATCTCCGGCGGCGAGCTGACCATCGGCGGCAAGCTGATGAACGACGTGGAGCCCAAGGACCGGGACATCGCCATGGTGTTCCAGAGCTACGCCCTGTATCCCCACATGACCGTGTATGAAAACATGGCCTTCTCCCTGAAGCTGAAGAAGCTGCCCAAGGACGAGATCGACAAGAAGGTCCGTGAGGCCGCCGAAATTCTGGATATCACCCAGTATCTGGACCGCAAGCCCAAGGCTCTGTCCGGCGGCCAGCGGCAGCGTGTGGCCATCGGCCGGGCCATCGTCCGGGACCCCGCCGTGTTCCTGATGGACGAGCCCCTGTCCAACCTGGACGCCAAGCTCCGCAACCAGATGCGGGCCGAGATCATCAAGCTGCGGGAGCGCATCGACACCACGTTTATCTACGTCACCCATGACCAGACCGAGGCCATGACCCTGGGCGACCGGATCGTCATCATGAAGGACGGCTTCATCCAGCAGATCGGCACCCCCCAGGAGGTGTTCGACCACCCGGCCAACCTGTTCGTGGCGGGCTTCATCGGCATGCCCCAGATGAACTTCTTCGACGCGAAGCTGACCCGGCAGAACGGCAGGTATGCCGTCACCGTAGGCGGCGTCACCGTGGAGCTGTCCGACGAGAAGCAGCAGCGCCTGGCCGAGCACAACGTGGCGGAGCAGGACGTGACCCTGGGCGTGCGCCCGGACCACCTGATGCTCTGCGCCGACGGCATCAAGGGCACCGTGGACGTGTCCGAGATGATGGGCTCCTCCGTGCACCTGCATGTGGCGGCCGAGGGCAAGGACGTGATCGTCATTGTTCCCACCAACGGCGCCGCCGCCCACTTCCCCATGGGCAGCGAGGTCAACATGATCTTCGGCGGCAACGTGG
>OKSC01002009.1_pt1 | contig 18369 bp, 12 predicted proteins | sample 1601161 | NCBI WGS metagenome assembly OKSC01 (sample SAMEA3541552, study PRJEB24748) | human gut metagenome | biome: human gut; feature: human-associated habitat; material: faeces | place: China | collected 2012
GCATCCGCTCCCTGCATCTCGTTTCTTGAAGATGCCGGCGTATGTTCCATTGTGATCCACTCTCCTGTTTTCTCATCATATACTTCACACCATGCATGTCCCATTGTTCCGTCAACCTGCGCCTCATAAGTTCCGTTTTCTTTTTCTTTAAACGCAGAAGCCGGAACTACCAAACCTTCCACATAAATCGACTGGTAGCCGCACATCCTGTAAAGTAAAGCTGCTGTTGTGGCAAAATGTACACAAAATCCCTTTTTATTTTCAAACAGAAAATACTCTGCAAAATCCCATTTTGCAGGCGTTTTCCCAGGATTCGTATCATAAACTATATTCGACAAAGCTTCGTCAATCTGATTTTTCACAGCAGAAAACGAACTCTTATCCCATCCTTCGCACATTTTTTGCATACGGGTAAGTTCCGAAGGATACTGTAAAAATAGCTCTTCTTTTTCTTCTTCAAGCGGCACGCCTCTTTCCCGTCATTTTCTCCAGCTTATTGTAACAAAAACGATCGCCTGCTGTCAAGAACAGGCAAATGCTTACAGATAATCCATCCATGCGCCCGGCTCCTCGTCGCGGCCGGTCAGAGACACGAAGCCGTCGGCGCCGAAGATATTCTCCGCCTGAATGAGGTCGTTGTCCGTGCCGTCGCCCTCGATGATCATGGCCTCCGGCAGGTGCTGGGACAGGAGCAGGCACTTGTCGTGATCCTGCTCCACGATGCGGACGTGGGTGCTGGTGTGGGCCAGCTCCCACGAGAGGTACATGCTGATGCGGCTGCCGCCCAGCAGCGCCACGGTCTTGACCCGGTGGAGCGGGCGGCCCATGGCCTTGAGCATCTTTTGCAGCTCGCTTTTGGTGCCCACCATGTACAGCCGGTCGTCGGGCTGCGGCACGAAGGAGCCGTTGGGGATGATGCACTCGTCGCCCCGCTGGGCGGCGCAGATCAGGATGTCCGCCTTGCGGTCGCTGTGGGATTCACTGAGGCTGCGGCCCACGATGGAATCCTCCGGCAGCGCCTGCAGACCGATCATGTCGATGCGGCCGCCGGCAAAGGGCTCCACGGAGATGGCCGCGGGGAAGCTGAGGATGCGGGCGATCTCCTGCGCCGCCGCCAGATCGGGGTTGATGACCATGTCCAGCCCGATCTCCCGCTTGAGGATCTCCGCATCGCGGCGGTACTCGGTGTTGCGGACGCGGGCCACGGTGTGGCGGGCGCCCAGACTCTTGGCCAGCAGGCAGCAGACCATATTGGTGTCGTCCGCGCCGGTGACGGCGATGACCAGATCCGCCGTGCGGGCTCCGGCGTCCATCAGGACGCTGATGGACGCGCCGCTGCCGGGGACGCACATGACATCCAGCGTGCTGTCCGCACGGGACAGGTGGGCGATCTCGTTGTCCACCATGGTGATGTCGTGCTTCTCCTGCGCCAGCTGGCGGGCGATGGCGTAGCCCACCTTGCCGCTGCCTACGATGATGATCTTCATGCTTCCTCCTCCCCGTCCGGCAGGGACGCGGCGTGTTTTTTACGGTGTGTCAGGGCGGCGGACAGCTCCGCGCCCAAAATCAGGATCTGGCCCGACATATACAGCCACAGCAGCACCACGATGACAGTGGCGATGGAGCCGTAGAGCCGCGCATATTGGGCCACGTTTTCCACATAATAGGAAAAGGCCATGCTCAGCAGCAGCCACGCCGCCAGCGAGCTGCCTACGCCGGGCAGCACCTCCCGCAGGGGGCGGCGCTGGCCCAGCGCCAGCTGGTACAATATCCCCAGTGAAATGGCCATGACAAGGCCCAGAATGATGAAGCGCAGGTAGCCCCAGACGCTGATGAACGTCTCCGACAGGGGGACGATGCGGGACAGGAAGTGCAGCGCACGGCGGCCTACCACCACCAGCATCAGCGTCAGGCCGATGACGAGGATCATCCAGACCGTGAAAAGCAGGTTGCGCAGCTGGGTCAGCAGCATGTTCTCCGGCGCGCTGCGGCCGAACGCCTTGCGCAGCGAGTGCATCAGGCAGCCGGTGGAGCGCATGGGGAACCAGATGGAAAAGACCAGGCTGAACCACAGCAGCTGGCGGCTCTGGTTGGCGGCGACGTACGTCAGATAGGAGCGCACCACGCCCACCACATCCGCCGGCAGCAGCGGCGTCAGCACGGCGGTGATGCTGTCGATATCCAGCTCCAGAATGCCCAGCAGGGCGCTGACGAAGATCAGCAGCGGGAACAGGGCAAACAGCAGGTAATACGTCAGGGCCGCGCTGTCCCGTGCCACATCGTGCACATAGTAGCGGCGGAGCATGTCGCCCGCCAGACGGCCCACGCCGGTCTTCGGTGTATAGAGTTTTGGTGTTTTCATAGGCAGAAACTCCTCTGATGGTATATTGTACCACAGTGGGATGTAAAATAAAAGAGGCATTTGCCGGCGGAAAACTTCGGCATAAGTGCCACACTTTTCCGATTTTCTTGTGACTTTTTTATAAATTTTTCAATTTGCCTATTGGCTTACGGGAAAATTCGTGCTATACTGTGAGCGTCTTGACTGGAAATTCTTTACAGAAGTGAGGTTCTGATATGGATAATCTGACAAAAGTAGTCCGCGATGAGATCTCGCGGCAGTACCGGAGTGTACGGCAGTTCGCCTTTGCCGTGGACATCCCCCTGTCCACCATCAACAGCGCACTGCACAACGGCGTGGGCGGTTCCTCCTTTGACACGGTGATGCGTATCTGCAAGATCCTGGGCATCAAGGCCATGTCCGACGATGCGGCCCTGTATCTGACAGATGACACCGAACGGCTGCTGACGCAGTACGCCAAGCTGGACGACTACGGCCGGCACACCATCTCCTCCGTTATGCAGGTGGAGTATGACCGGTGCAAGGACGAGAAGTAAATTACGAACGATCCCACAGGCATGAAACCGCCGTCCCTTCCGGGACGGCGGTTTATTTTGTTCGCGGGGCTTACATGATGCCTGACTTCTCCTTGCTGGCGGCAATGGCCGCATTCAGCCTGCGGGCGGGATAGTAGACCAACAGGCCGAACACCGTGAACAGCACGCACATGCCCAGCAGGATCAGGGCGCAGCGGAGATAGGTGTGGCCGTACAGGCCGCCGATGGTCTCGCGGAGCATGTCCATGCCGTAGTGGAAGGGCATGAAGGGGTACAGGCGCCGGAACAGCGCAGGCAGCACATCGATGGGGTAGGAGCCGCCGGAGCCGGCCACCTGCAGCACCATGATGATGACGGAGGCCGCAAGGCCCACATTGTCCAGCGAGTAGACCAGCGCGTAGTTCATGGCGGCAAAGTTCAGGGAGCAGAGACAGCAGGCCAGCACGAACAGGGCCGGCTCCGCCGTCTCCATGCCCACGAACCACAGGCAGCCGAAGGCCGTGACCAGCGCCTGCGCCATGGCCATGCAGAAGAAGGTGAGGAAGCGGCCGAAGTACCGCTCGACGCCCCGGCAGTTCAGGAACTCCGGCTGGGTGACGGGCACCTTGACCATCACCGCCGTGAGAAGGCTGCCCACAAACAGGGCCAGCATCACATAGTACGGCGACATGGCGGCGCCGTAGTCCTTGATCTCGTAGATGATCTCCGTATTCATCTGCACCGGGGAGGCAAGGTAGTCCGCCATGCTGTCGGAGTCGCTCTCCATCAGCTCGATGAAGCGCCGGAAGGCGGCGCTGTCCGTTACGCGGCGGACATCCTCCTCCATATCGGCCAGATAGCCGGAGACGCTCTGTGCCAGAGTGATACCGGAGGCCAGCGTGGGCTGGGCGGCGGCCACGGCGTCAGCGTAGGCGGCGAGGGTGCCGGACACGCCGCCCAGCGAGCCGGAGGCCGCGTCCAGCAGCTGCTGCACGGAATAGAGGGTGGACTGGGCCCTGACACCGGCATCGCGGAGGTAGTCGCTGACCTGGCGGTTGGTGTTGACGGCGGCGGTGCGCAGGCTCTGCCGCACCTGCAGCACCATGTCCAGCAGCGGGCCCTGCACCTGCGAGATGCCGGTCTGATCCACGGCAGTGCGCAGGGACTCCAGCCCCGCGATGGCATCGTCCAGCAGGGCGATGAGCACCTCGTCGTCCGTCATAGACCGGGCTGTCTCCAGCTTCTCCAGCGCACGGTCGATGAGGGCGTCGATCCGGGCATGGACGGCGTCATCCACCGGTGTCATGTCCGCGTCACGCAGCAGCTGCTCCAGATCGGCGAGGATGGCATCGGCGGCGTCCAGCACACCCAGCAGACCGTCTGAGGTGTCATCCCCCGCATCGAGGCCGCTGTCGATGAGGGTGACGGTGCTGCCGACGGCGGCAGAGGCATCATCCAGCGTGCCCTGCGCATCGGTGATGGTGATGGCGGAGGCGGCCAGCAGACTGCCGGCTCCATCCATGACGCTTTGCAGTGAGGTAAACACCTGCGCCATCTCATCCATGTCGCGGCGGGCGTTGGACAGCTTTTCCAGCAGGCCGTCGGCAATGTCCTGCCCGTCAAGGCCCATGGCCTTGAACACGGAGCCGGCGGTGGTCAGGGCGTCCGCCACCTTTTCCAGAATCGTGGTGTTGATCTGCTCCTGCACGGCGGTCTTGGCCTTGCCGGTGATCTTGGGGGCGATGGCGTTCTTCTTCTCATTTTCGTAGTACTGGATCTCCGGATGGCGCAGGTCGCCCTCCAGAATGCTGACAAAGTCGCCGGTAAACTCCGACGGCACGATCAGTGCGGCGTAGTAGTCGCCGGCGTTCACGCCGTCCAGCGCCGTTTGGGCATCGTCCACAAAGACCCAGCCCATCTGGTCGTTGCTCTCCAGTCCCTGCAGCACCAGCTCGCCGATGTTCAGGTGGAGACCCAGCACCTCGCAGCCCTCGTCCTCGCTGGCCACGGCCACCTTGATGCGGCTGGTGGAGGCGGTGCCGTAGGGATCCCAGTTGGACAGGATGTTGAACCACGCATACAAGCAGGGCACCAGACACAGTCCCAGCATCACCACAACGGCCACCACACTGGCGGTCAGGCGCTTCCAGTCGGCGCGGAAGATATTCCAGATATTCCTCATCTGTCCGCCTCCCCGTCCTTCTGCTGCGCCGCGCTGCGGCGCAGGTCGTCAGACAGTCCCTGCAATGCGCAGGTCAGCAGCTCCAGATCGCCGGCCAGCTTCTCCGGGTCACGCAGCAGACTTTCCAGCAGCTGCGCGCCGTCAGCGGCTCCGCCGCCCTGTCGCTCCCGCGGCTCCTGCATCTTCCGCCGCACCTGCGGCTCCCGGGGCTTTTGGGTTTCCTGTCCGTGTATTTCTTCCAGGATATCCTCCACAGAATAGGCCTCCTCGGTCTGTGTATCCTGCGGCTCCTCCTCAGCGGCAGGAGCCGCCTTGATGACGATATCCGCCGCCGTTTCCTCCCGCCGTCCGTGAGATCGCCGGTCGGGCAGCCGCGGCATACGGGGCAGCTCCGGCAGCTCCGGCAGCTCCAGCAGCGCGCCCATGCTCTCCAGCTCCATCTGCGTGACCTGCTCCAGCTTCTTTTGCAGCTCGTAATCCGCATACTCCACGGCGATCAAGTATGCCGCCACGGCGAACATGGAGAAGATCCACAGCATCAGGGTAAACACCTTGTTGCCCTGGGCCAGAAACATCAGCAGCATCAGCCCCACCGTTACCACCAGCAGCATCCGCATACCGTTGCGGATGCGCCGCCGGTTGTTCCGGTGCAGCGTCCTTACCTCATCCAGCAGGCGGTCGTACAGCTCCTGATACTCTCTTTCCGTTGTCATGGTACATCCGCCTCCTTTCACAGCAGCTCCGTCTCCTCCAGCTTTTCCTCCATGAAGTGGTTCAGACCCATAAAGGGGCGGCGAACCAGCAGGCCGATGAGCAGCGCCGCCGCGGCGAACAACAGCAGAAACGCAAGCTGCGTCATATAGTAGTCGCCGTACAGGCCGCAGATGCACTCGCGCATGGCGTCGATGGCATAGGGGAACGGGAAGAAACGGTAGATCTTCTGGTAGATCTCCGGCAGCAGCTCGATGGGGAACGTGCCGGAGGAGCCTGCGATCTGCATGACCATGATGACCACCACCACGGCCTTGCCCACATCTCCGAAGGCGATGGCAAGGGAGTAGATCAGCAGGCTGAAGGTAAAGGCCGTCAGAGATGCCGTCAGATACAGCAGGCCCGGGTGCAGGCATTGGATCTTCAGCAGATACAGGTCGCCGGTGACGATCACCGCCGCCTGTATCTGACTGAGCAGGAAGAAGAACAGGTAGCGGCCGAAGTACAGCTCCGCCGGTCTGGGGTCGATGAGGCCCTCGGTGCGGGCGTGTATCTTCACCAGAGACGAGAGGATGACGCCGCCCACCCAGATGGCCAGCGTGGTATAGAACGGCGCCATGGCGGAGCCGTAGTTTTCGATGGGATAGACCTTGTTCACGGTGGTCTGTACCATCTCCGGGAAATACCGACTGTACGCCGCAGGATCGCCGCCCAGTATCTCCAGCAGCATGTCCATGTACTCGCCGGCGGTCATGCCCTCCAGCTTGTCGATGGTGTCGGACAGGGCGTTCACCATCCGCTCCGCCGCCGGGCGCAGCTGCTCCATGGTGACGCTCAGCGCGGCGGTGGTATCGGACAGGGCGGCCCGCATGGCTTTCGCGTCCGCCGACAGGGACTTGACACCGTCCATGGCGTCGGACACCTCCGACACCACGGTATCCAGCTGGCGGCGCAGGTCGCGGTCAGTGACGGGGATCCGGGCGGCGGCGTTCCGGATGGCTTCCACCAGCGCGCCGCAGTCGGCCAGCAGGCCGCCGGCGGCGCCGCCGTCAGCCAATTGGTTCAGCGCGTTCTGGAGTTGGGTGCAGTGGCCGGCCAGCTCCCGCAGCTGGATCGCCTGTGCGGTGAGGACAGGGTTGCCGGTGACGTTGATCCCGTCCAGTTGGCCGGCCAGACCGGACAGCTGGGTGCTGAGCTTCCCCATGGCGACAGCCGCGTCGCGCAGCTGCTGCCGGGCAGCGGGCGGCTGGGCCGTGTCCAGCGCCGACTCGAAGCGATCCAGTGCGCGCTCCACATTGGCCAGCGCCATGTACAGCGCGTGCTGCAGCCGGGCGGCGCTGTCGGCGATGGCATCGCCGTCCGGCAGGCTGCCGTTGATGCTGGCGATGGCGTCGGACAGGGCCTGGGCGTCGGTCTCCGACACGCCGGTGCTGCCGGCGGCGCGGAAGGCGTCCATCATGGCGCGGCAGCCGGAGAGAACATCCTGCGCCTGATACAGCAGGCCCTTGACGGCGGTTTCGGGATCCGTCTCCGTCAGGTCGGCGGCCAGCAGATTGCTCTGCTCCATGATGCCGCTGATGACCACCTCCAGATAGTTCTCGCTGATGGAGCGCTTCAGCGTCTCCACCGCCGTGTCGGTGATCTTGGTGGCCACGGCGTTTTTCTTGGCATTCTCATAGTAGGTGATGGCGGGCTGGCCCGTCCAGTCCGTGAACATACGGTACATCTTGCGGGAGAAGTCCTCGTCGATGACCACGGCGGCGTAGTAGTCGCCGGCATAGACGCCATCGGTGGCCTCCTGCTCCGTGTCCACGATGACCCAGTTGATGGAGGTAGCGGTCTTTAAGTCCTCCAGCACGTCCCGGCCCTTGTTGACGTATTCGCCGTTGTCGGTATAGCCCCTGTCCAGCGATGCCACGGCAATGGAGATGCCGCCGGTGTTGCCGTAGGGATCCCAGTTGGAGTAGATGTTCAGCCACGCATACAGGCTGGGCAGCAGCGCGATGGCTACGACCACCACGCAGGCAAAAAAGCACTTGCTCAGCGTGCGGAGATCCGTTTTGAATACCGTCCAGATATTGCGCATATGTCCTCCATCGGCGGCGCGGGAAGCCCCGTGCGCGCATGTGTTCTATATGTACGAAACAGCCCGCAAAAACAGGCATTATCCATTATACAGGATAAATTCCGGAAAGAACCAAACACTTTGGCGCTTTTGTCTGAATTTTGTACAGTACGGGCGGAAGGACGGAAAAGGAAAGCATCCCGCAGCGGGCGTACCCGCGGCGGGATGCTTTTTCCTATGCTTATTCCAGCACCATCAGAAGCTCTTTTGCCTTGACGGGCTGGCCCTCCTTGACCCGGACGGTCTTGACCGTGCCGGCGGTACGGGCGGTAATAGCAGTCTCCATCTTCATGGCCTCGATGACGGCCAGCACCTGATCCTTCTCCACAGGGTCGCCCTGCTTGACGCAGAGCTTGGACACCATGCCGGGGATGGACGTGCCCACCTGCAGGGGGTCGGACTCGTCGGCCAGCGTGGCCTGACGGGTCTGCTCCGAGGCGTGGGGGTCGCGGACGGTGACCTCGCGGCGCATGCCGTCCAGCTCGAACTGGACGTTGATGGTGCCGTCGCTGTTGCGGTCGCCCAGGCCCAGATACTTGATGACAAGGGTCTTGCCGTCCTCGATGTTGATCTTGTTCGTCTCGCCCAGCGCCATACCGTTGAAGAACACATGGCTGCCCATGCGGGTGATATAGCCATACTCCTTGCGATGGCGGCAGAAGTCCTCGTAGACCTTGGGATACATAGCGTAGGAGATGAGATCCTTCTTCTCGGGATCGGCGTGGAACTGCTCCACCTCCTGCCGCAGCTCATCGAAGTCCACCGGGGACAGCAGCGCGCCGGGGCGACAGGTGATGGGCTCCTCGCCCTTGAGGACTACTCTTTGCAGATCCTTCGGGAAGCCCCACGCGGGCTGGCCCATCATGCCCTTGAAGTAGGACACCACGGAATCGGGGAAGGCCAGTGCCTCGCCGCGCTGGACGATGTTCTCCGGCGTCAGGTCGTTCTGCACCATAAAGATGGCCAGATCGCCCACCACCTTGGACGACGGCGTCACCTTCACGGGATCGCCCAGCATATCGTTGACGGTCTTGTACATCTCCTTGACCTCCTCGAACCGGTCGCCGAGGCCCAGAGACTCCACCTGCGGGCGGAGGTTGGTGTACTGACCGCCGGGGATCTCGTAGCGGTAGATGTCGGTGGTGGAGGACTTCAGGCCGTGGTCGAAGCTCTCGTACCGCAGGCGCACGTCGGCCCAGTAGTTGCTCAGCTCCTGCACCCGGCGCAGATCAAGGCCGGTGTCGCGCTCCGTGCCGTGGAGGGCGGCAACCACCGCGTCCAGCGAGGGCTGGCTGGTGAGCCCCGCCAGGGGGGCGCAGGCCACGTCCACCACGTCCACACCGGCCTCGGCAGCCAGCAGCAGCGCCGCCACCTGATTGCCGGTGGTGTCGTGGGTGTGCAGGTGGATGGGCAGACCCACCTCCTGCTTCAGCGTAGTCACCAGCTTCTTGGCGGCGTAGGGCTTCAGCAGGCCGGACATATCCTTGATGGCCAGTATGTGGGCGCCCCGCTTTTCCAGCTCCTTGGCGAGGTTGACATAATATTTAAGAGTGTACTTGTCCTTTGTCTCGTCCAGAATGTCGCCGGTGTAGCACATGGTGGCCTCCAGCAGCTTGTTCTGGCGGAGCACCTCCTCCATGGCCACCTCCATACCCGGCACCCAGTTCAGGGAGTCGAAGACGCGGAACACGTCGATGCCCCGCTGGGCGGCTTCCTCCACGAAGGCGCGGACGAGGTTGTCGGGGTAGTTGGCGTAGCCCACCAGATTGGAGCCGCGCAGCAGCATCTGGAACGGGATGTTGGGGATCTTCTCACGCAGCAGGCGCAGGCGCTCCCACGGGGACTCGTGGAGGAAGCGGTAGGCCACGTCGAAGGTGGCACCGCCCCACATCTCCAGCGAAAAGCAGTCCCGGAGGATGTCGGCCACACCGTCGGCGCCCTTGACCATGTCGCGGGTGCGCATGCGGGTGGACAGCAGACTCTGGTGGGCGTCGCGCATGGTGGTATCGGTGAGCAGCAGCTTCTTCTGGTCAAGCACCCACTGCTTCACGGCGTCGGGGCCCTCCGCGTCCAGCAGCTGCTTGAGGCCGGGGCCAAGGGGCTCTCTGGCCTCCGGGAAGCGGGGAATGTCGTACTGGCGGCGCTCTGCGTTGGGGTTGGCCACCTGAATTTCGGAGATGTAGCGCAGGACGCGGGTGGCGCGGTCACGGGAGTCCATGAGCTCGAACAGCTCCGGCGTCTCGTCGATGAACTTGGTGTGGCACTGGCCGTTGATAAACACGGGATGAGCCAGAATATTGGTGACAAAGGGGATGTTGGTCTTGACGCCCCGGACGCGCACCTCGTTGATGGCCCGGGCAGCCTTGCGGCAGACGGCGGGGAACGTGCGATCCCAGCTGGTGACCTTCACCAGCAGCGAGTCGTAGTAGGGGGAGATGACGGTGCCCACGCCCACGTTGCCGCCGTCCAGACGGACGCCGAAGCCGCCGGGAGAGTGGTAGGCCGTGATCTTGCCGTTATCCGGGGCGAAGTTGTTGGAGGGATCCTCCGTGGTGACGCGGCACTGGATAGCATAGCCGTCAAAGTGCACGTCCTCCTGCTTCGTCAGGCCGATCTCCGGGCAGCTGAGGGGATAGCCGGCGGCCACCAGCAGCTGGGCGCGGACGATATCCACGCCGGTGACCATCTCGGTGACGGTGTGCTCCACCTGAATACGGGGGTTCATCTCGATGAAGTAGTAATTGCCGGACTTGTCCACCAGAAATTCCACGGTGCCGGCGCTGACGTAGTTGACAGACCTGGCGATCTTCACCGCGTCGCGGCGCAGGGCCTCCACCGTGGCCTGCGGCACAGACCACGCAGGGGCGAACTCCACCACCTTCTGATACCGGCGCTGGAGGGAGCAGTCGCGCTCGCCCAGATGGTAGACATTGCCGTACTTGTCGGCCAGGATCTGCACCTCGATGTGCTTGGGCTCCACCAGATACTTCTCCATAAAGATGTCGCCGCAGCCGAAGGACTTCTCCGCCTCGCTGTGTACCAGCTCGTAGGCGGTCTTGACCTCCTCGGGCCTGTCGCAGCGGCGCATGCCCCGTCCGCCGCCGCCGGCGGCGGCCTTCAGGATCACGGGAAAGCCGAAGCTGACGGCCTTTTCCAGCGCGTCGTCGGCGTCCCGCAGCGGCTCGGTGCAGCCGGGGATGATGGGCACGCCGCACTTGACGGCGATCTCCTTGGCGCTGAGCTTGTCACCCATCTGGGCCAGCACGTCGGAGGACGGGCCCACGAACAGGATACCGTTGGCCTCGCAGGCCCGGGCAAAATCGGCGTTCTCCGACAGGAAGCCGTAGCCGGGATGGATGGCGGTGACGCCACGGCGGCGGGCAAGGCCGATGATGCCAGGGATATCCAGATATGCGCCCAGCGGGGACTTCTTCTCCCCCACCAGATACGCCTCGTCCGCCTTGGTGCGGAACAGCGAATAGGTATCCTCGTTGGAATAGATGGCCACGGTATGGAGGCCCAGATCGTAACAGGCGCGGAAAATACGCACGGCGATCTCGCCGCGGTTGGCGACCAGTACCTTTTTAAGCTGTGTGATCTGCATAAGCCGATCTCGCTCCTTCCTGCCGTGCCGCTGGCACGGTCTTTATTTTCTCCATTATACACGGATAGAGCCCTCTGCGCCAGACGGAAAATGTGCAAAAATGCACAGGTTTCCCGTCAAGAGAATTTGGGACTTCTGCGAGGGGCGCGGACAAAAAACGCCCGCCTGTCCACGACAGGCGGGCGGTAGGGCAAAGCGGGGTGCGGCAGGCAGGGTCAGCCGGTCATGCCGCCGCCCACGTCCTTGCCAAGGTCGCAGGTGTAGACCCAGCGGACGGTGTCGCCGTCCTGCAGCTGGTAGCGGGAGCAGCCGTAGTTGGGGAACCAGTCGTTGACGGCGTACATCCAGCCGGACAGGCTGCCGGCGTCGAACTCGTACAGGTTGCCGATGCCCTCGATATAGGCGCTGTTGTACAGGGGCGTGAAGCTGGACTCCATATGGAGCTTGTTGTCGCGGCAGACGCGCTGCAGCACGTCGAAGGCGCTCTCCCCGGCGGAGAACGTCACCTGCGTCTCCGGCAGGAGCACGCCATCGGCAGGCACCAGCGGGCGCTTGTTCTGGGACAGCTTGTCCATGTTGTCCAGCAGCGTGGCACAGGAGATGGAGACGGTGCAGGTATAGGTGGTGTTCCCGTCCACCTGCGCGTCCTCCGGCTCCACCGGCTGGGGCTTGCCCGCCGGGACGGGGTCGGTCTGGTAGGCGTCCTGCGCGGCGGCGGTCATGTCGAACAGGCGGGACTGGCCCCTGGTGAAGCGGTCATAGGCGGCCAGCGCGTAGAAGCCCTGCTCCGTGGCCATATTGTCCGGGGCGGTCTGCTCGGCGATGTGGCGGAAGCCGCCGCCCTCCACGGCAAAGGCGCACAGGGCGTCCAGCACCGTGGCGCCGTCCTTGAGGAAGCGGCTGTCGGTGAGGGGGTCGATGCCCAGCGAGGCCAGGGCCACCAGCACCTGCGCCGCAGACTCGCAGTTCTCCGTGTCCCAGCTGACGAAGCCGCCGGTGGGCAGCTGGCTGTCGGACAGCAGCTGCAGTGCGGCGTCCACCGCCGTCTGCACGGCGGCATCCTCCGTGTAGGGGGCCAGCGCCGTCAGGGCCATGGCGGTGATGTCCACGTCCAGCGTGTCGCCCAGCAGCGTCCAGCCGCCGTCGGCGCAGCGGGAGGACAGCACCTCCGACACCAGCGCGGCGCGGGTCACGGGCGATGCGCCGCCGGCAGGGGCGGGGTCGGGGTACGCGCCGCTGTCCAGCGCGATCAGTGCCCAGATGGGACCGTTGACGCCCTGACGGCGGAGATACTCCATGTCGCCCAGCCCCGCCGTCAGATCCACGCCGCCCACGTCGGCGGCGCTGTGTCCGGCGGCGGTGACGCCCAGAATGGTGCGGGCGTTCTCTGTGGATTTGTTGGGGTTCAGGCGGTTCCCGTCCGCCTGCGCCGCGTAGGTCACGGCGGATTCGTAATAGACGGCGGCCGTCTCGCGGGACAGCAGTCCGGCGGCGCGCAGGCCCACCACCATCCAATCACCGCCCACGGAGCCGGCGGCGGGCGCCTCCTGCGACAGCAGGTATTCCCCCGTCTGGCGGTAGGCGGTCTGCCACGGAGCCTCCTCCCCGCCGGACGGCGGCGCGCCGCAGGCGGTGAGCAGCAGGCTCAGCAGCAAAAGCAGGGGCAGCAGGGTTCGTTTCATGACGCGCATGGATGTTCCTCCTTACAGAAATTCCTTGTATTTCAGGCGCAGCTTCTCCCCCGGCTTCGCACGGCGCCACGTTCGCGTCCAGATCTGCTCCTTCAGAGCGAGGGCGCGGCGGCGCTGGGGCTCGCCCATAGGGACGGCGCTGAAGCGGGCCTGCTCCCACAGTGCGGCCACGGCGCGGTACTCCTCCCGCAGATCCTCGTCCAGATAGGGTGCGTAGGCGGCGGGGGCGCAGTTGGCGGCAGGCAGTCCGGCGGCGTGCAGCACGTCCATGGTGTAGCGGTAAATGGCGTCCACGGCGGCGGACACGTCGGGGTCGGCGAAGCGGGCCTTGCGGCGGGCAGTCCGGCGGCGCTGGCAGATGAGCCAGCCGGTGAACAGGCACATCGCCGCCGCAGCCAGTATACACGACAGAGTCAGCAGAATGGTCAGGCGGTGCTTGAGCCAGAACTCCCGGAGGGTCTGGGTCAGGTCGCTGTTCGGGGTGTCCGGCTCCTGGTTATTCTCCGTGTCCGGCGGGGCCTGTCCCACCAGGCCGGAGACGTTCTGGTAGCTCTCGGCCTGCTCCATGACGCTGAGGTAGGGCGGGGCCACCTCGAAGGGCAGCCAGCCTACGCCGTCCTGATAGTACTCCACCCATGTGTGGCCGCTCTGTCCGGTGAGGGTCAGGGGGCGGTTCGCCGCCATGGAGGCGGCATCGTCCTTCGTCACCAGAAAGCCCTCCACGCAGCGGGCGGGGATGCCGTAGTACCGGAACATCATGGCCGCTGCCGCCGCGTACTGGGCGTCGCCGCCGGTCTGGGCGCCGTCCAGAAAATACAGGATAGGGTCGGTACCGGCGGGGGGCGCGGCGGCCGCGTCCGTGTAGGAGGCGTAGGTGGTCAGGTAGAACAGGATGTTCTGCTTGGCACGCTGGAGGTCGAAGTGGGTCTGACCCGGCTCCTTCTCCCAGCCGCTGAGCTTCTCCGTCAGGAAGCGGCGGATATCGTCGGGGACATCGGTATAGTGGTCGTAGGCAAAGCGGTTATAGGCGCTCTCCGCATCCAGAAAAGCGGCGTTGGCCGTGGTGTCCTCCGCCAGAGACGCGCCGATGCGGCGGTATTTGGTGATGATGTTCCCGGCGGCGGTGAGGGTATACGTCCGCTGGCCCCGCAGGCCGGGGGCGGCGAGAGACGCCTCGCCCACGGCGTTTTCATCGGGTACAGGGGTATCATACCTCAATTCGTAGGGCGCGTAAAGATATTTTGAGGACGCACCGGTATTTTCCACCGTCACGGTATTGACGGTGTCCAGCAGCTCCGGCGCGGCGGCGCGGGCCGCTGCGGTCAGCTGGGTCAGGGGACGGAAGCCATCCTGATGCAGCCAGTAGAATGTGCCGGCGCTCTCCGCCAAAGACGCGCTGTCCAGCGGCGTCCAGCGGCCGCCGGCATACGTCTCGCCCACGAAGCCCCGCAGGTAGTAGGACGTGGGGGTGGTCATGGTGACGGTGAGCATGGGGGTGTCCGTCCGTGCGGGCGCGGCGGCGGTAAGGTCGCCTCCCGTCAGGCCGGCGGCGGTATTATCGCCATAGCGCAGGGTGTCCACACCATCGGAAACGGCGGCCCTGCCGCTGTCCAGCCACGCGGGACGGGCGGCAGCGCCGTTCCAGCCGTCCAGCAGCGTGACGGCCAGCAGCACAACGGCAGCGGCGCGGCACCAGACGCGCAGGGCGGCGCTCCCCTCCCTGCCAAAGGCCAGCAGGTACAGGAACAGCAGGGTCAGCGCGGCCAGCGCCATCCACCACAGGGGGGCGGCGGGTGCCAGCACCACGGCGGCCGCGGCCAGCGGCAGCGCCGTCAGGCACAGGGACAGCAGCCGGGGACGCAGGGTGCAGCGGGCGCTCCACAGTCCCCAGAGGGCGGACAGCACCGCCAGCAGCGCCGTCAGGCCCCTGTCGTCCTGCGGCGCGGTGTAGGCGGGGTAGATTCGGGGGAACACCTGCTGCCAGGTGTGCAGCGCGGCGTTGACCAGCGCGGCAAGGCCGCCGGGGAGGGCTGTCCCCAGCACCGGCAGCGCGGCGGCGCACAGCCCCGCCCAGCAGAGGTACGGGAGCCACGGACGGCGGCCTCCGGACAGGGCCGCCGCAGAGCCGGCGGACAGTACGGCGGTCAGCAGCGGCAGCCACAGCGGCGCGGTGAGGCCGAGAAGGCCCGCCAGCAGTACGGGAAAGGACGCCGCCAGCAGGGCGGCGGGTACGATACGGCGAAAAACGTCAGAGCGCAAGGGTCAGTCCCTCCTTTCCCGACAGCGCCGCCGGGGTGACGGTGCAGAACGTCATGGAAGCGGACGGCTCCCCGGCGGGGCGCAGCGTCAGCACCAGCATGTGGGCGGCATCGGCGGCGCGGCAGCCGGCCAGACGGGCGGGCACGTCCTGGTCATCCACCTCCGTTTCGGCGGAGAGGATGTCGGGCATGGCCGCCGTCAGCTCGTCCATGGAGGAAACGGCGCGGAAGGCCAGCTCGCCGCCGGGGCGATCCAGCCACGCCACCCGATGGGCAAAGCCCTGACGGCACAGGGCGGCGGAGACGGAGATCACCGCCTCGCCCAGCGCTTCCCGCTCCGCCGGGGCGGGCGGCGCGGCGGCGGAGTTGTCCAGCACCAGCAGCAGCGTGTCATCCACCGGCAGGCCCAGCTGGCGCACCATCAGGCCGCCCGTCTTTTCCGACAGCTTCCAGTGGATGCTGCGCAGGCGGTCGCCGGCCTGATATTCCCGCAGGCCCAACGTCTCGCTGGGGTCGTCGCCGGGGCGGGTCATGGAATACTCCGCGCTGTCCGCGTCCGGCACGCAGCGCTCCGACAGGGACAGGGTGACGGGGTACAGCTCCGGCAGCACCAGCGCCGAGGCGGCGAGGGATACGGACTGCTTCGCACCCCACAGGCCGAAGATGTCAAGGGCCGTCAGGGTCTGCACCGTCAGCTCCAGCTTGCCGCAGCGGGGCGGCGCGAAGGACGCGGCGGCGCAGCCCTCCCCCCTGCCGGGAACGGCAAGGCGCAGGGTCTTTTCCCACTGCTCACCGGTGAGCAGGTTGCGGCAGCGCACCACGGCGCGCACCTGCGGCGCGGTGAAAAGGCCGGTGTTGGTCACGGTCAGCGTTACCGGCAGCTGGCCGCCCTTCCGGCAGGACAGGGCGGCGGTGAGGGACGCCGACAGCCGCTTCCGGACGCGGCGGGCCAGCAGCACCTCCCCCAGCGCCAGCAGCAGGCTGCCCAGCAGGATGCCGCCGGATACATTGCCCGCGCCCAGCGCCCACGCCGCCAGCCACAGCAGCAGCCAGAGAAGAAACAGGATACGGTTCCGCGCCATGGTCAGATGCGGTCGGGGCGGGGCACCGCCGTCAGCAACTCCGCCAGCACGTCGGCGGCGGAGGTTTCGGTGATGCGGGCCTTGGCGGAGAGGATGAGACGGTGGGCGCAGACATCGGAGAAGATGTAGGCCACATCGTCGGGCAGCACATAGTCGCGGCCCTCCATAAAGGCGCGGCTGCGGCACATGCGGCAGACGGCCAGCGCGCCGCGGGGGCTGACGCCCAGCGTCACCAGCGGGTGGGTGCGGCTGGCCTCGGCCAGATGGGTGATGTATGCCAGCAGGGCATCCGCCACATGGACGCTCCGGGCCTGCGCCTGCATCTCCAGCAGCGCGGCGGCGGAGGACACGGTGTCCACCGCGTCCAGCGGGTCGCCGGTGCGGCGGTCGCGGAGGATGTTGACCTGACTGGCAAAGTCGGGGTAGCCCATGGCAAGGCGGATCATGAAGCGATCCAGCTGGGCCTGGGGCAGCAGCTGGGTGCCGGCGGAGCCCACCGGGTTCTGGGTGGCGATGACCACGAAGGGGTCGGGCAGCGGGTGGGTGATGCCGTCCACCGTGACCTGACGCTCCTCCATGACCTCCAGCAGCGCCGACTGGGTCTTACTGGACGTGCGGTTGATCTCGTCGGCCAGCAGCAGGTTGGTCATCACCGCGCCGGGCTGGTAGGTGAACGTGCCGGTGTCCCGGCGGTACAGGGAAAAGCCCACGATATCCGAGGGCAGTACGTCGGGGGTGAACTGGATGCGGCCATATTGCAGGCCCAGTGCGCGGCTGAAGGCCAGCGCCGTGGTGGTCTTGCCGGTGCCGGGCACGTCGTCCAGCAGCACATGGCCGCCGGAGAGGATCGTCATGAGGATCTTCTCCAGCACATCGTCCTTACCTACAATGACCTTCCGCACCTCGTGCAGGATACTTTCTACGCCGGTATGCATCATCGTTTCTCCTTTACCATTCTCTGTAGTAGTTGCCGCTGGATTCGCCGTAGGCCCCGCCGGAGCCGTCGTAGGCCCCGATGTCCTTGCCCATGGCCAGCGTGAAGCGGACGCGCAGCACCGCGCCGTCCTGCGGCGCGTAGGACGCCATGCTGATGCCGGGATAGCTGCCGTTGACGGAGAACATCCAGCCAGACCAGCGGTAAAAGTCAAATTCACCCAGACGATCCTCCGACGCCGGGGACGGCTCGTAGCCCACGCCCTGCGCGTCCATGCCGTCGGCCACGATGAGCTCCATCAGCTCCGGGTCGATGCTGTAGCCGGTGCAGATACCGGGGCCGCAGATGGCGGACAGGTACTCGCCCCGCTCCACATCGGCGGTGTAGCCGTACTGGGCCAGCGCCTGCTCCAGAATGGTAAGGGCGTCGGTGCCGCCGGGGACGGTGACAGCAGCGTAGGGCACCAGCGTACCGAGGCCCACGGTGGTGGCCTCCACGCTGACGGTGACGGTGATCTGCCCCGCCTCGTAGTACACCGTCCACGTCCGGGAGGCGCTGACGCCGTCGTTATCCACGGCGGTGACGGTGATGGTGTTGGCCCCCTCGTACAGCAGGTAGGCATCGTAGCCGAACAGGCTGCCGGTCTGGGAGGTGGGGGCGGGGATAACGGTGCCGTTGACGGCAACGGTGAAGTTGTTGCTGTAAAGCTGCTCGCCCTGCCCGCTGCGGCCCTCCACCAGCAGGAGGACAGCGGGGTTCTTCAGCACAAGGCCGTCCGTCAGGCCCATGGTCGTACCGTCGGCTTCGATCTGGGCGGAGATGGTGGGCCGCAGGCCCTCCTCCCCGCCGCCGGTGCGCCATGCTGTCCGCCCCCATCCTGCGGGTGTTCATCTGGGTGCTGCTGC